>Ga0115550_1001111_pt1 | contig 20711 bp, 16 predicted proteins | sample COGITO_mtgs_1005_FD_87177 | JGI IMG/M metagenome (GOLD analysis project Ga0115550, IMG submission 87177) | Pelagic marine microbial communities from North Sea - COGITO_mtgs_100511 | ecosystem: Environmental > Aquatic > Marine > Epipelagic | place: Germany:Helgoland, sampling site Kabeltonne... | reverse complement strand
GTCGAGCTCAAGGTGGCGGTGGGCAACTCGAGCGAGATCCCGGCAGGTCATCAGGATGGCTCGCTCCAGCTCGGCCTTTATGCCCGCAACTATGCGCTGGTGCCGGATCCGCTGGTGACCCTGCTGGGGGACCTGGCCCCTGCCGGTGCCGACTGGGGTGTAATGAACTGGCAATCCCCTGTACTGACAGCTCAACTGGCGCGGCTTGGTCGTGAAGCCTTGCCCACGCAAGAAGCCGCCATGCTGAGGCGCGACATCGCCGCTACCTTGCAACAGGAGTTGCCGCTGCTGCCCATTGCCTGGTATCGCCAGAGTGCAGCCGTCAGCCGCCAGCTCAAGGGTTTTGAACTGGATCCCCAAGAGCGCAGTTATTACCTGACCAGGCTGACTTGGGGTGCGCAATGACAGGCTTGCCCTTGTCTGCTGTCGTGGGCGTCCTGAGTCAGCGTCTGGTACAGGCACTGATGGTGGCGCTGCTGGTGGCCGGGCTCTGTTTTCTGATGGTGCAATCCCTGCCCGGGGATATCGCCTTTCGCATCGCCGCCGGTCGCTACGGCTATGACTATGTCACCGCAGAGGCGGCGAGCGCTGTGCGCCATGAGCTGGGGCTGGCCGAGTCGGCCCTGTCCCGCTTCGGCGACTGGCTGGCCGCCTTGCTCCAGGGGGATCTGGGCAGCTCGCTGGTCACCGGGGCTCCGGTCGTCGGTGAGATTGGTCATCATCTGGGGGCGACTTTGTCGCTGGCACTGGCCGCCGTTGTGCTGGCCTTGTTGCTGGCGCTGCCCCTTGGCAGCCTGAGCGCCTTGCATCCGGGGGGGCTCTGCGATCGGCTGACTCTGGCCTGGAGCGTACTGATGCGGGCACTGCCGCCCTTTCTGCTGGGTCTGGTGCTGATGGTGCTGCTCTCGGTGGAGCTGGGCTGGTTCAGTGCCGCCGGGCACGGGGAGGGGCACAACCTCTGGCTGCCCGCCCTTACCCTGGGGCTCGGCCTGTCCGGCGTGCTGGCCCGGGTCGTGCGAGAAAGCGTGCTCACTGTCGTGCAGTCCGATTATTACCGCTTTGCCCTCACCAAGGGGCTGTCGCCAGTACGGGTATTTCTGCGCCACGGGTTGCGCAATACCGGAGTCAGCGTCATTGCCTACACCAGCGTACAGCTGGTGCTCCTGATTGAAGGTGTGGTGGTGGTCGAGAGTCTGTTTGCCTGGCCCGGCATCGGCCATACGCTGGTGCATGCCATCTTCTGGCGCGACGTGCCCATGGTGCAGGGCACAGTGCTGGTGCTGGCTGCGCTGTTTGTGCTGCTCAACACCCTGACCGACCTGCTCTGCTTCGCCATTGATCCTCGCGGTCCCAAGGAGTCTTGATCATGTCTCTCTCATTGAAAGCCGGCGCGAGCCTGCTCCTGCTGGTGGTGCTGTTTGCCTTGCTGGCACCGCTCATCTGGCCCGATCCTGCCGCCCAGGATCTGGTCAACTTTCTGGCCGACCCTTCCTGGGAGGAGCCCCTCGGGCGGGATCAGCTGGGGCGCAGCCTGATGGCGCGGCTGGCTGCAGCTACCCGCTTGTCGCTGCTGCTGGGGATCCTGTGCGTCATGACGGCCGCCCTGCTCGGTTCTCTGCTGGGTTGGCTCTCGGCCTGGCGCGGTGGCTGGGCAGATGGGCTGCTGCGCAGCCTGGCCGACGGTGTGCTGGCCCTGCCCAGTCTGCTGCTGGTGCTGTTGTTCTCCGCCATGGCTCAGGGCGGCTTTGCCATCCTCTATCTCGGTCTGGCCATGGCGCAGTGGGTGGAATACTACCGGGTGGTGCGGGCCCGCAGTCGCACCTTGCTCGCGTCACCCCAGGTGGAGGCGTCCCGTCTGCTCGGTTTTGGCAACGGCTACATAGTGCGCCGCCACCTCTGGCCCGAGCTAGCACCCCAGTTGCTGACCATGATGGCGTTCGGTCTGGCGGGGGCCATTCTGACCCTCTCCACCCTGGGCTTTGTCGGGGTGGGCATTCAGCCTCCCACCCCCGAGCTGGGGCTGATGATGACGGAGGCGTTGCCGCACTATCAGGAGGCACCCCGTTTGCTGCTGGCCCCCATCATGGTGATGGGCTTGATGCTGCTGGCACTGGTGCTGCTCAACCAGAAGGCAGTGCCCCATCCCCGTTCTTCACAAGGAGCCAGGTCATGACTGCTATTCACATCAAGGGCGTGCAGGTTGGCGATGGCAAGCAGACCCTGCTGCAAGCGCTGGACTTGACCCTGACTCCCGGCAGTGCCCTGACCCTGGTGGGGGAGAGTGGCTCGGGTAAATCCCTGCTGGCCCATGCCCTGATGGGCACGCTGCCTGCACCGCTACTTGGGCAAGGCCAGCTTGAGGTGGCCGGTCATCACTACGATCTGGCCGAGCCCCATCGACTGCGTGCCCTGTGGGGGCGGGAGCTGGCGATGTTGCCGCAAGAGCCTGTGATGGCGCTCGACCCTACCATGGGGCTGCTGCACCAAGTGGAGGAGGGTTGGCTTGCGGGAGGTCAACAGGCCCGCTCGCGGGCGAGAGCCTCCCTCGAGCACCTGGGGCTTGCAGGGCGTGAGCGTCATTTCGCGCACCAGCTTTCCGGCGGCATGGCACAGCGCGCCGCCTTTGCGGCCACCACCCTGGGGCAGGCCCGACTGCTCATCGCCGACGAGCCCACCAAGGGCCTAGACAGTCTGGCTCGCGCCAGGCTGCAAGGGCTGCTGCTGGGCTATCTGGCGCAGGCTCGTCAGTTGCTGACCATCACTCACGACCTGACTCTGGCCCGGGCGCTGGGTGGCTGGGTGTTGGTGGTCAAGGGGGGCGAGATAGTGGAGCAAGGGCCCGCCGAGCGGGTGTTGCATTACCCGGCCCACGCCTACACCCGGGCCCTGCTGGCGGCAGAGCCGGCGGCCTGGCCCAAGAAAAGTGCACCGGCCACAGGTGACTGGTTGCTCAGGGGCGAGGGGCTGACCATGGGGTATGGCGAACAAACCCTGTTTCAGGGTCTCGATGTGCAACTGGCACAAGGGGAGCGGCTTGCCATCATGGCGCCGAGCGGTGCGGGCAAGAGCACCCTCGGCAATGTGCTGCTCGGTCTGCAGCGTCCCTTGCAGGGGCATGTGGTGCGCCGGGAAGGGGTCGCTCACCATCGCTGGCAGAAACTCTATCAGGATCCTGTGCAGGCGTTTGCCAGTCGGGTGCGCCTCGGGACCCTGTTTGACGATCTGCTGCGCCGCCATCGGTTGCCCCGTCAGCGTCTCATCGATTATCTGGCGAGGCTTGGGCTCGATGAGAGCTTGCTGAGGCGTCTGCCGGGTCAGGTATCTGGGGGCGAGTTGCAGCGGCTGTCGCTGATCCGGGCCCTGTTGCTGCGCCCCGTACTGCTGTTTGCCGATGAGCCCACCTCCCGGCTCGATCCCCTCAGTCAGCAGCAGACCATGACCTGCCTGCTGGAGGAGCTGGGAGAGATCGGCTGTGCCCTGCTGCTGGTGACCCATGACGAAGCCCTGGCCGACAAGGTGGGGGAACGCTGCCTGCGGCTGGGGATGACGGCAGGCACCCAAGATGAGGGGCTGGATGTTGCCCGCGTGCGGCGGACAGTATGATGACGAGGTCTGAAGGCATCTTGTCGATGATAACCCCTTGATTTGTGTCGCTGACGGGGTGAATAACCCCGTCACATTAGAAAAACTAGGGAAAGCTGATTATAAAGATTCGTTCGTTTTTCGTGATCTGAATCACTAAGATCACCCCAAGCCAAGGGAGTGTCCTGCTCCCGGCGGGTGCGGGTTCTCCGCCTTGTATTTTCACCTTTGATTGACTCTGTTTTTTGGATCCCCTCTGCAGATTATCTGCCAGGGGAGCGGCAGCTTTTGATGATTTGCGGGACTGAGATATGTATCGGCACAGTTTTTACCCTCTGTTTTTTCTGACCATTCTCATGGTCGCTGTGGGCCAGATGACCCAGACCCTGTATGTGCCCTCCATTCCCATGATGGCGGGGGACTTCAACGTGGCCTCCGGCCAGTTGCAAGCGGTGATGGCCTGTTACCTGATCCCGTACGGGCTCTCCCAGTTTGTCTATGGTCCGCTGTCGGATCGCATCGGCCGTCGCCCCGTGCTGCTTATCGGCATGATGGTGTTTCTGGTGGGGACACTGACCATTCAGCTGATCCCGAGCTTCACCGCGCTGCTGGTGGGCAGCCTGATCCAGGGGATGGGCACGGGTGCCGGTGGTGCCATGAGCCGGACCGTGATGCGTGACCGCTACAGCGGCGCCGAGCTCAACCGGGCCAACAGTCTGGTGAGCATGGGGGTGATCTTCTCCCCGCTGCTGGCCCCCGTGCTGGGCGGCTGGTTGACCGAGCTGTTCAACTGGCGTGCCGGCTACTGGTTCCTGTTTGGTTTTGGTGCCGTGACTACCCTGGCCCTGCTGGCCTGGTTTGGTGAAACCCTGCCGGTGGCGGCGCGTCAAGAGCGGCTGCGGGTCGGCGCCGCCTACCGCCATGTGCTGGGCAATCCACGCTTCCAGGGCAACCTGCTCTGCCTGATGGCAACCTTTGCAGGACTTGCCGTGTTTGAAGCGGCGGCAGGCGTGCTGCTCGGCGATGTGCTCAAACTGAGCGCCCGCACTGTCAGCGTATTGTTCGTGCTGCCGCTGCCCGGTTATCTGTTTGGTGCCTGGCTCTCTGCCAAGCTCAGTTTTCGCCTGAGCCAGGGCAAACTGATGCGCCTGGGCATCGCCTTCCTGGCGCTGGGGTCGCTCATCATACTGCTGCCAGGCCTGTTCGGGGTGGTGAGTGCCGCCTCTTTGGTGGGGGGCGCCGCTGTTTACTTCATCGGTAGCGGCATCCTCTATCCGACCGCGACTTCCTGCGCCATCGAACCCTTCCCGGGTCAGGCAGGAACGGCTGGCGCCATTCTTGGCGGGATGCAGAACCTGGGGGCGGGGATAGTCACTCTGCTGGCGGCTTGCTTCCCGATGGAGGGCCAGGTGACCCTGGGGGCCATCATGACGATCATGGTCCTGCTGGTAGCCCTGAGCTTTGCCTGGCTGCGCCACCATGGATCGCCCCACGAGCAGATGGCGACCTGATCCTGTCTGTGCTCCTTGCATAACGAAGAAGCCCGCCATTGGCGGGCTTCTTCGTTATTGCCCCCGGCCTATGGTGGCGTCTTCTGCCACCAGATCCAGAAAGGCCCTCATGGCGGGGGTGATGCTGTGCTGGCGAGTGAGGAAGACGGTGCTGCCGGCTTCGATCGGTTCTAGGGGATGACAGACCAGATCAGAGAGCTGGCTGGCGGAGTGGGCGAGGCCAGCGCTGACGATGGCCCAGCCCAGCTGGTGGCGCACCGCACTCACCAGATGGAACAGGGAGTCTGTCTCCAGCACCACATTCAGGTTTATCCGTGCGCGCTCGGCGGCGAGATCCAGGTATCGGCGAAACTGCATGGAGCGGCTTGGCAGCACCAGTGGCCGGGTTTGTAGACTGGCCAGGGTCATGGGCGCAGAGGAGGGGAGGGGCTCCGCCGCGCTGCGGTTCATCAATACCGCCATCCGGTTGTGACCTTGAGGGTAAAGGTTGAAGGCGTGCCTGCCGGGTTCACCGGGGGGCTCGTCAAACCCCAGACCTATGTCGCACTGGTGCAGCGCCAGCTGTGACAGCAGGGCTTCGTTGCTCAGCACCGACAGGCGAATGACGATATCTGGGTAGCGCTGCTTGCACCTGGCAATGAGCGGCATGATGTCGACATTGGATTGGGGCACTATGCCGATGCGCAAGGTGCCCGACAGTTCGCCGTGAAACAGCGCCAGCTCCTGCTTGAGCGCCTCCTGTTCCAGCAGCATCCGCTCGGCGTACTGGCGCACCAGCTCGCCCGCCTCGGTGAGGGCGACGAACTGGCTGGTGCGCACCACCAGATCCGTGCCCAGGTTTTTTTCCAGTGCCGTGATGCTGGCCGACAGGGTCGGCTGGGTGATGTGGCAGGCTTTGGCGGCCTTGGCAAAATGCCGATGCCTGGCCAGTTCGTGGAAATAGTGCAGTTGCTTGATGTTCATGGTGGTGTTGCGAGGCGTCTGGCGGGGTGATACTTAAAATTAATCAATTGAAAATTCATCGTCAATAGAGTGATTCTATCGGGAGATAGATTTAATTCATTGGTTTTGCCGGTGCGGCCTCTCTAAACTTGAATGCAGTTTGCATTTTTAGGCCAACCTTTCATGCCTGCATCCAACCCCATGGTTCAACCTGCCGTCCACCATGCCTTGCCTTCGCTGGATCATCTGGTGGAAGAGGTGGCGGTATCCATCAATATCAATGGCATCAACCATGCGGTGATGATGGCGACACCGGACGATCTCGACGATTTTGCCATAGGATTTCTGTTCTGCGAGTCGATCATCCGGCACAACCACGATGTGCACGATATCCGGGTATCCCCCGCTGAACATGGCTTTGTGCTGGATGTGACCATCGCCAATCGTTGTCTGGCGCAGCTACAGCAGCGTCGGCGCAGGCTGACTGGCGCCACCGGCTGCGGCATCTGCGGGGTGGAGGCGGTCGAGCAGGCGTTTCCCCCCTTGCCAGCACTGCCGCTCACCCCACCCCTTGATGTCGCCTTGCTGGCCGAACTGCGCCCGCAGATCGCCCGCTGGCAGCTCAAAGGGCAGCACTCTGGCGCCCTCCATGCGGCGCTGGCGCTGGATGAGCAGGGGCTGATCCTCCACTGCCGCGAAGATATAGGGCGCCACAATGCTCTCGACAAGCTGATTGGTCTCCTGTTGCGCCAACCACAGGCCTGCGACACCCTGGTTGTGACCAGTCGCTGCGGCAGCGAGCTGGTGCAAAAAGCAGCGCTGTTCGGCGCTCGCCACCTCGTTTGTCTGGCGTCCCCCAGCCAGCTGGCGGTCAGGCTGGCCCTCAAATACAACCTCAATGTCGTCCATATTCCCAAGTTTGATGCCCCGGTCAGCTACTCCAGCTATCGCCCGGCGGATCCCATCGGAGAGTGCCATGAGTCATATTGAAAAACCTGCCAAAGCAGGCGGTTTCTCGTCCCTGCAGTCCACCATGAAGCAAGTGTTGCGCAGCCAGAAGACCCGCCAGAACATCAAGAATCTACTGCGGGTCAACCAGACCGATGGCTTCGACTGTCCGGGCTGCGCCTGGGGCGACAACGATCACGGCGCCTTCCAGTTTTGCGAAAACGGCGCCAAGGCGGTGGCCTGGGAATCCACCGGCAAGACGGTGGGGGCCGCGTTTTTTGCGGCCCACTCGGTGCGCCAGCTGGCCACCCAGAGCGACTACTGGCTGGAGTATCAGGGGCGGCTGACCGAGCCCCTGCGCTACAACCCGGCGACCGATCACTATGAACCGATAAGCTGGGATGAGGCCTTTTCGCTGATCGCCGATACCCTCAAGGGGCTCGACAGCCCGGATGAGGTGGAGTTCTACACCTCGGGGCGTGCCAGTAACGAGGCTTCTTACCTTTATCAGTTGTTTGGCCGCCTGTTTGGCACCAACAACTTCCCCGACTGCTCCAACATGTGCCACGAGGCGAGCGGGGTAGCGCTGACTCAGTCGGTCGGCGTCGGCAAGGGCACTGTGGTGCTGGATGATTTTGACCGTGCCGAGGCGGTGTTCGTCTATGGCCAGAATCCGGGCACCAACCATCCGCGCATGATGAATGCCCTGCGCAAGGCGGCGCGAAATGGCTGCAAGATTGTCAGCTTCAACAACTTGAAAGAGGTGGCCCTCGAGCGTTTCGCCAGCCCGCAGAGCCCGCTCGAGCTGCTGACCCCGGCGGCCACCACCATCAGCCATCAGTACCTGACGCCCAAACTGGGTGGCGACATGGCCGCCATCCGTGGCATGGCCAAGTACATGCTGGAAGAGGCGCCCGAGGTGGTGGAGCGCGACTTTATCGCCCGCCATACCCGCCACTTTGATGAGTACGAGGCGCAGGTGCGCGCCACAGGCTGGGTCGAGATCGAGCAGCAATCCGGCCTGACTCGCGCCGATATCGTGCAGGCGGCCCGGGTCTTTGCCGCCAGCCGCAGCGTCATCAGCTGCTGGGCCATGGGGCTGACCCAGCATCTGCACTCGGTCGACACCATCCGCGAGATAGTCAACCTGCACCTGATGCGCGGCCAGATTGGCAAGCCGGGGGCGGGGCTCTGTCCGGTACGGGGCCACAGCAATGTGCAGGGCAACCGCACCATGGGGATCAACGAGAAGCCCACCGCCGCCTTTATCGACCGGCTCGAGCGTCACTTGCAGGTGAGCCTGCCCAGGGCGCGTGGTCACAACGTCTATGAGGCGCTCAAGGTATTGCACGAGGGCAAGAGCAAGGTGCTCATCTGCCTGGGCGGCAACCTGGCCGCCGCAGCACCCGACACCGACTTCACCTACGGGGCGATGAAGAAGGCCGCGCTCAACGTGCAGATCAGCACCAAGCTCAACCGCAGCCACCTGCAGGTGGGCAAGGCGGCGCTGATCCTGCCCTGTCTGGGTCGTACCGAGCTCGATATCCAGCGCACGGGCAACCAGAAGATCACGGTGGAGGATACTTTCAGCATGGTGCACGCCTCGACCGGTACGGCCGAGCCGGTGTCGCCACTCTGCTTGTCAGAGACCGACATAGTGGCGCAGATGGCTCACGCCACCCTTGGCAGTGAGCGGATCGATTGGTTGGCGCTGCGCGATGACTATGGCCGCATTCGCGATCTCATCGAGCAGACCATCGCAGGTTTCACCGATTTCAATGCCCGCATCCAGCAGCCGTGTGGCTTTCATCTGGACAACGCCGCGGCGAAACTGAGGTGGAATACCGCCAGCGGCAGCGCCGAGTTTCGTGCCAGCACCCTGCCGCGCTCTGTGTTGCCGGAGTGTACCCGCCATGCCGAACAGATGTGCGACCAGCCGGTCTTGCTGCTGCAGAGCCTGCGCTCCCACGATCAGTACAACACCACCATCTACGGCATGGACGATCGCTATCGTGGCATCAAGGGCCAGCGCAATGTGGTGTTCATGAACGGGGCGGATGCCCGCCGCCTCGGTTTTGCCGAAGGGGGTAGGGTCGATATGGCGGCCATCTGCAACGATGGGCGCGAGCGGGTCGTTACCGGATTCAACGTGGTGATCTATGAGATCCCGCAGGGCAATATCGCGGCCTACTATCCCGAAACCAACCCGCTGGTGCCCATCGACAGCATAGGGGAGGGCTCGTTTACCCCCACCTCCAAGTCGATACCCGTGCTGGTGACCGCCTCTCGTCAGCAGGAAAATCTGCTGCTGAGCAAATGAGATAACGCTGCCGTGCCGGTTGGTGAGTGATCTTCAAGCAAAGAAAAAGCCCGTCATCGTGATGACGGGCTTTTTGCTGTTGGTACCCCGGAGATGCCGTTGCCGGTTTGGGCCCTTGAACCGTAGGTTCAAGGCGGGAATCGAATCTGACCGCAGGCTTCTCGGTCGTGCCGAGCATGCGCAATAGCCAGAAGGCCGATCCCCTGTTGGGTATGATTATCGGCTCGGGGACTTGAACCGGCTGACGCACATCCCAGGGAATTTTAAAACGTTGCGCGATTAGGGCTGCTGGCCCTGTTCGCTGGATTCGCCATACTGTCCGTGTTCGATCAGCGCCGCTTCTATGGTGCGTTGCAGCATCTTGATCCGCTTGTCCATGGTCTCAGAGTATTGGTGATTCTTCTCTTTTTCAAGGCAGAGCTCATGGCAAAAATTGAGTGCAGCCATCACCGCCAGCTGTTCGTTGCTGGAGACCTTGGAGCGCTGACGCAGCTCTATGAGTTTGTCAGTCAGCTGGTCGGCGGCCTGGCGCAGGGCGTCCTGCTGTCCCAAGGGACAGGATACCTTGTAGGGACGTCCCAAAATGACGATTTCTACGGCCTCTGTGCTCATGCCTTCCTCAATACGGCGGTGCTGATTTCCGCCTTTATCCACGTGGACAACTGGGCGGGACTATATAGCGCAGATGCAGAAGTTTCAAGGCCTTGCTGGCTCTGGAAGGGGGAGAATGCTAGGATCCTGACCATTAATTCTGCATATTTGCCTGAACTTTGAGCGGATCTTCGATGAGCAAAACGAACCCCCTGAAATACACGGCCGTGGCCGACCTGATGGAACAGCATGAGCTGATGGCAACGGCGGTGGAGGCCCATGGCGTGATCTGCGGTCTCGTCTGCGGTGGCGTGGCACTGGATGACAAGAGCTGGTTGCCGCCTTTCAATGATCTGGTCAACGACGGTTTCGGCCTGCCGGCCCCGGTGCGCCAGGTGATGACAGATCTCTATCATGAGATAGTCGAGAGCCTGATGGCCCAGAAGGGTGTCGAGCTGCTGCTGCCAAGCGACGAGGCGCCGCTCGACGAGCGTATCGATTCGCTGGTGGACTGGTCCCAGGCATTCCTGGCCGGTTTTGGTGTGGCGCAGCAGGAGCTGTCCAAAGCGTCTGAAGAGTTGCAGGAGATGATCCAGGACATCGCCAGCATCACCCAGGTTTCTGCCGAGTTCGATCAGGAAGATGATGAAAACGAAGCCTCCTTCCTGGTGCTCTACGAGCATGTGCGCCTGGGGGTCATGATGACCTTCGAGGAGTTTGGCAAACGCCCGGATACCCCGATCGCACCGCCGACTTTGCATTGATTGGTCCTTGCGGTCGTCACTGCGACAGAAACAGCATAAAACAACGCAGAGCGCCCAGGTGGCGCTCTGCTTTTATCCGGCCTTGTTGCAGGTGTCGGCTTGCCGGTATAGTCCGGCAGGTTTTCGATTGCGTCATGGCTGCCCCCCGATTTTTGCCCGTGGCTTCGCATCCTGGCCCACTGCTTTGTGATAGCATGAGGCCACGTTTTAGCTTCTCCCTCTCATCTCATGTCTCAATCTGATCTGGTTCACGTCGATGTGGCTATCGTCGGCGGTGGAATGAGTGGCGCCGTGCTGGCGCTCTCCCTCGCAGCGCTACGAGGTGCTGACGGCAAACCCCTGCAGATCCTGCTGCTGGAGGCGAGCGCCCCCGAGCTCACGCTTCACCCTGGCTTCGATGCCCGTGCCATAGCGCTCTCTGCAGGCACCTGCGAGGCGCTTGCCCGCCACGGACTCTGGCCTCGCTTCGCCCCTCACTGCTCCCCCATCACCCAGGTCCATGTCTCGGATCGGGGCCATGGCGGTCAGGCCAGGCTGTCGGCGGCGGAATATGGTTTGCCCGCGCTCGGTCAGGTGATCGAGCTGTCAGCAGCAGGGCTTGAGCTGCAACAGGCGATCGCGGCCTGCCCGCAGATCCGGATGCTGTGCCCGGCCATGCTGGCCAGGGTCGAGCCGCGGGAAGAGGGGGTAGATTTACTGCTGGCCAGCGGTGAGCGTTACCAGACCCGACTGCTGGTGGCGGCCGATGGTGGCAACTCCTTCGTGCGCCAGCACTTCAAGATGGCGGTGACCCGCCACGACTTTGAGCAGAGCGCCATCATAGCTACCGTCAAGACGGCGCAGGATCCTGCCGGTCGTGCGTTCGAGCGCTTCACCGAGGGGGGCCCGCTGGCCTTGTTGCCGATGCAGGAGGGGCTCTCCTCTCTGGTGTGGAGCGTCGGGCGGGATCAGGTGGATGAACTGATGGCGCTCGATGAAGCCGCGTTTCTCGCCCGGCTGCAGCAGGCGTTTGGCTGGCGGCTGGGGCGCTTCGAGCGGGCCGGTCAGCGCCACGTTTATCCGCTGGTGCTGACGGCGGCTGACTATCCACTGGCCCAGCGCACCGTGCTGGTGGGCAATGCCGCTCACCTGCTGCACCCTATCGCAGGGCAGGGCTTCAACCTCGGCATGCGCGACCTTGACCTGCTCACCCAGGCGGTTGCTCGTGCGCTTGCTGTGGGGGAGGACATCGGCAGTTTCGGCGTGCTGAGCGGCTACTGGCAGCAACGCAAGGAGGATCAGGCCAAGACCATCTGGCTCACCTCTTCCCTGGCCCAGCTCTTCTCCAATAGTTATGAGCCCCTGGTGGCGGGCCGCAACCTCTTGCTCTCCCTGATGGGGCGGCTGACTTGTCTCAAGGCGCCGCTGGCCTCCCGCACCCTGGGGTTTGTGGCCGACCTGTGCCGTAAATAAGGTGTGCCGCCCATAGGCGGCAGCAAACCGCGTATTGAACGGGGTCGATGCCAATGGGCGTCCCCTGCTGACCCTGTCGGTCAGCCACGAAAGGAACAGATGATGCAGATGCAAAACGTGGATGTGGTGATTGTGGGAGGTGGCATGGTGGGCCTGGGGCTCGCCGCCGCACTCAAGGAGAGCGGCCTCAAGATTGCCATCGTGGAGGGGCAGTTGCCCGAACCCCAGCTCGGCGAGGCACCGGACAACCGGGTCAGTGCCCTGAGTCTGGCCAGCCAGCGCATCTTGCAGCAGGTTGGTGCCTGGGCCGGTATCGAGGCGCGCCGCCTGCAGCCCTACGAGAAGATGCAGGTGTGGGAGCAAGACAGCTTCGGCCAGATTGGTTTTGATGCCGCCAGCCTGCGCCAGGCGGCGCTCGGCCACATAGTCGAGAACCGGGTCATCCAGCTGGCGCTGCTGGAGGTGATCCTCGGTGACAGTAACGGGGAGGCGAGCAACATCAGCCTGCTGAGCCCCGCCCGGGCAGCCAGCCTGCAAAGTGGCGAGGCGGGATCACTCCTGCTGCTGGATGATGGTCGTGCCTTGTCGGCCAAACTGGTGGTGGCCGCCGATGGCGCCCACTCCTGGGTGCGCCGCCAGGCCGATATTCCGCTCACCAGCTGGGATTACGGCCACCATGCCCTGGTGGCGACGGTACGCTGTGCCGAGCCCCATGAGGCGGTGGCCCGCCAGATCTTCACCCCGGATGGCCCGCTCGCCTTCCTGCCCCTGTGGCAACCCAACCTCTGTTCCATCGTCTGGTCCGTGCCCGCCACCCGGGCCGAGGCGCTGTGCGCCTGCGATGATGAACAGTTCAACCGCCAGCTCACCACCGCCTTCGATGGTCGGCTGGGATTGTGCAAGGTGGAAGGGGCGCGCAGCGCCATCCCGCTCACCGCCCGCTATGCCCGCGACTTCGCCCGCGAGCGGCTGGTGCTGGTGGGGGATGCGGCCCATACCATACATCCGCTGGCGGGGCAGGGGGTCAACCTCGGCCTGCTGGATGCCGCTGCGCTGGCCGAGCAGATAGTGCAGAGCCAGCGTGCTGGCATTGATATCGGTCTGCTGGCCAACCTGCGCGGCTATGAGCGCTGGCGCAAGAGCGAGGCGGCCCGCATGCTGGCGGCGATGGAAGGGCTCAAGCGCCTTTTCAGCGGGGCCAACCCCCTCAAGAAGCTGGTGCGCGGAATGGGATTGTGCGCCTTCGACGTGCTGGCGCCGCTCAAGCAGGGGGTGATCCGGGCTGCCATGGGGCTCGATGGCGAACTGCCTGCGCTGGCCAAGGGTGAAAAAATCTAATACTACTCAGGTTTTTTTACAACAAAACTAATGTGACGAGGCTGATGACCCATTTTGGGCATCAGCCTTTAATCTGGGTGGCAGGCGAAACGTTTTTCTTCAAATTGTGACGAAACGGTAAAAATCAAAATTTAATCTCGTGTGAGTCGCTGTTCGACTGTTTTTATCACTGTTTTTACCTTAGTGTCTGGGGTCTGTTTACTGGCGGTGGATTAGTTTTTTTTGAGCGGCGCGCTCGCCCTCTTGTCATATAATCCGCTGCGTTCAAGGAATCACTCTTGCCCCATGGGGCTGGAACGAGCACAGACTCCGACTGTCTCTTCTCTTTCTGTTGCACAGGCGATTGACCGTACTGTTGGCTGTCAGAGGAAGGCGGATTGCGAGTGTTGTCGCGAACGCTTAAGGAAACACAGCGATGATCCAGACTACAGTACTGCATCCCAAGCACCTGGAAGCCGGCGCCAAAATGGTGGACTTCCACGGTTGGGAAATGCCCATCAACTACGGCTCCCAGCTGGAAGAGCACCATGCGGTGCGCACCGATGCCGGCATGTTCGACGTCTCCCACATGACCATAGTCGACTTGACCGGCGAAAGGGTCAAAGCCTTCCTGCAACACCTGCTGGCCAACGACGTGGCCAAACTCACAGTCCCGGGCAAGGCCCTCTACAGCGGCATGCTCAACCCCGATGGCGGCGTCATCGATGACCTCATTACCTATTATCTGACCGATACCTTCTACCGTCTGGTGGTGAACTCCGCCACTCGCGAGAAGGATCTGGCCTGGATCCGCCACCACGCCATCGATTTTGCCGTGAGCGTGACCGAACGCCCCGAGCTCGCCATGATCGCGGTGCAGGGCCCCAACGCCAAGGCCAAGGCGGCCAAGGTGTTCACCCCTGAGCAGAACGCGGCAGTGGAAGGGATGAAGCCCTTCTTTGGCGTGCAGGCAGGGGATCTCTTTATCGCCACCACAGGTTACACAGGTGAAGACGGTTATGAAATCGTGGTGCCGCAAGAGAAGGCGTGCGACCTGTGGCAGGCGCTGCTGGATAACGGCGTGGCCCCGTGTGGACTGGGCGCCCGCGATACCCTGCGCCTCGAAGCCGGCATGAACCTCTACAGCCAGGATATGGACGAGAGCATCAGCCCGCTCGCCGCCAATATGGCCTGGACCCTGGCCTTCGAGCCAGCTTCCCGTCAGTTTATCGGTCGCGCCGCGCTGGAAGCACAAAAAGCGGCGGGTACCCAGCCCAAGCAGGTCGGTCTGGTGATGGAAGAGAAGGGCGTACTGCGTGCCGGCATGCCAGTCACCTTCACCACCGCCAGCGGTGAAAAACGGGAAGGTGTGATCACCTCCGGCTCTTTCTCGCCGACCCTGGGCTACAGTATTGCCCTGGCGCGGGTGCCCCGCGATATCGGCGAGCAGGCCGAGGTGGAGATCCGCAAAAAGCTGGTCACCGTCAAGGTCACCAAGCCCGCTTTCGTGCGCAACGGCCAGAAACTGGTGTAACAACCCCATTGCGGCGAAGGGGATCGCCTTCGCCAGTACCCCTTGTACCCCCTCCAGGTACAAGTGATCCAAGTGAATAAGGAAGCACAAATGAGCCATATCCCGAGCGAACTGAAATATGCCACCTCCCACGAGTGGATCCGTGTTGAAGCCAACGGCGAGGCCGTGGTTGGTATCACAGAGCACGCCCAGGATCTGCTGGGAGACATGGTATTTGTCGACCTGCCGGAAGTGGGCAAGCAAATTGGTGCCGGTGATGACTGCGCCGTGGCCGAGTCGGTCAAGGCCGCCTCTGACATCTACAGCCCTGTGAGTGGCGAGATTGTTGCCATCAACGAGGAGCTGGAAGGCAGCCCTGAGCTGGTCAACTCAGACCCCTACGGCGCTGGTTGGCTGTTCCGCATCAAGCTGGACGACGCGGGTGAGCTCGCCAACCTGCTGGATGCCGAAGGCTACCAGAACCTGGTGGACGAAGAGTAATGCCCCCGGGCCCTGCCAACACGGCAGGGCCCGTTTGTATGTCTGCCAGCCGGACCCGTACCGGCCGGCATCAGGGTGAAGTCGCCCGCGCCCGCCGTTTGCCAGCCTGACCTTGCCAGGGGGCAAGCTGGTCGGTACGCAACAAGGCGATCCCCTGTCGATGCTGCCGCAGCATCCGGTGCCGCACCCTGTCTGCGGGACCCAGAACATGAGTGGAGTCGGTATCAGCCGGCTATCAGGAACATCAGGTCTTGGTTACCAGGACTTATTACCAGGAATAGGGAAATGACCCAGTCACTGTTTGAACTCGAACAAAAAACCGATTTCATCCGTCGCCACATAGGCCCGGGTGAGGAAGAGCTGCGTGTGCTGCTGGCCGAGGTGGGCGCCGAGAGTCTGGATGACCTGATTGAGCAGACGGTCCCCGCCGCCATTCGCCGTCCGGGCCCGCTTGGCATTGGTGCTTCCATGACCGAAGTGGAGGCACTGGCCAAACTCAAGGGCTACGCCGCCCAGAACAAGATTGCCAAGAGCTACATCGGCATGGGTTATCACGATACCCATGTGCCCCATGTCATCTTGCGCAACGTGCTGGAAAACCCGGGCTGGTATACCGCCTACACCCCCTATCAGCCGGAGCTGGCTCAGGGCCGCCTCGAAGCCCTGCTCAACTTCCAGCAGCTCACGCTGGACTTGACCGGCATGGATCTCGCCAGCGCCTCCCTGCTGGATGAAGCCACCGCCGCTGCCGAAGCCATGGCGCTGGCCAAGCGCATGGCCAAGTCCAAGTCTCATCTCTTCTTTGTGGCCGATGACGTGCACCCGCAGGTGATCGACGTGGTCAAGGAGCGCGCCGTGCACTTTGGCTTCGACGTGGCCGTCGGCCCTGCCAGCGAGGCGGTGAGCGAAGAGGTGTTCGGTGCCCTGTTCCAGTATCCCACCACCACGGGGGAAGTGAAGGATGTACGGGCACTGGTCGCCGCCGTGCAAGCCCAGAAGGGGCTGGCCTGCGTCAGTGCCGACCTGCTCTCCCTGCTGTTGCTCAAGTCCCCGGGTGAACTGGGCGCCGACGTGGTGTTCGGCTCAGCCCAGCGCTTCGGCGTGCCCATGGGGTACGGTGGCCCCCACGCCGCCTTCTTCGCCACCCGCGACGCCTACAAGCGCTCCATGCCGGGTCGCATCATAGGCGTTTCCAAGGACGCCCGTGGCAAGAGTGCCCTGCGCATGGCGATGCAGACCCGCGAGCAACATATCCGCCGCGAGAAGGCGAACTCCAACATCTGTACCGCCCAGGTGCTGCTGGCCAACATGGCGAGCTTCTACGCCGTCTACCACGGCCCTGTGGGGTTGAAAACCATCGCCTCCCGCGTTCACCGTCTCACCACCATCCTGGCGCTGGGGCTTAAAGCCAAGGGCGTTGCCCTCAAGCACGCCAGCTGGTTCGATACCCTCACAGTGCTGACCACGGGCAAATCAGCCCTGATCGACAAGGCCGAAGGGCTCGGCATCAACCTGCGTGCCGATCTCGATGGTGCCGTGGGCGTGTCCCTCTCCGAAACCACCACCCGCGCCGATGTGGCCGAACTGTTCGATCTCTTCCTCGGCAAGGGCCACGGCCTGGATGTGGAGGCGCTCGACAAGGCGGCCCAGACCCATCACGGCATACCGCAGGATCTGCTGCGCACCGACGCCGTGCTGACCCACGAGGTGTTCAACAAGTACCACTCCGAGACCGAGATGCTGCGTTACATCCACCGTCTCGAAGCGAAAGATCTGGCGCTCAACTACGCCATGATTTCCCTGGGTTCTTGCACCATGAAGCTCAACGCCACTGCCGAGATGATCCCGGTGACCTGGCCCGAGTTCGGCAAGCTGCACCCGTTCGCCCCGCTGGCCCAGGCCAAGGGCTACCAGCTGTTGTTGGCCGACCTCGAAGACTGGCTGGTGAAGGTGACAGGTTATGATGCGGTCTGCATGCAGCCCAACTCCGGCGCCCAGGGCGAGTACGCAGGCTTGCTCGCCATCAAGAAGTACCACGAGTCCCGTGGTGACGGTCATCGCGATATCTGCCTCATTCCGGCTTCCGCTCACGGCACCAACCCGGCTTCTGCCCAGATGGCGGGTCTGCGGGTCATAGTCACTGCCTGTGACAAGTCCGGCAACGTGGATCTCGACGACCTGCGCGCCAAGGCCGCCGAGGCGGGGGAGAAGCTTAGCTGTCTGATGGTGACTTATCCCTCCACCCACGGGGTGTACGAGGAGACCATCAAGGAGGTGTGCGACATCGTTCACCAGCACGGTGGTCAGGTCTACCTCGACGGTGCCAACATGAACGCCCAGGTGGGTCTCACGGCGCCGGGCTTTATCGGGGCGGACGTGTCCCACCTCAACCTGCACAAGACCTTCGCCATCCCTCACGGCGGTGGCGGTCCGGGCATGGGCCCCATCGGCGTGAAGAAACACCTGGCACCCTTCGTGGCCGGTCATGCCGTGGTCAAGACCGACAAGGAGAGCCGCAACAACGGCGCCGTGTCGGCGGCACCGTTCGGTTCGGCCAGCATCCTGCCCATCAGCTGGATGTACATCGCCATGCTGGGTGATGAGGGGCTGAAGAAATCCACCCAGGTGGCCATCCTCAACGCCAACTATCTGGCCAAGAAGCTGGGTGAATCCTTCCCCGTGCTCTATTCCGGTCGCAACGGCCGGGTGGCTCACGAGTGCATCCTGGATATCCGTCCGCTGAAAGAGGCGTCCGGCATCAGCGAGATGGACGTGGCCAAGCGGCTGATGGACTACGGCTTCCACGCGCCGACCATGAGCTTCCCGGTGGCGGGCACCCTGATGGTCGAGCCGACCGAATCCGAATCCAAGCGCGAGCTGGATCGCTTCGTCGAGGCGATGACCGCCATCCGTGCCGAGATTGCCAAGGTGCAGGACGGTCACTGGAGCTTGACTGACAACCCGCTGGTCAACGCGCCCCATACCCAGGATGACGTGATGGACGAGCAGTGGGCTCGTGGCTACAGCCGCGCCGAGGCAGTCTTCCCGTCCGACGCCGTGCGCGCAGCCAAACTGTGGCCGTCAGTGAATCGCATCGACGATGTCTACGGCGATCGCAACCTGTTCTGCGCCTGTATCCCGACCGAGGATTACGCCAAGTAATCGCGGCGCAGAGTGAATGAGGGTTAGCTACCCGATAAAATCAAGGCCACCCCAGCGGGTGGCCTTGTTGTTTATGGCGCATGTCTGACATGACATCACGCAGGAGTCTTCCCAGCCTCGGGCTACGTCAGGACTTGGCCGGTGCGAGGAGCGCCAGGGCTTTGGCCAGGGTATCGACGGACGCCTGATGCTTGCCTGCCTTGTGCAGGGTTTCCCCTTCGGCGCGCAGCTGCTTCACCTCGGCCAGTTGCTCTGCACTGAGGACCGGGCCTTTGGCGAGGGCGTCATCGATGCTCTTCATGTCTGCAGGGCAGTGAAAGGCGAGGGCGTTGCCGGCAAAGAGCAGGCCGATCATCAACAGTTTGGTTTTCATATTTGTTACCTCAAGGAGGGGGCTCATCAAGGATAGCGCGCCCCTTGCAGGGCCGGTTGGGTTGATGTGGGCAGGAAGCAAGCGGTACCATGACTGTTTAGCTCATTAATGAGCCACACAGGGAGACCCAATGTCACTCACAAGGTTGTTGTCACCCTTGGCCAGTCTGGTGATTTTTATCCTGGGCCACGGCATGTTCAATACCCTGCTGACGGTGCGCCTCTCGGCCGAGCAGGTGTCGGTGCAAGCCATAGGCCTGGTGTCGGCCGCCTATTTTGGCGGTCTGGTGCTGGGCGCTTTCGTCAATGCGCGCCTCATTATCCGGGTGGGTCATATCCGGGCCTATGCGGCTTATGCCTCCCTGCTCTGTTTTCTGTTCCTGCTGCACGGCATGGTGGTGGAACCCGTCAGCTGGGCGGCGCTGCGGCTGGTGGGGGGCTTTGCCACCGGCGGTCTGTTCGTGGTGCTGGAGTCCTGGATGCTGGTCTCTAGTTCCCCGGCCAACCGGGGGCGGCTGATGTCGCTCTACATGATACTGCTCTACGGATCACTGGCCATGGGCCAATTGGTGCTCAAGTGGGTGGATCCCATGGTGCTGACACCGTTTGCCCTCTGTGCCATGGCGGCCACCCTGTCGGTGGTGCCGCTTGCGCTCTCCCGGGTGGCGACACCGGCCATGGTGGCGCCGCAACCGGTCGGGGTGATTGAGCTGGTGCGGCTCACCCCGGCGGGCATGGGCAGCAGCTTCACCTCCGGTCTTATCCTCGGTGCCATCTACGGTCTGTTGCCGCTTTATTTTACCGATAGCGGTGCTTCGCTTTCGCGGGTGGCGGACATGATGGCGCTGGTGATCCTGGGGGGCATGTGCCTGCAGTATCCCATTGGCCGCATCTCTGATCGCTATGACCGGCGGCTGGTGATCCTGCTGCTCAGTGCTGTGCTGACCCTGCTCGCTTTGCTGATGGTGTTGTTGCCCGAGGATTGGCGCGAGCCGATCGCCGGCGTCCTGGTGTTCTTGCTGGGGGGGATGGCGTTCTCCATTTATCCCCTGAGCCTGAGCCATGCCTGCGATGAGCTGCGCCCGGATCAGGTGTTGGGCGCCAATCAGGGGTTGCTGCTCGCCTACAGTTTGGGCGCCATGATAGGACCATTGCTGGCGCCTTTTGTCATGATGCAGTTCGGGCCACAGGGGCTGTTTGTCTACTTTGCCCTGTGCGGCGCCCTGCTGACGGCGTATCTGGGCTGGCGCAAGCGGCAGCGGGCACCCATTCCACTGGCCGAGCATCAGGTGTTCATGCCGGTACCGCCCAATACCCCCATGACAGCGGAGCTGGAGCCGAGAACGGATCTGGAAGGGGAAGCTGTGCCTGCGACCTTTGCCACGCCCGAGGCGGAGGATGTGAAGGCCAACTAGCGCTTGGTGAATAACACGAATAAAAAAGCCGACTCCAGAGAGTCGGCTTTTTACTGGCACGAGGGCCGTTATCAGGCGGTTACGGCATCAGCCTTGGCGGATGTTTCTGCCGCTTCCGGCGCCGCATTGCGGATGAGGTAATCAAATGCACCCAGCGCTGCGGTTGCACCGGCTCCCATGGAGATGATGATCTGCTTGAACGGCACTGTAGTGGCGTCACCGGCAGCATAGACACCAGGCAGGGAAGTGGCGCCCTTGGTGTCGATCTCGATCTCGCCGAAGCGGGTCAGTGCCACCTCGCTCCCCTTGAGGAACTCGGTG
>Ga0115550_1001107_pt1 | contig 20739 bp, 19 predicted proteins | sample COGITO_mtgs_1005_FD_87177 | JGI IMG/M metagenome (GOLD analysis project Ga0115550, IMG submission 87177) | Pelagic marine microbial communities from North Sea - COGITO_mtgs_100511 | ecosystem: Environmental > Aquatic > Marine > Epipelagic | place: Germany:Helgoland, sampling site Kabeltonne... | reverse complement strand
GGCCTTGTTGGCCTGCTGCTGCGCCGAGGCGGTGGCGCTGCTTACGACCTGCTTGGCGGGTTCGGCGACGGCCTTGTTGGCCTGCTGCTGCGCCGAGGCGGTGGCGCTGCTGACGGCTTGTTTGGCGGGTTCGGCGACTGCCTTGTTGGCTTGCTGTTGCACCGTGGCGGTGGCGCTGCTGACGACTTGCTTGGTGGTATCTGCGACGGCCTTGTTGGCTTGCTGCTGCGCCGAGGCAGTGGCGCTGCTGACAACTTGTTTGGTGGTATCGGCGACTGCCTTGTTGGCTTGCTGCTGCGCCGAGGCGGTAGCACTGCCCACCACCTGCTTGGTGGTATCTGCCATGGTCTTGCTGGCGCCTTGCTGTATTGAACCCAGCACATTGCCGAGTACAGAGGTGGTCGCTGCGGCCCCTGTCAGCACCTTGTTGGTATCGGTCAGAGTAGTGTTGGCACTGGATAGCGCGGTCGCAGCCGGTTTGGCTTGAGCCTGCCAGCCCTGCATCTCGGTTGGCCAGCTCGGTGTCGCTGCCGCCAGATTTTCGCCAAATACCTGAGGAGTTCCATCCCCCTTGAGCAACATGACGGACATCTGGTTGGTTTGTGAGTTCCACACCATGCCAGCCTGCTTGGCTACATCCGGCATGGGGGCATAGCGGGAGACCACGTAGAACAGCGGGCCTTCCTGCTGCAGCTCGTTGGCTGTCTTGAGCAGTTGCATGGTGCTGTCGTAGTTGGGGCCCAGAATACTGGTCATCCGATCCTTGATGATGGGCTGTTCGAACAGATTGGCTTCGTTGGGATCGAAGCCCACCAGGGGTTTGAGCAGCGCCCACATCAGCTGGCTGGTCGGGCTCATCATCAACAGGGGGGCAACGCAGGCGGACAACATCAGGCTCAGGCAGGCCGCCTGGAGCAACGGCATGATACGCATTGGGATAATATCCAAATAACGACTTGATAAATAAGGTTATATTTGTCGATGGCTGACAAATCTACCGGGGTTTTCCTGCGCCGGTTTTGACGGGCGTGGGCAGGCGCTGGCAGGCTATCATACTGGGTTGGGAATGCCAGCCAGCGCTGGGCTTATTAATCAAGTTTGCGCCTGTTATGGTCGCCCGATACTGGTATCGCGCAAGGAGTGATGTCATGAATCGAATCAAGGGTGGGACGGCTTGCCTGTTGCTGGCCATGTTGGGGACGAGCGGCGTGGCAGCCGAACCGGTCAAGGTGACGCGGGCAGAGGTCGGAACCGAGTGGGTGTTGCCGTTGGGATCGCTGCCGGAACGGATTTGCTGGTATCAGGATCAGAAGTATTCGCTGGGTGCCCGAATTCAACAGGGGAATCGCTGGCTGGAGTGTGGCCCGCAAAACGAGCAGGAGACCAATGGCCCACTGGCCTGGCGCTTGCCGCCTCAGGTGACGCCTGTGACCAGGGCACCGTCGGATAGCGAGACAATTAGCCTGGGCCAGTAAGGCTTTTCTTGATCCAGCTAAAGACATGGACGTGATCTCTATCGCATAATGCGGCTCTTTCCTTCTCTTGGCTGGGACCTAAGAAATGGCTCGTCGCTCTTCCAATACTCAACGTCGTCGCAGTAACTGGTGGTATAAACGCCTGTTGGTACGGGAACGGGCAGAGCGCGAAGCGCGTTCCGTTCGGGATTGATACAGCATTGAAAACGGAGCCTGGGGCTCCGTTTTTTATTTGCCTGCTTGCGGCTTAGCGCTGCAAGGCGGCCAGTGCCAGCTCCACCCGCTTGGCGTACTCGGGGTCGGCTTGCTCAAGATGCCGGAGCTGGGCGACGACGATGGCGTCATCCTCCACGTTGATGAGGGAGCGTGCCATATTGGCGGCGAGGCGCGAGCGCTGCCCCTCGTCCATGATGCGGAACAGCTTGCCCGGCTGGCTGTAGTAATCGCTGTCGTAGTCACGAAAATCGTAGTGCAGGGCAGCCCCTTCCAGACTCAAGGCCGGTGCGTGCTGCTCGCTCGGCTGCTGAGTGCCAAAGCGGTTCGGCTGATAGTTGGGACTGGCGCCGCCATTGCTGTCGCTGCGCATGGCGCCATCACGATGGGCACCGTGGTGGAACGGGCAGCGCGGAGCGTTGACCGGCAGCAGACCGTGGTTGACCCCGAGGCGATAGCGCTGGGTGTCGCCGTAGGAGAAGAGCCGTCCCTGCAGCATGCGATCCGGCGAGAAGCCGATGCCGGGCACCACGTTGGCCGGGGTGAACGCCGCCTGCTCCACGTGGGTGAAGTAGTTGTCCGGGTTCTGGTTGAGCTCCAGCACGCCCACCGGGATCAGCGGATAGTCGCTGTGCGGCCACACCTTGGTGAGGTCGAACGGGTGGATCTGGTAGGTCTGGGCGTCGGCCTCCGGCATCACCTGCACATAGACCTTCCAGCGCGGGAAGTCGCCTCGCTCGATGGCATTGTACAGATCGGCCTGGCTGGTCTCTCTATCCTGACCGACGACATTGGCCGCCTCTTCATCTGTGTAGAAGCTGTGGCCCTGCTCGGTCTTGAAGTGGAACTTGACCCAGAAGCGTTCGTTGGCGTCGTTGATAAAGCTGAAGGTGTGGCTGCCGTAGCCGTTCATCTCCCGCAAGCTCTTGGGAATGCCGCGATCGCTGAACAATATGGTGACCTGATGCAGGGATTCGGGGTGGCGTGACCAGAAGTCCCAGGCGGCAGTGGCACTGCGCAGGTTGGTGCGCGGATCCCGCTTCTGGGTGTGGATGAAATCGGGGAATTTCAGCGGATCGCGGATGAAAAAGACCGGGGTGTTGTTGCCCACCAGATCCCAGTTGCCCTGCTCTGTGTAGAACTTGAGGGCGAAGCCGCGTACGTCTCGCTCGGCATCGGCGGCGCCCTTCTCACCGGCTACGGTAGAGAAGCGCAGGAAGACCGGGGTCTGCTTGCCGATGGCGTTGAACAGGTCGGCCTTGCTGAACGCGCTGATGTCGTGGGTCACGGTAAAGGTGCCGTAGGCGCCCGAGCCTTTGGCGTGAACCACCCGCTCGGGAATGCGCTCGCGGTCGAAGTGGGCGAGTTTCTCCATCAACCAGATATCTTGCATCAGCACGGGGCCTCGGGGACCGGCGGTAAGGCTGTTGTTGTTGTCGACGACGGGGGCGCCGTTGGCACTGTGCAGTGTCTTGTCAGTCATGAATGTCTCTCCTTGTTGATAGGAGTCAGCCTACGGATCCCGCTCCTCATGGGCCAATGGGCCTTTCCTAGCCCTTTGATAGGTATCGCAAATGGGTATTGTGGGGGGATGACCCGGCACTGGTGATGGGGCATGATGAAAGTCAGCCAAAGGAGCCCCATATGCAGATTACCGTCCGTCATGCCGAACCCACCGATGCCCCCGCTTTGCGGGATCTCTATGCTATGCCTCATGCTCAGGCAGGTACTCTGCAACTGCCTTATCCAGCGTTGGGGGTCTGGCAGCAGCGGCTGGAAAACAGCGGTGTGGTGGCGCTGGTAGCGGAGGTGGATTGTCTGCTGGTGGGCCAGATCTCATTGCATATGGAGCCCAATCCCAGGCGCAAGCATGTGGCCTGTATCGGTATGGGTGTGCGAGATGACTGGGCAGGAAAGGGCATAGGTTCGGCCCTGCTGGGAGCCGTGCTGGAAATGGCCGACAACTGGCTCAATCTGCGGCGCATCGAGCTCACCGTCTACAGCGACAACGATGCTGCGCTGGCGCTCTATCGCAAGTTCGGGTTCGAACAGGAGGGGCTGGCTCGCGGTTATGCGTTTCGCCAGGGCGAGTATGTGGATGCGCTCTACATGGCCAGGATCCGCCCGTGATCGACTACCGTCGCAGACTTATCCCAGTACTGCGGGCGCTGGAGCAGGATCCGGATCTCTCCATCGAGGCGCTGGCGGATCGGGCCTGCCTCTCCCTCTATCATTTTCACCGGGTGTTCACCGCAGTGGCGGGCGAGGCGCCGGGGGAGATGTGTCGGCGCTTGCGCATGCAGCGGGCTGCCTGGCAGCTCTGTTACACGAACGCCAGCGTCACTACCATAGCGCTGGGCGCCGGGTTGGCCAGCTCCCAGGCGTTTGCCAAGGCATTTCGGCGTCACTACGGTTGTACGCCGGGGGCGTTTCGCCGGGACAAGAGCAAGAATGGACACCTGTTGAGCAAGGATGGACACGCCAGTGACCGGCTGCCCCCTTATGCTGAAGACCACTCATCAGCAAGGAGCAACACCATGAAAACTATCGAGATGGATGCCCGCACCCTGGCCTATATTCGCGTCACCGGCCCCTATGGCGAAGGGTATGACCCTGTCTGTGGTCAACTGCACCAGTGGGCGAGTGCGCGGGGTCTGGCGCAGGGGGAGTGGATTTTCATCTACCACGACAACCCGGAAGTCACGCCGCCGGCCCAGTGCCGCACCGACATAGGTGTGACAGTGCCGGCGGGTACGGTCGGGGCAGGGGAGGTCGAGATCCAGCTTATTCCCGCCGGTCGCTACGCCCAGTCCCGCTATCTCATCACGGACCGCAGTCAGTACGGGCCGCGTTGGCAGGAGCATGTCGGCGATATCGTCGCCGCCGGGTTGGCGTTCGGTGACGGGCCCTGTTTCGAGCTATACCACAGCGTGAGCAATGACCCCTTGCGTGACGACGTCAGCTTCTGCTCCAGCGTTCAACGCTGAAGGGACAGGGGCCGAGTACAGCAAAACGCAACATTGTGGGTGCAACAACGAGTGCAATAAAAAGAGGAGCCGATATGGCTCCTCTTTTTGACTTCGTTCTGTGCCATGCCGCTCGCGCCGCGCCGTTAGCCCTGCTTCGGCAGGCGATCCTTGCGCGATTTCCACCACCAGCGCAGGCGCACCTGAGAGATGAGCATGCCTGCCAGCATAAGGGCGCAGCCGACGATAGCCCGCTCATCGAGGATTTCGCCAAGCAGCAGCACACCGCCGATGGCGGCGAATACCGTCTCCAGACTGAGGATGATGGCTGCGTGGGCAGGATGGGCTCCGCGCTGACCCACCACCTGCAATGTGTAGCCGACCCCGACCGACACCAGACCGGCGTAAAGCAGCGCCTGCCACCCGGCCACGGCGCCGCTGATAGTCGGCATCTCTATGGTGAAGGCGACGGCCAGGCTGAGCAGGCCGCACACCAGAAACTGCACACCCGCCAACCGGATCGGCGCGACCCGACTCGAGTAGTGATCCAGTACCAGCAGGTGAATGGCCCAGAACAGGGCGCCCGCGACTTGCAGCAGATCGCCATAGCCTATGGTGAAGTCCTCGGTCACGCTGAGGTAATAGAGCCCCGCCATGGCGATGAGGGCGCCGACCCAGGTGTTGGTCCCTGTCTTGTGACGCAGGGCCAGCCCGATCACCGGCACCAGTATGATGTAGAGACCCGTTATGAAACCCGCTTTGGCAGCCGTGGTATAGAGCAGCCCCACCTGTTGCAGGGAGGCGGCACTGAACAGCACGGCTCCGGCGAGCAGGCCCCCGGTCAGCAGCAGGCGACGATCTTCGGACTGACTCGCGGGCTGGCGAGACTTGAGCCACCACAGCAGTGGCAGCAGAGAGGCGGCGCCGAGCAGGAAGCGCAGGCCATTGAAGGTGTAAGGCCCCATGTGATCCATCCCCAGGCGCTGGGCGACGAAGCCCAGCCCCCAGATGGCGGCGGCCATCAATAACATCATGTTCGAACGCATACGGATTCATCCCTGAGAAAGTGGCGGGCGCCCATCCTCACGGCGCCAGCCACCAAGATAACCGTCTGCGGGGGGATTTGTCTTTAGCGGCTCGCGAGTTTGGCTCGCCAGGGCGGATCAATGCGAAGAGAGAATGGCTATGCAGGATCCGTATCATCAGCTATCGCGGCTGAATGAAGACGGGCATCACATCAGCTATTCGCAAGGCTGGCCAGCAGAGGGGCCAAGGTGAGCAGCAACAGAACGACTACGCAGGAGCCGTATCGCATCAGCTATTGGCAAGGCTGGCCAGCAGAGGGATCAGGGCGAGCAGCAACAGATTGCCGCGCAGGATCCAGATCACCCAGAACTGCTGCTGGATGGAGACCATGGGGGCCCGGCCATGGCGCAGGGAGCGGCGCCAGCGATAGAAAAGGCGGCTGGGGTAGCCGAAACTGATGGCCATCAGGAAAAACAGCAGCAGCTTGGTGCGATAGCCGGGGTTGGCGAGCAGTATTGCGGGTTGGTCCGGGTGAGCGAGCACTTGCAAGACACCCGTGATGAAGATGAGTAGCAGGGCTAGTGCTGCCAGACCGTCGGCCAGCAACAGCTTGCGTACCTGCTCGATGGACATGCCGCGCCGGAACAGGAAATACTCGGAAGTGATCGCCCCTGTCAGGGTGATCACGGCGCAATAGTGCAGCGCCATCAGCAGGTCCGGGTTCAGCATCCGTGACAGATCCTTCTGATTAATAACATAGTGAGCTTCCTTTTGGACGCCATCCGGTCGGGCTGATATTCTGACATTACATCATGTCTGGTGGTAGCAGGAGTCCTGTTTGGGCAAGCGTGTCGTCTCCAAAAAAACCTGGTCTCTGGTTGCCAGAATGCGGCTGGGTTTGCTGCTGCTGTTCATTCCCGTTTTGATGCTGGGCGGCATCTACTATCTGCACATGGAACGCAGCCTGCAAAACGAGTTGCAGCAGCGTCTGCTCGCCACCAATCACCAGCTGCGCCACGTCTTTATCGAGCCCTATCTCCACGAGATGGAACGACAGTTTACGCTGATCTATGACCAGGTGAAGGTGGACGATATCAGCGGCCCCCGCCTGCACAACACAGAGTCCTACCTGAAGGCCTGGCAGCTTTACAAGGGGGTCATGGCTGACCTGATCTACATCTATGTCGGCACGGCCGAGCGCCAGATGCTGATCTACCCCGAATGGCAGGCAGATGCCCAGTTCGATCCCAGGGTTCGGCCCTGGTATCAGCTGGCCAGCCAGCATGTGGGCGAAATGGTCTGGACCGAGCCCTACTACGACTACATCAATGGCAATCTGGTAATAGCGCTGGCGCGGGCCCTGACTGACCAGAGTGGAAAGGTGCAGGGGGTCTTTGCGGTCGATGCCATTCTGGCGCCTTTCTCGGCCCAGCTGAACCGGCAGGCGGACAATGGTTACCAGATGATCGTCAACCAGTCCGGCAAGGTGCTGGTACACCCGGATCCCGCCCGGTTGCTCAAGCCCATGGACCATCCTCAATGGCTTTCCCGTTTCAATCGGGAGGACGGCATCTTTCTGGACAAGGATTCCCAGCTATTTGTGGCTTACAGCAAGTTGCCGGAGCGGAACTGGGTGCTCATCAGCGTGCAACCCGCGGCCAGTGTTCAGGCGGTGGTCGACAGGGTCTCTCTCAACGTATTGCTGATGGTGGCGCTGGCCTGCGTGCTCTATGTGATGCTGGCGCTGGTGTGGTCCCGCTATTTTCGCCGTATGCTCAATGAGATTTCCTCCATGATCCGGGCCAGCCGGACCCAACCCGACGATGTGCCCCAGGGGGGAATGCAGGAGCTCAAGCATGTCTATGCCGAGCTGGCCGAGGCGGGCAAGGATTATCACGAGGCCCGCCAGCAGGCCAATCTGGACAAGCTGACCGGTCTCTACAACCGTCGTTTTTTCGACGAGCGTTTGAATCGCCTGCTGATTGAGCGCCAGCCCTTCTGTCTGGCCATGCTCGATCTCGATAACTTCAAGCTGGTCAACGATACCTATGGCCACCAGACCGGGGATGTGGTGCTCAAGCGAGTGGCGCAGCTGGGTATGCAACTGCTGGGGGATCACGGTTGGGTCTGCCGTTACGGCGGGGAAGAGCTGGTGGTGCTGATGGCGAATCCGGACATCCACTTCTGCCAGATGTTGCTGGAGCAGTTTCGCAAGGGGGTGGAGTCACTGGATTGGCGTGAACCCGGCCTCAAGATCACCTTCAGTGGCGGGCTGGTGGCCAGCGGCGAGATAGCGCATGGCAAGACCCTGCTGGCGGTGGCTGACGCCGAGGTCTATCACGCCAAGCGTGATGGCAAGAACCGCATCTATCTGGGCAGCCTGCACGAAACGGTCGCCGAGAAGGGGAGCCCGCCCAACGACAGCGTGTTGAGCAACGAAGAGGCCTGAGGGCCTCTTCTTCATTCAGCAGGCCAGTTGCCAGTCATTCAGCAGGCGAGTTGCCAGTCGAGGGTGGGCCAGTCGTGTTCGGCGGCGACTTGCCGCAGGCCGGGGGCCGGATTGACCGCATGGGGGTGGGCCACGGCCTTCAGCAGCGGCAGATCGTTGTGGGAATCGCTGTACCCAAAGCTCTCCTGCCAGGGGGCTGCGTCTGTGGCAAACAGCTGGTTGATGCGTACTACCTTGCCCTCCTGAAAACTCAGGGTGCCGCGAGTCTGGCCGGTCAGCCGACCCTCCTCTTCATCCAGCAGTATGGCGACGCAGTGATCCATCCCCAGCATCTGCGCCATGGGCGCCACCAGATGCTCGCCGGAGGCCGAGATCAGCACCAGCGTGTCGCCACGCTGACGATGCCACTCGATGCGTGCCAGTCCTTGGGGGTAGATCCGCTCCCGCAACACCTGCTCGGCGAAGTGGTGGCACTGCTGGCCGAGCCACTGGCGTGATTTGCCCACCAGGGGTTGCAGGGTGAAGGCCATGTACTCCTGCATATCCATCTTGCCCTGATGGTAGAGGGACATCATGGCCTGCTCCTCGGCGATCATGCCCGCCGGGGCCAGCTCCTGAGCCACCATGTACTCCAGCCAGAGGCTGGCGGAATCCCCGGCAATCAGGGTCTCGTCCAAATCAAACAGTGCCAGCGCCATGCCTGCTCCTAGCTATCAATAACTGTGATGATTGACGGGCGGCATGTTGGCTGCTCGCCGATATAAATGGGGTGTAATCCATCGCTTATGCTACCTCACACAGTTGATCCCGGGCCACCGCCAGGGTGACGGCCGTGCCCACCGGCAACAGGTCGCGAGCCGAGCGATTGAGGGTATCCACCGTCAACAGCCCCGCTTCGCACTCCACCTGATAGCGGATGATGTTGCCGAGCAACTGCTGCTGGCGAATGACGCCGGGCAGGCAGGGATCAAGGCTCTGTGCCCCCGCTGGCAGCAGGATGATGGACTCGGGGCGCAGCGCAAGGGTGCCGCGAAAACGGGGGCCGAACAGTGACTTGGCCTGCTCGGGGGCCAGCAGGTTGTAGTGGCCGATAAAGCTCGCCACGAACTCGCTGGCAGGCTGGGTGTAGATCTGCTCCGGGCTGCCGCTTTGCACTATCTCCCCCTTGTTCATCAGGAACACCCGATCCGACATGGTCAGCGCCTCTTCCTGATCGTGGGTGACGAAGATGGTGGTGAGCTCGAGCCGCTGCTGGATCTCGCGGATCTGCAATCGCAGGCTGCGGCGGATGCGGGCATCCAGCGCAGAGAGGGGTTCATCCAACAGCAGGATCCTCGGCCGTACTACCAGGGCCCGGGCGAGGGCGACCCGCTGGCGCTGGCCGCCGGAGAGCTCGGCCGGATAGCGGCGCTCGAAGCCATCCAGCTCCACCAGGCTGAGAGCCTCCTGCACGCTGGCGGCCAGCTCCCGTCCCGGCTGGGGCTTCATTTTGAGGCCGAAGGCCACGTTGTCCCACACCGTCATGTTGGGGAACAGGGCATAGCTCTGGAACACCATGCCGATGCCACGCTTCTGGGGCGCCTGCCAGGTGATGTCCTCACCGGCCACCCGTATCTGACCGCCATCCACCGGGGTGAGCCCGGCCAGCGCCCGCAGCAGGGTGGATTTGCCGCAGCCGGAGGGGCCGAGCAGGGTCACCAGCTCTCCCTTGCGGATGCCGAATTCGATTCCTTCGAAGACCTTGGTCTCGCCGTAGGATTTGTGTAGTTGGCTTACTTCTAGATGGAACATATGGGATCACCGATGGAATCTGTTCGCCGCCCAGGTGAGCAGCAGGGTCAGCAGGAAGTAGCTCATCACCAGCGCGCTGGTGAAGTGGCCCGAGGTGGCGCGCATGTTGTAGAGATAGACCTGCAGGGTTTCGTAACGGGTGCCCACCAGCATGTTGGCAAACACGAACTCACCAAGCAGGAAGGAGAGGGAGAGAAACAGCGCCGCCAGCAGCCCCTTGCGCAGATTTGGCAGCACCACCAGGGCGAAGGCGCGTGTGCTGCTCGCCCCCAGCAGGTGGGCGGCATCCATCAGATCCCGGAGCGGCACGCCCTGCAAGCTGTTGGCCAGCGCCCGATACATGAAGGGGAGCACCACTGTGAACCAGGTGCCTACCAGGATCCAGGGCGTACCGATAATCGGCAGCGGGCCGTCGGCGTAGATCTGCAGCAACCCCACCGAGGAGACCACGGGCGGCACCGCAAAGGGGAGCAGGATCAGCAGGTTCATCCAGGGATCCAGCTTGGGGAAGTAGTAGGCCACCACCAGCACGGTCGGGACCAGCACCAGCGTGCCCAGCAGCAGGGTGGCGAAACAGACAAACAGGCTGCGGCCGAAGGCAGCCAGGAAGCGCGGGTCCCCCCACAGTTGCAGATACCACTCCAGCGTGAAGCCGTCCGGCAGCAGAGTCGCTCCCCAGCGGGTGGAGAGGGAGTAGAGCAGGGTCGCCAGCAGTGGCAGCAGCAGGGTTGCTACCAGGATGCTCAGCACCCAGCGCGGCCAGCTTGGTTGGAGTTCACTCATGGGAATTTCCCTTCGCATGGTAGCTGCGCTTGAGCAGCCATTGATTTGCCGCCGTCACCACCCCCAGCAGCACCATCAGGATCACTGCCAGCGCCGCCGCCAGATTGGGTTCGAGGAAGATGTCGCCGGAGACCAGACTGGCCACCCGTATGGTCACCAGGTTGAAGTTGCCCGTGGTGAGGGCATAGGCCGAGGCATAGGCTCCTACCGCATTGGCAAACAGTATGATGAGAGTACCGAGCAGTGCTGGCGTCAGCACCGGCAGTGCCACGTGCCACACATACTGCCTCTTGCTGGCCCCCAGCAGGGCGGCGGCCTGGGGCCAGTCATCCTGCAGTGCATCGAATGCCGGGTAGAGCAGCAGCAGGGCGAGGGGGATCTGGAAATAGGTGTAGATGAGGATGAGACCAGCCCCTGAGTAGAGGTTGAAACCGTCGATCCAGCCCCAGGATTTGAGCAGCAGTGTGATGGCGCCGTTGATGCCGAGAATGATGATGAAGGCGAACGCCAGCGGCACACCGCTGAAGTTGCTGGTCATGGTGACAAACGCCAGCAGGGCTCGCTTGACCCGCTCACCGCTCTGGCGCAGCGCCGCTGCCCCCAGGGTACCGATGGCAAGCCCTGCCAGACTGGCGATACCGGCGATGCGCAATGAGTTGGTAAAGGATTGCAGGTAGAAGGGGGAGCTCAGGATCTCCCGGTAATGATCCAGGCCCCAGCCATCCGGGGTTTGAAAGCTGCCCACCAGCACCCACACCATGGGGGCAAGCTGGAACAGTATCATCAAGAGGAAAAACGGCAGCAGTACCAGCGCAGGCAGCCAGTGGCGACGGGTTTGACGCGGGATCACGGCTTGATCCGGCAGGATCCTTGTGGCGGCAGAGATCATCAGTGCACCTCGCGCAGGCAGGCAGCCTTGAGCAGCGGCAGGCCGCTTGGCTTGTCATGGGCAACGCCAAGCAAGTCGGCCATCAGGCCGCAGAGCTGGGTTTGTTGCAAGGCCGGTCCGGCAGGCCACTGGGCCACAAAGGCATCGCCAAACAGCCAGAGCGGCACAGTGCGCTCCTCGGGCAAGGTGCCGCCGTGGCTCAAGTCGTTGTTCATGCCGTGATCCGAGGTCACCAGTACCTGGTAGCCTTCCCCCAGCCACTGGGGCAGCAGATCGGCCAGCAGGCTGTCCATGCGGCGTGCCTGGTTGCGGTACTGGCGCGAATCCAGGCCAAACTTGTGGCCCGCATCGTCCACACCCATGGGGTGGATCAGCAGAAAATCGGGATCATGTTGGGTTCGCAGCCACTCGCCATCCATCAGCAGATGGCTGTCGGGGTAGCTGTCATCCCAGTAGAAGCAGCCGTGCTGGATCGGCAGCTGTTCGTCATGGGTATAGCGATCCCGCAACGCGAGCCAGGGAGTGCAGTTATAGAGCTCGCTCACCCAGTAATAGGCGGCGGCTGCCGTGCGTTTGCCGCCGGCTCGGGCGAGATGGAAGATGGATTCATGCTGGCTCAAGCGACTGACACCGTTGTGGGTGATGCCGCTGGCCACTGGCGGTACGCCGGTCAGGATGCACTCGTAGAGCGGCCGGGAGAGGGAGGGCAGGGCACAGCTCAGGGTCGTATACAAGCCGCGCTGTGCCTCCACCATGCCTGTGAGGTAGCCCATTGTGTGGGCTACCTCGGCAGACAGGCCATCCACAAGTACCACTATCACCTTGTGTTGCACTGGATACCCTTACTGCATGTTGATCATGACGGTTTCCTGCCACTGGCGCGGCAGGGCCTTGGAGCTCTGCTCCCAGGCTGCATGATCCTGCACCGGTTTGGCATTGGCATACTGCTCGGCAGGCAACAGCTTGGCTTTCACGTCATCCGGCAATACCACATTGCTGCGGATGGGACGGGCGTAGCCGCGGGCCAGGTTGATTTGACCTGCGTCCGAGAGGATGTATTCCCGCGCCAGCTTGGCGGCGTTGGGGTTCTTGGCCCACTTGTTGATGATGGTGGTGTAGCCGGCGATGACGGAGCCGTCGCTCGGGATAACCACATCAAACTTCTTGGGGTCTATCTTGTCGCGGTAGTTGAGCGCGTTGAAGTCCCACAGCACGCCGACTTCCACTTCACCCTTCTCGATATTGGCGATGGAAGGGTCGTTCAGGGAGAGGCGCCCCTGTTTGGCCAGCTGGCCGAACAGCTCGAGCGCGGGTTTCAGGTTTTTCTCGCTGCCGCCAGTGGCATAGGCCGCCGCCAGCACGCCGTTGTTGGCCTGGGAAGCGACGCCCACATCACCCAGGGTCACCTTGTAGTCACCGCCGAGCAGGGATTGCCAGCTGGTGGGGGCTGCCTTGACCAGGTCCTTGTTGATCAGGAAGGCGATGGTGCCGGTATAGGCCAGCATCCAGTGACCGTCCGCATCCTTGGCCCAGTTTGGAATGTCTGCCCAGGTGGAGGGTTTGTAAGGCTGGGTAACCCCCTGCTTGACCGCGACCGGACCGAAGGCACCGCCCACGTCACCTATGTCGGCGGTGGCGTTGGCCTTCTCGGCGGCAAACTTGGCGATCTCCTGGGCCGAGCTCATGTCGGTATCCTGATGCTTGATGCCGTAGATATTGCCCAACTGCTGCCAGGTGTCCTTCCAGTTGGCCCAGCTGTCGGGCATGCCGATGCTGTGAAGCTGGCCTTCGCCGCGGGCGGCCTTCTCAAGATCCGAGATATTTTCGGCTGCAAAAAGTGGTTGGCTGATGGCCACCAGGGCCAGTGCACTTGCGATCACGCTTTTCATCATCCCATCCCTCTGGACTAGGTCAGTTAAGGTTCGAGAGGGATGCTAGAGGGGGAATATGACGGTGGCGGGGCGTTTTGATGGCAGTTTGATGACAATTGGGCTGTCACGGCACTGTCATCCAGACGGGCTACAACTCAGGGCCAATAGACGCTGGTCTACTCCAGCGGTGAACAAACCTGAATGACCAGGGGATGTGACAGTGACTGAGTTGCGATTGAGCGAGCAGGGTATGGCCGCTGGCCGGAGCCCCTCCAAGTGTGAACAGATTTGCCAGACCCTGCGCCGCTATATCGGCAGCGGCCAGCTGGCGGCGGGGCAGCAGCTGCCCGCCGAACGGGCCTTGAGCGAGCGCTTTGCCACCACCCGCATCACCATCAAGGAGGCGCTCTCCAGCCTCGAAGCGGATGGCCTTATCTACCGGGCCGAGCGGCGTGGCTGGTTCGTGGCACCGCCCAGACTCACCTATGATCCCGCCATCCATACCCATTTCCACCAGTGGATCGGCGAGCAGCAGCGTATCGCCGAGACCCGGGTGTTGGCCCACGGCAGCGCCCTGGCCAGCAGCGAGTTGTGTCACTGGATGGGGCTGGATCCCTTCACGCCGCTTTACGAGATCCGCCGCTTGCGCCTGATCGACGATCGTCCCGTGCTCCACGTCAGCCACCATCTGCTGGCCAGTCGTTTTCCCGATATCGCCAGCGCGCCGCTGGCCAGCTCCCTCACCGAGCTTTACCAGCAGCGCTATGGCATAGGCCAGGGCGGGGCCAGCCTCGAGATCACCCCCTCGGCGGCGCGGGGCACCATAGCCCGCTCCCTCAATCTGGCGGAAGGGAGCCCTGTGCTGCGGCTGGTGCGGGTCAACTATGACGAGAGAGGGGGACTGGTGGATTGCGATATTGAACACTGGCGGCCGGATGCCATACGTATCTGTCTGGATACGCGGGTGTTGCAGCCGGTCGCAGGCAGATCGCAGACAGTTCAACTCACAGACTAAAGGGGCGCCAGAGCACGGACGGGCACAGTGGCCATACGCATTCATCTGGACACCCGGGCGCTGCATCCGATGGCAGCAAGAGGGTCTGAATTGCCGCTATCAAGCTGACCAAATCAGACGGATCCCGCAGGATCCGCCGGGATCAGTTGTCGATATTGGGGATCAGATCATCGAAGCTCTGATAACCGCAGTCCGCCAGCTGCAGCGACATTGTGTAGGTCTTGCTGCCCTCCCGCTGGCCGATGGCGGGGCGGTTGAGCTTGAGCTCCTGATGCCAGTACTCCTTCATCCGCTCGATCAGCGCCATGGCCTCGCTCTCGTCCAGATGAAGCTGGCACAGCGCCATGTAGTTGTTGGACTTGTGCATGTTCTCCACCAGATAGTCCCCCAGCACCGACATGGCCTGGCGCGCCTGCTGGCGGGCGAAGCGACTGTGCTGCTCGAAGCTGATGCGCTCGCTGATGAGGAAGTGGTAGCTGTTGTCGATGCCGAGCTGCAAGATGCCGAGCTTCTCCAGTTTGCGCAGGTAGAGGTAGCAGGAGGCATCGGTCAGGCTGTACTCCCGCTTGAGATCGATCAGGGTCTTGTCGCGCCAGAAGATGTTGGCGAGAAAGGCATAAAGCCCCGGCTCCTTGTGAAACGCCTCGTCCTGCTCCTGGGTGAAGACGGCCCGGCGGCTCTGGGCATCCTGAGTGCGATCCAGCAGCTCCTCGAACGAGAGTCCCACCAGGTGGCAGATCTCCAGCAGGGTATCGAACGGCAGGGAGGGCTTGTTCATCATGCGTTTGACGGTGGCGATGGAGACGCCCATGGCTTCTGCCAGCGTCTGATAGCGGATCCCCTTGTCGGTCAGGGTCTTCTTCAGGGTGTCGAGAATGTGGTTGGCCAGGGTCTGGCTATAGGTCATGCAACTATTCCTTTATCTGCATCTTTATGTTGTGTCAGAAACTGAGTTCTTTTTTTGTTATGGGCTCAGATATTGACACTTAAAAAAACCTGAGGAAATAAACCCGTTGAAAACGATTGAAATGGCCAGACCAGTTAGCGATGAAGGTTGCAGATAGTGATACTCAGCGGTGCATATCCTTCAACCGTTCAACATTTTACTGGTGATGCATAAAACATCGCGCATAATTCAAAACGAATCGGATTCAAGACCTTCCTGGTTGAGAAAACGATTGTTTGCTTCCAATTTAAGGGTTTTTTAAACCGCAAGGTTTTTATTCTTTCCTGGCATTGAGCGGAACTCGCAAGAGGTCCGCTTTTTTTCTTTTCCCCGAATTTGAGCCCGCCGTCAAGCAGAGGCGATCGCCGCCTCTGTTTGTCATGCTGAGTGTTCCCCCTCTTACTCTCCCTTGCAGGGAAACAGTTTGGGGATCTCCCGCACCAGCCAACTCTTGGCCTTGCCCATGGTATCGCGGCGCCAGGCCAGCACGACCTGGATCTGGTGACGATATTCGGGGCTGATCACCTTGAGCCGACCGGCCTTGATGTCCTCTTCTATCCAGCTCAGCGGCATGGTGCCGACGCCGATCCCCGCCAGCAGGGCATCACGCTTCTCTGTCATTGTGCTGACGGTGAGGCGTGGCTGCTTGTCCAGCAGGCGATAGGTGAGCACGGGTTTGCGCAGTGCAGAGTCGGCTACCGCTATGGCGCGGTAGCGGCGCAGCGTCTCGTCCGCCAGGGGCTCGGGCTCCCGATGCAGCGGATGATCCGGGTGGGCGACATAGAGCATCACCTCTTCCTGCAGCGCCTGATGCTTGATGCCGGTCATCATGATGTCAGGGTTGAGAGAGGAAATGAGCAGGTCTGCGCGGCCATCTTCCAGACACTCCCAGCTGCCCGCCAGCACTTCGGCGCGAAACCTCAGTCGGGTATCCGTCAGCTCGGCCAGTCTTTCAACCAGGGGATAGAGCGCCTGTACCGGCACCAGGGCATCAACGGCTATGGTGATATCGGTTTCCCAGCCCCGGGCCAGCGCCCGGGTTTCGCCCACCAGATGTTCGGCCGCCTCCAGCAGTACCCGGCCTCGCTCCAGCAGCATGCGGCCGGCCGGGGTGAACTTGGTTCTGTGGCCGCTGCGATCAAACAGCATGGCGTCCAGCTCGTCTTCCAGCTTCTGTACCGTGTAGCTCAGCGCCGAGGGGACCTTGCCCAGCTCGTCTGCGGCCGCCGCGAAGCTGCCGCGGCGATCGATGGCGTCCAGCACCCGGATCGCCTCCAGGGTGAGCGCCCGTTCCTTGTTCGATTCCTTGGCCATTTCATACCTTCAATTTTTTTGAACATGTTTGCCAGTTTATCTCGCTAACAACTTAGGCCAAGTCACTTTAATATTCAATCAACGCTTAGGCAGGAAGGCCGAGCGGCCAAATAAAAGGTAGTTCCGGGCTGTGACATCGTAAATCAGGATGTCTGACTTCGGTGAAAGAACAACACACTATTTGAATAACCTCTTGCACGGATGCATTGATTCTGGCCAAACCGGCCCAGGCAATGACACAAATACCAAGAGAGTAAATGAACATGAAAAACGTAATCAAGATGTTGGCCATTGCAGGCCTGATGACCGCAGGTTTTGCACAGGCTTCTGTTCCTGCCGACCTCAATGCCGCACCGGGCGTGCTGTTTGTAAACTGGCATGCAACCGCTGCGATGGATGGCAAGGCCAACCCCATGCTGGAAGTGCGCGATGAGTCCGGTGATCTGGTTGCCTCTGTCCACGCCAATCTGATGGGCGCTCAGCAGGTGAAGATACCAAGCCGCACTCAGGGCAACCTGACCGTCAGCCTGGGTGATCAGAGCAGTGACTACCGCATCCCGTTCGGTCTGGGTGACGGCCGCCAACGTTAATCGACCTATTTGGTACGTGAGGAGCACACCATGATGCAATTGAGAGCCGCAGAAGCGCGCGGCAAGGCCAACTTCGGCTGGCTGGATGCGCGCCACAGTTTTTCGTTCGGGCACTACTATGACCCGGACTGGATGGGACACTCGGTGCTGCGGGTCATCAACCAGGATCTGGTGTCACCCGGTGGCGGCTTCGCCACTCATCCTCACGCCAACATGGAAATTCTGACCTGCGTGCTGAGCGGCACCATAGAGCACAAGGACAGCCTCGGCCACGCCGAGCAGATACCGGCAGGGGATTTCCAGCTGATGAGCGCCGGGTCCGGCATCCGGCACAGCGAGTACAACCCCTCGCAGACGGAGCCGCTCTCCCTGTTGCAAATCTGGATCGAGCCGAACGAACACGGCACGGCCCCCGGTTATCAGCAGAAGAAGATTGAAGCCAACCCGGGATTGACCCTGGTGGCGTCTCCGGATGGCGAAGCAGGATCCTTCAGGATCCGCCAGCAGGCCCGCGTATGGCAGTTGCAGCTCGAACCCGGTGAGAGTCTTACCTGGGCGCTGGCTGGCCGACACGGTTACCTGCAGATGATTTCAGGGGAGCTGACCGCCAACGGTCTGGCTGCCCGACCTGGCGACGGGGTACTCAGTCGTGATGAACCCAAATGGGATCTGGTGGCAACGAGTGCCAGCCAAGCCCTGTTATTTGACCTACCCTGAAGCAGTCAGCGGTGATTTGACGTAAAACGAGGAATTTGAAATGGACAAGATGAGAGATATGGCACTGCTGGTGGGTCGTGTACTGCTGGCGCTGATGTTTGTGATGGCAGGCTGGAGCAAGATCGGTGGTTATGCCGGTACTCAGGGTTATATGGAAGCCATGGGCGTACCCGGGTTCATGTTGCCGCTGGTAATTTTGCTTGAGCTGGGTGGTGGTCTGGCGGTGGTCTTGGGCCTGTTTACCCGCAGCATCGCCGTATTGCTGGCCGGTTTTACCCTGATGGCCGCCTTTATTTTCCACTATCAGCCTGCGGATCAGATGCAGATGTTGATGTTTATGAAGAACGTCTCGGTGGCCGGTGGTTTCCTGGCCCTGGCGGCGGCCGGTGCAGGGGCGTTCAGTCTGGATGCCCGCCTCGGCAAGAACTGGTAATACCCTGAAGGTTCAAGTTTTCCAACGCCTTTTGGCCGGTGCAGCAGCACCGGCTTTTTTATGCCCGCCATTGACCCTTTCCCGCCCCGCATGATGGCGACGTGATCTGCGGCAACAAGCGCCTTTTGCATCTTATCCCCCGATCCCCGACAATCCCATTTCGTGTGAAGTGACGGGAATGACTCACCTTTTCTCGCACCCACCCCTCATTTGAATTGGCGGGAGTCGTCCATGTTTATCCTCTACCACTCCAATCAGCTGGATCTGCTCAAGGAGCTGCTGGTGAGCCGCATCCGGCAGGCTCCTCTCTCTCACCCCTTCGATCGGGAGCAGATCCTGGTGCAGAGTCCTGGCATGGCCCAGTGGCTCAAGCTGGAACTGGCCAAGGCATTCGGCATCGCCGCCAATATCGAATTTCCGCTTCCCGCCAGCTTTATCTGGGAGATGTTCACCCGGGTGCTGGCGGATGTGCCACGCCAGAGCCCCTACAACAAGGGATCCATGAGCTGGCAGCTGATGACTATTCTGCCCGCTTTGCTTAGCCGTCCCGCCTTCGCACCGCTCGCCGCCTATCTGGGCGGTGGGGATGAGCAAGATCCTGCCGGGGATCCCGAACAGGTTCGACTGTGGCAGCTCTGCCAGAAGGTGGCGGATCTGTTCGACCAGTATCTGGTTTACCGGCCTGACTGGATCGCTCGCTGGGAAGAGGGGGAAGGGCTGGTCGGAACAGGGAGCCAGGATCTGGCCGGAGTGAGTGGTCAGGATTGGCAGCCGGAACTGTGGCGCGAGCTGGTGGCCCGCACCCTGGCATTGAGCCCCAGCGGCTACCACAGAGCCAACCTCTACGAGGAGTTCATCCACGAGCTGCAACGTACCCGGGATCTGCCGGGCAAGCTGCCCCAGCGGGTCTTCGTGTTCGGCATCTCGGCGCTGCCGCCGCGCTATGTGGAAGCCCTGCTGGCCCTCGGCAGCCGACCCGAGGTGGAGGTGCACCTGTTCGTCACCAATCCCTGCCGCTACTACTGGGGGGATCTGCTCGATCGCAAAACCCTGGCTCGGCTGGAGAACAAGCTCAAACCGGGCACGGACCTCGACACCCTGCAGGGGCCCGCCAACCCGCTGCTCGCCTCCATGGGCAAGCTGGGGCGCGACTATCTGCACCAGCTGATGGAGCTGGAGGTGCCACAAATAGAAGCCTTCGTTGATATCGACGAGGTGGACGCCAGTGGCAATGTCAGGCTGCTGCGCGCCATCCAGAAGGATGTGCTGGAGCTGGGTTCGCGGGGCGAGGGCCAGTTCGATCTCGACAGCAGCCACCACAAGAGCCCGATCGATCCAACGGATGGATCCTTGCAGATCCACGCCTGTCACGGCCCGATGCGGGAACTCGAAGTGTTGCACGACCGGTTGCTGGCGCTGTTCGAGCGGGACCCGTCCCTCACCCCGAAAGATGTGGTGGTGATGATGCCGGACGTGAACAGCTATGGCCCCTACATTCAGGCCGTGTTTGGCGCTCGGGGGCAGATCCCCTTCGCGGTATCGGACAGAGCCGCCAGCCAGGAGAGCCCGCTGCTGCAAAGCTTCCTCGCCCTGTTGCATCTGCCGAGCGCCCGCCTCGGCGCCGGTGAGCTGCTCGCCATTCTCGAGGTGCCCGCCGTGCTGCGCCGCTTCGAGCTGGATGAGGACGAGTTCAACCAGCTGCGGGTCTGGGTGCAGGAGACCGGCATCCGCTGGGGGCTGGATGATGCCTACCCGGAGCGCTTTGAGCTGCCGCGCATGTCCGGTAACAGCTGGTTGTTCGGCCTGCGCCGCATGTTGCTGGGCTTTGCCATGGGGGATGGGGAGCCGGTGGCGGGCATGTCGTTCTGCGCCGATTATGGTGCAGGGCAGCAGGGCGCTGTGGCCAGCATATTGCCCTATGCCGAGATCGAAGGTCAGCAGGGCCTGGCCCTTGGCAAGCTGGCCTGGTTTGTCGACTCCCTGGCGGAGTTTCTGCCCTGTTTGCAGCGTGAGCAGAGCCTGCCAGAGTGGTCAGCCTGCCTCCTTGATTTGCTGGATCGCTTCTATCTGGCCGACGAGGAAGAAGAGCGCCTGCTGCAACTGATCCGCAGCCAGCTGGCCGACTGGCAGACCCAGCTCGGCGAGGCCCGCTTCGATCAGCCCATCACCGCCGACCTGCTGCAAGATTACCTCGGCAAGGTATTGGGGGAGTCCCGCTCCAGCCAGCGCTTCCTCGCCGGTCAGGTCAACTTCTGTACTCT
>Ga0115550_1001104_pt1 | contig 20806 bp, 16 predicted proteins | sample COGITO_mtgs_1005_FD_87177 | JGI IMG/M metagenome (GOLD analysis project Ga0115550, IMG submission 87177) | Pelagic marine microbial communities from North Sea - COGITO_mtgs_100511 | ecosystem: Environmental > Aquatic > Marine > Epipelagic | place: Germany:Helgoland, sampling site Kabeltonne... | reverse complement strand
GAATCAGTAGCAGGGTTGCTAACACAGGTTCCGTAACAGCCTGGCTACTCAGGCTGATCTGCAGGTGGCCCACGCTGGCGCTTTGCCAGGTGATATCGCGAGTAAATATGTGCGCTTTATTCATGCCGCTGGCGCGTTTACCAGCCTGAGCGAGCAGGCGATTATCGGCGCTATAGATCGATGCAAAGTCGAAAGTGCCGCCTGCAACCAAATCGTTGAGAACGACATTAAGGCTGAGAATGTCTTCGTTAACGAGGTAGTCGGTGACCGACAGTGAGAGCTGTTCGGCAATAGCGTTACCGAAGTGCTGGCCCTTCTGATTCAATTCGACATTGACGTGATTATAGCTAAATAACACGGACGCGAGGCCGCTGATGAATATAGGCACCAGGACCAAAAAAATGGTTCTTAATTTTCGTCGATACATAGAACCCCGGTAGTCGTGAAGCGAAACAGGTTGAGTATAGCTGAATCGCAGACCTGAGAATTCGCTTTGTTTTGTATTTCATTGAATGACGAAGGATAATGCTCGCGATTTAACAGCCATGGATATTAATGTGACAGAGCTCGTGCTCATCAACATTTCCGGTGAGGACAAACCCGGACTTACAGCCGCTATTAATGAGCTTCTGGCGGAGTTCGATATTGATATTCTCGATATCGGGCAGGCGGTGATTCACAATCATCTGTCCTTAGGGATTCTTATTAACATACCCGGTCACTCAGAGCCGGTTCTCAAAGAAGTGTTGTTCAAGGCCCATGCCTTGGGCGTTAATATTAAGTTTTCGGCCGTAGACGAAGCCAGCTACGACGACTGGGTTGGGCTGCAGGGCCGATCCCGGTTCATTCTGACACTGCTTGCTCGGCGAATTAAGGCGACCCATATCGCCAAAGTCGCGAGAGTCATTGCTGACAACGACCTTAATATAGACAATATTGTTCGGCTTTCCGGCAGGGTCCCTCTCATGCGCCCGGAAGCGAAGACCAAAGCCTGTGTGGAGTTTTCACTGAAAGGTGAGCTGCGTGATAACGCTGCATTTCGGGCTCAGTTAATGAATGTCTGTAGTGAGCTTGATATTGATATAGCGGTACAGGAAGACGGCTTGTTTCGACGTAATCGGCGACTGGTTTGTTTTGATATGGACTCAACACTTATTTCCACTGAGGTCATAGACGAATTAGCGCGGCTTAAGGGCGTCGGGGACGAAGTCAGCGCAGTCACAGAGCGTGCCATGCTCGGCGAGTTGGATTTTAAGACGAGTCTGCGGCAACGGGTGGCTTTACTCGAAGGTCTACCGGAGTCGAGTCTGAAGCAGGTTGCGGATAACCTGCCTTTGATGGAGGGGGTTGAACATTTGTTTGCGGTTCTAAAGCAGTTGGGTTACAAGACCGCGATTCTTTCTGGTGGATTTACCTATTTTGGTGAAGTGTTGCAGGCCCGATTCGGTGTCGATTATGTGTACGCCAATGAATTAGAGATTGTTAACGGAAAACTGACGGGCCAGGTCATCGAGCCGATAGTTGATGCTGAGCGTAAGGCGCTGCTATTAAAAATGTTGGCGAAGCAGGAAAACATTGTGTTGGACCAGGTCATTGCTGTCGGCGATGGTGCGAACGACTTGGCGATGTTGGCTGTTGCTGGCTTGGGGATCGCGTTTCATGCCAAGCCGATTGTCAAAAAAAATGCAGAGCAAGCGATCTCGCATTTAGGCTTGGATAGCATTTTGTATTTGATGGGTATTCGCGATCGAGACTCAGGTCGAACAAGCTAGTCTGTGTCATTAAGCAACAAAGAGGCTGTCGGTCGTGGATATTAGTAGCTGAATTAACGAGCCAAGCCATTAACTCAAGCTCTTGATTCAAGCTCTTAATTCAAGCTAGAGATCTTCGTTAGTAAAATCGTAGTCAAGGTTTTCCAGGGGCATGGAGATATAGTATCCCTGGATAAAATTGACCCCAGCCTGCCATAAGGTCGATAGAACCGCAGGACTTTCAACGCCCGAAATCGCTGTCAAAACGCCAGTGGACTGCAGCGACTTGACCATGTCAATCAGGTCCTGCTGCTTTTCCTTGTCACCTTCAATCTGTTGTGCAAAAGAGCCATCGAGTTTGACATAGTCGGGGTTGAGGTGCTTTAGCAGATTGAACGGGTTGAGCGAGCAGCCGAAATGGTTGATGGACGTCTTAAAGTGAAGCTTAGCTAGACCGTTAGAAAATTTAGCAGCATCCTTGATGTATGAAGTCGCCTGCTTTTCATCAAGCTGAAAAATAAGCGCGTCGCTTGGCAGGCGAGCAGCCTGGAGTGCGACAGTGATCCAGGGTAAGAACGACGAGTCCGCCATAGACGCATGGGTGACATTGATAAACAAGCGCGTCTTGCTGCCCGCTGTACGTTTTGCGCTAAGGGTTTTAATGGATTGCAAAATCACCCAGCGGTCGAGTTTCTCAAGTAAGCCGGCATCTTGAGCAGGGCCAAGAAACTGGGCAGGCGGCAGTTCATTACCGTCTTTATCAAGCAGTCGTAACAAAACCTCAAATAACTCATCGTCTTCCCCATGAAGACTGAGAATTGGCTGAAACAACAAGCGAAAACCAACGCCCGCGATAGCATCGACCACCAGTTTTTTAAGGGTCTCGTGGGTCAGCGTTCTACCCTCTGCACCGACCGCGCTCTGCTCAATCTTGAAAATGTTTACCGAATTGCCGTGTTCACTCCCGGATGCCGCTCTGTACGCTCGGGCAATCACTTCCTCGCCGGAAGGTGTGTTTTCACCAACCATCGCCAACCCAATACTAGTGGTGATCTGGAACGACTTGTCTGAAGCTTCAGAGACGTGACCTTCGACCAATGCTCTGATGTTTTCTGCCAGCGCTGTAGCAGCTTCGTTATCTGCGCCCTTGAACAGCAGGGTGAATTCCTCATCGCCGAAGCGCGCCATGATATGTTGTGATTCGACACTGTCGCGGATCAAATGGGCAATCTCGCTGAGAACAAGATCAGCGCGGGATATGCCGGCCTCAATGCGGATTCGAGTAAAGTCGTCGAGGCAGATGTAGAGTAACACGTAACCTGATTGGCCGTTATGGGCTTGGTCAACCGCCAAGTCCAGCTGCTCAATAAAGTACGATCGATTGAATAGACCTGTCAACGGGTCCTGACTCGAGATCGCTCTAATCCGATCCTCAAATTCACTGCTGTCGGTCATGGCGCGAAAGATCATCTGGGTGCAGGGCTCGCCATCATAGGTGGCGGGCAACAACGACAAGCTCGCGATAATGCGAGAATCATCGCTGGCAATGCAGGTAAATTCTTCCGCCTCAGCTTGGCTGCTGGCGAAGTCCCGCAGGAACGTTTTGAATTTTTCTAGGTCTTCCGCGGCGATTAGGTCGATGACCGGGATGCCTGTGAAATCATCAGGATCTTCGTAGCCAAACAGTTCACCATAGGCTGAGTTGGTGTAGATATGCATACCCTCATGAACATAGGCGATAGCCGCATTGGAGCTATCCAGCAACAACTGGTTACGCCGATCGGTTTCTCGTAACTGTACTTCTGCTAAACGCATGGCGCGACGATTATCGAGGTTGCCAAGTTCGCGTTCGATTATCAGCATGAGACGTTCGTCATCATCATCTAGCGCGACATCAAGAGCGCCGAGTTTCAAACCAGCTGTAATGGTCGCGGGATCCCGATCTTCGGCAAGCATGATGACGGGGATGTCCTTGTCGAGGCTCTTGATCTGGCTGATAAGGTCCGCGATGGTGAGTCCGTTAACCTCTTGCTTCGCCAGACACAGATCCCAACTTTGGGCGTTGAGCTTTTGATTTAGATCTGCAACTGACGCTAACAAATGGGCACGAGTCGCTCGGCCAGCGGTGCGCAGCAGGACGATAAGCTCTTCTGCTCGGTTCTGCGAACCTTCCAAGATGAGTAATTTAATGGGGCTGGTTCGAGTCATAATCGAAGGCGTTATCAATAAGATGGGCCACTATATCTGATAATTTTTAAGTTGAAATTATCAGAATAGATGAATGGTTAAGTGCATTTTGCAGCCTCGTCGGTAAATTCGCGCACTCATCGCAGTGCCAGATAGTCGGCTCGCCGCTTGACTACTTTGAGTCATCACTTACCTGTGCCTGTTGCTCGAAAAAGCTGAGTGGGCGGCACCAGCGTCTTGGTGGAGCCCATGAAGTTTATAGGGCGTGCGCAAAGCTTAAGCGCTGGCGTGAGAGGCTCTTCAGGTTGCTACAGGATATTAATATCATTATTGAGCCGCGAAGCGAGATGTTTTTATGGCGCAGGGTACCCACCGGTTGCGTTTAGCCGACAGGCGGCGATTGCGATGGCGTGATCGAACTGGTGGTGACGACTACTGCGCCACAGCATGCCACGTTGACTCGCGATTGTGGGGCCCGCGCGGCTGAGTCCTTGGCCAGGCGGGCTCAAATTCTCTTGAGGAATGGTTGCTCTAGCCTGGGTTGCGCTGTGACTCATGGCGCCGCGGTAAGACTTGACGTCACAAGTGATCGAGGGCTTTACCGGGCATGAAACGCGCAAGATATGGCCAAGGGGGGCGTGGCGATGACGATTGGTGGTGGCGGAGGCCAATGTGGGGGGGGTGCGGCTAACTGCGCCGGATCGGCGACCATGCTATTCAGAAGCGCTTACTGCGATTGAGTCTGCCAACTGGCGCCTGTTAGCGGTATCATGAGCGCCTTAGCATTAGACAAAAGAGAGTAATTGATGGCGAGCTTTTCTACCAACGAATTTAAATCTGGGCTCAAAGTGATGCTGGAAGGCGATCCATGCTCGATTGTTGAGAATGAGTTTGTTAAGCCAGGCAAAGGTCAGGCGTTCAGTCGGGTCAAGTTACGTAACCTCAAGAGTGGCCGAGTTTGGGAGCGGACGTTCAAGTCGGGTGAGTCATTGGAAGGTGCCGATGTCCTCGAAATCGATATGGAGTATTTGTACAACGACGGTGAGTACTGGCACTTCATGAAAACTGATGGCAGTTTCGAGCAGATGGGCGCCGATAAGGCGGCTGTCAGCGATTGCCTGAACTGGTTGAAAGAGCAGAATACTTATCTGGTGACACTCTGGAATGATATGCCGATCGCTGTCACCCCGCCCAATTTTGTTGAGCTGGAGATTGTCGAGACCGATCCTGGTCTGAAAGGTGATACTGCCCAAGGTGGCACCAAGCCGGCCACGTTGAGCACCGGCGCTCTGGTCAAAGTGCCTCTGTTCATTAATATCGGCGAAGTGGTCAAGGTGGATACTCGGACCGGTGAATACCAGAATCGAGTAAAGTCCTGACCCATGAACTGGCAGGCGTCTACGGGCAAAGTAGCCTTGCAGCAGCGGGCTAGCTTATTAATGCTGGTCAGAGACTTTTTCCATCGTCGGCAGGTGCTTGAGGTCTCGACCCCGGTACTCGGCGCTGCCGGCGTGAGCGATGTTCATCTCGAAAACCTCATGGTCGCAGCGCCGGAACGCGACTACTATTTGCAAACATCTCCGGAATACGCCATGAAGCGTTTGTTGGCCTCTGGCAGTGGTCCTATTTACCAGCTTGGACCGGTGTTCCGTGGTGCTGAAGTCGGTCGTCGGCATAACATTGAATTCACCATGCTCGAATGGTATCGGCCTGGATTTACCCTGGCAGCGCTTATGCTCGAGGTGGTCAATCTCATCACAGCCGGCGCGAATCTGTTCGGGTCCGATATCAAGGCGCCGGTGTTGGTCACTTACGGGGATCTGTTTGCCCGCCAATTCGGAGTTAACCCCCATCGGGCGAGCCTGCAGACCTTGCAAGGTTTGGCGCAGACTCACGGTGTTGCGGTTGATCACATAACCGATCATGGTGACCAGGCGACCATTAATGACTATCTTGACACCCTGTTTTCGGCTGCCATTGAGCCTGGACTCGATGATCTGACGGTGGTCAGCGATTTCCCTGCAGGCCAGGCAGCGCTGGCTCGGACTTATGCTGACGAGCACAATGATCGAGTTGCAGAGCGGGCCGAGATCTATTGGCATGGATGCGAACTGGCCAACGGCTATGCCGAGCTGGTGGATCCGGTGGCGCTGCGGGGTCGTCTGCTCAGGAATAACCAATGGCGCGCGACTCGTGGCTTACACAGCGTTGCCCTGGATGAGAAACTGCTGGCCGCGATAGCCTTTATGCCTGCTAGTGCAGGTGTTGCGATGGGATTCGACCGATTCTTAATGCAGGTCACCGGACGATCCCACATTGACGAGGTCATCAGTTTTACTGCGGCGCGGCTTTAGGGTGCCAGTGTATCCAGCGCCAGAGCCTGGCCCATTTTGACGAGATTCTGCCCGCCAACCTGCCAATTGACACGGCGCTCCAGCAGGACGATGGCGGTTGAGCCCATAAGGAACTTGCCGAGCTCTTCGCCCTGATCAATTTGCCGAGTGGGTGTGAATATTTCCTGGCATAACCTGCCAGCTGGGTAGGGTGCTTTTTGCCAGGCTGTTTGGATCCCGGCGACGATCATGGCGCCTACCATGACCACGGCCATGGCGCCGAATTCAGTGTCGAAGTGCATCACGTAACGCTCATTATCGGCAAATAAATCAGGAACGGCTTGGGCGGTAGCGTCGTTCACTGAGAATAGTTTGCCGGGTACGTAAGTCCCCGAGTGTAATTGTCCAGCAACAGGGTTGTGAACTCGGTGGTAATCCTTGGGCGACAGATAAATCGTGATAAAGCTGCCGTTGTGGAAACGGCTGGCATCAGCGCTGGCAAGCAATTTCTCCACTGAATAGTTGAGGCCTTTGGCTTGAATAATCTGGTTCCCATTAATATCGCCGCAGGCCGACACGCAGCCGTCAGCAGGCGAGCTGACCAGGCCGCTGATCGGGCGTAGGCCAGGTTTGAGTCGGCGTGAGAAAAACGCGTTAAAGGTCGGATAATCTGCCAGGTTGGCGGATTCGGCTTCAGTCATATCGACGTTGAAGAGGCGAACAATGACTCGAATGAAGGTATTTTTGATCCATGTTACCCGTGATGACGCCACCAGGCCCACCAGACGTGACAGGAGATGCTGGGGGATCAGGTACTGTATGCGAATAAACAGCCGGCTCATAAATGGACGACTGCAGTGGTTGTCAATTGTCCCGTCATCGCAAGGCTGGGCGCCGCCTGTTGGGTTGCGAGCTGCCGTGCTGCCGCTGACAATACGGATAGGCGGCATGATTGCACGAATTCAATCACAGATGGCTGCATAGGGGGTCCAAAATTGGTTTAAAAGGCATTCTACGGGATGGGGCGGCTTATTTGCCAACCCTGATTATGTTGTGGCGCTAAAGTTACACTGCGTCCAGAGGGCTAAATCAGTTAAGATGGCGGGTATTCAGTGCGAGCGGGCAGAAGGGTTTGAAGATGGCATATTCGGAAAATTTGGTCTGGATGGACCTCGAAATGACTGGCCTGGATCCAGAGGTCGAGCGCATTCTGGAGATTGCGACCATCATCACGGACTCAGCACTTAACGTCATCGCGGAGGGACCAGTATTCTGTATTAGCCAACCACAGTCATTATTGGATGCTATGGATGAATGGAATACATCTCACCATACGGCTTCGGGTCTGGTTGATCGGGTCAAGCGTGAAGGCGTCAGTGAGCAGGTGGCCGCGGAACAAACCTTGGCATTCATCCAACAGCATGTGGAACCTGGCCAGTCGCCACTGTGTGGAAACTCTATCGGTCAGGACCGGCGATTTTTGGTCAAGTATATGCCTGAGCTTGAGTCCTACCTGCACTATCGCAACATTGATGTCAGCACAGTCAAAGAGCTTGCCGTACGCTGGCGGCCGGACGTCCATCAGAGCATTAAGAAAACCGGCGCCCATCGCGCGGTTGATGATATTCGAGAGTCGATTGCCGAGTTACAAGCTTACCGTCAGCAGTTCTTTCGGCTCCAGCCTTAGGTGCTGAGATTGGGTCGACGTTCATCCAGTGCCGCCATCGCCCAGGTAATATGTTCCTGTACCAGGGGCGGGGCTGCCGCCAGGTTGGTGGCGAGCACCTGATACACTTTTTCGTCAAAGTCACAGTTCCCTAATGCGACGGCGATGTTGCGGCGCCAACCCAGATAGCCTGTGCGCCTGATGGCAGAACCTTGCGTTCGGCTTAAGAACTCCGTTTCATTCCAGAGGAACAGCTCTATTAGCGTGCTGGCGTCCAGTTCGTTGCGGGGATTGAAGTCCGTAACCGAGCTCACCTGGGCAAATTTATTCCAGGGGCAGAACAATTGGCAGTCGTCACAGCCAAAGATGCGGTTGCCCATAGGGGCACGAAACTCGACGGGTATGCTACCTCGATGTTCGATCGTCAAATACGAAATACAGCGCCGGGCATCGAGTTGATACGGTGCAATGATAGCGGCCGTGGGGCAGACCTCAATGCAGCGATTGCAGGAGCCGCAGTGATTAGTGGATTGAGGTTCGCTAAGCGACAGGGGCAGATCAGTGAAGATTTCAGCCAGGAAAAAAAATGAACCGGCAGACTGGTTGAGCAGTAGCGTATTCTTGCCAATCCAGCCGAGTCCAGACTTCTCGGCGAGTGCCTTTTCGAGAATAGGTGCGCTGTCCGTGAAGACCCGCGCGCTGTGGTGGTCTATGCCATGGTCGAGCAAATAGTCATTGATGCGTTTCCAGAGTTTGACTAGCCTGCGGCGAATAACTTTGTGGTAGTCACGACCGAGGGCATAGCGCGCGACATAAGCGTCCGCGGGAGATTCTAGCTGTGCCAGCGGTTCGGTCCCGGCAGGTAAGTAATCCATGCGCAGCGTGATCACGCGAGTAACGCCTGGCACCAATTCAGAGGGTCGACTGCGCATTCGACCGTGGTGCCCCATATAGGCCATCTCGCCATGGAAGCCCTTGTCCAGCCAAGTTTGCAGGCGGGCCTCATGGTCACCCAGCTCCGTGTCGGTAATGCCGACCTGCTGAAACCCCAATTCCTGAGCCCAGCTTTCTAGCTGGCGGCCAAGAGATTGATAGACCTCCCGGGGCTCCTGGTCTGTGTGGGGAATGATTGACATAAGTACTAGTTTCGCAAAAAAGGCTTCGAAAGGCGTTTTTTTAGACGCTATGGGCGCTGCATACCTTATAATTGCGGTATCTGAATTGCCACGAAAACCATACTGTGAACCCAGATAACCTGCCTGACCGACTTCATACCGCTGCCAGTGTCCGTGAAATGGACCGCGTCGCTATCGAAGATCTTGGGATTCCGGCGATCACGCTGATGCGCCGTGCCGGCGTCGCTTGTGTCGACATACTCACGACCCAGTGGCCTGCTGCAAGACACATTTGGATAATGTGTGGCAGCGGTAACAACGCTGGCGACGGTTACATTATCGCTGGCAAGCTGGCCGAGCAGCACTTGCAGGTCACAGTCAGAATGCTGGGCGATATGGGCAAGGCCAGTCCGGCCGCGCGATTGGCTTATGACTATTGCCTGCAGTCAGGTATCGTCCCCGAGCCGTTTGATCCCGTAGAAACTATCGACGCTGATGTGGTGGTCGATGCCCTGTTGGGAACGGGCTTAACGGACAATGTGCGGCCCGCCTACCAGCAAGCTATTGACCTGATGAATGCGTCGGGTCTACCAACTCTCGCAGTGGATATCCCCTCAGGGCTTTGCGCAGATACGGGTAACCGACTGGGTGGAGCGATTGAGGCCGATGTGACCGTGACCTTTATTGGTCTGAAACGGGGTTTGTTGACGCAGGATGGACCTGATTGTGCGGGTGAAATCTTGTTTGACTCTCTCGGCCTCGGTGATGAAGTGCTGCAACAGGCCGCCGTGCATACCCGAAAGCTGAGCCTGAATCGAGCGTTAACGGGTTTGCCCACCCGGCGGCGCAACTCGCACAAGAACTCTTACGGTCATGTTCTGATCGTTGGCGGTGACCGAGGCATGGGTGGCGCAGTGTTGATGAGTGCCGAAGCGGCACTGCGGGCTGGCGCCGGGCTGGTTACGGTGGCCACCCATCCTTCTCATTCGTTGGCGTTGTTGACTCGCTGTCCTGAGGTGATGGTCCGTGGTATCGATGCCAGCTCCGAGCTGGATGCCCTCGTTGCGCGGGCGACGGTCATTGTGCTTGGTCCAGGGCTGGGTCAGTCTGAGTGGTCGAAGATGGTGTTCGCGCATCTGATCGAACACCCAGGCTTGATGGTGATTGATGCTGACGGATTGAACTTGTTGGCGAAGCAACCGGCGAACAAGGATAACTGGGTTTTAACTCCGCATCCGGGTGAAGCGGGTCGCTTGTTGAATGAGGGAGACGTTGAGACCGATCGATTCGAAACGGTACGTCAAATTCAAACGCAGTATGGGGGTGTTGTGGTCCTCAAGGGCGTCGGCAGTCTAGTGGCCGATACATCAAACATTGACCTATGTCCCTATGGTAATCCAGGCATGGCGACAGCCGGGATGGGAGACGTATTGTCCGGGGTGATTGCGGCATTACTGGCGCAAGGGTTATCAACCGGTGATGCGACTCGGCTTGCCGTCGCGGTGCATGCTGTCGCCGGTGACCGCGCGGCCGAAGCTGGACAGCGGGGACTATTAGCGACCGATACGATTCCTTGGATTCGGCGTTTGCTCAACCCTGCTTCGGCGCCAAAACCGTGAGTTTTTCTTTGAGGTTTTAAGCGTTCCCAGGTCTCAGGTCTGAGGTAAATGCAGCTCGTTGATGCCAAGAATTTTTTGAATTTTCTCGATTTCATCTGCCGCTTCTTTCTGGCGGCGCCACATCTCAGCATAGCTACCCTTGGCGGCTACCAGCTCATTGTGTGTGCCTTGCTCGATGATGCGGCCCGCATCCAGAACTAAGATTTCGTCGGCGTTGACGATAGTGGAAAGTCGATGCGCGATCACCAGTGTCGTGCGATTTTTTGCCACCTCCAGTAACGCCGCCTGGATTTCCCGTTCGGTTTTGATGTCCAGTGCCGAAGTCGCTTCGTCCAGCACCAGTATGGGTGGATCCTTGAGGATAGTACGCGCAATCGCGACCCGCTGTTTTTCACCGCCAGAGAGTTTCAATCCGCGTTCGCCCACTCGAGTCTCATAACCCAGGGGCAGGGATGCGATAAAATCATGAATGCTGGCGGTCTTCGCCGCAGCTTCTACTGCTTCGTCAGAAGCGTTGGGATTGCCGTAGCGGATGTTGTAGCGGATCGTATCGTTGAACAACACAGTATCCTGAGGAACAATCCCAACGGCACTGCGCAGGCTCGCTTGCGTCACTGATTTGATATTTTGTCCATCAATCTCGATCGCGCCGGTCTGGGTATCAAAGAACCGATACAGGAGGCGCGCGAGGGTCGATTTGCCAGCGCCACTAGCGCCCACCACAGCCGTCGTTTTGCCTTCAGGTATGACGAAACTGATGCCGCGTAGAATCTCACGATCCGGATCGTAGGCGAAGTGAACATCCTTGAAGGCCAGAGTAGCCGAGCCCACGACGAGGGGTTCGGCGTATTCCTGATCTTGAATTTCAGGGACCGTGTCGAGCAGCTGGAACATAAACTCCATGTCCACAAGCGCCTGCCGAATCATTCGATAGGAAGACCCAAGGAATCCCAAAGGTATGAATAATTGCAACATAAAGGTATTGAGCATGACAACCTCGCCGGTGGTGAGTAAGCCGGCTGAGTAGTCCTGGATGGCGATGATTAAAATGATCAGCTGACAGGCAACTCTGACCAGCAATTGGCCGCCGTTGAGGACGCCCAAGGTCGTCTGACTTTTCACCGCGGCATCCATATAGTGCAGCAGTGCATCGTTGTAGCGGTCCGCCTCATATCGCTCATTGCCGAAGTACTTGACGGTTTCAAAATTCAGCAGACTATCAACGCCAATGGTCGTGGCGCGCGATTCCTGCATGACCATCTCCCGCCGAAATTGGGTGCGCCATTCTGTAAATAACAGCGTGAACAAAATGTATGCGGTGACGGCAGCCAGAATGACCAGCACATATTTTGGCGGATAGGCGTACGCGAGATAGCCGCTTACCATAGCGACCTCAAATAGGGTTGGGGCGATATTAAAAGCGAACAGGCTGGTGGTTTGTTGGAGTGCGCGCGTGCCCCGTTCGATGGCGCGGGAAAGACCACCAGTGCGGCGGTCCAGGTGAAAGCGCATTCCAAGTTGATGGAGGTGTTTGAATGTCTGAAGCCCGAAGATCCGTTGAGCGTACTCGGATACTGGCGTAAAAACAGCGCTTCGCAACTCATTCAGGGCGCCAGGCAGGAGCACGGTCAAGCCATAGATGAAGGCGAGCACCCAGAGTCCATCGAGGGCGCGACTACCGGTTGTCAGTGCCTCGAGGCCGTCAATCAGGTCCTTCAGAACAATGGGCCCGTAGACATTGGCGATTCGCCCCAAGAGCAGGCAGCTAATGGCAATCACGACCCGTATTTGCATTTCGCGGTTGTTGGCCGGCCACAGGAAGGGCAGGATTGAACCGATAGTTTGCATTGCGCTGCGTTTTTTGACGCCCTCGATATCTAGCGGATCTGAGAAGGCGGTGCTGTGGGGATTGTATTCCATGGGCGCAATCTACTATGAACGCTGCGAGCTGTCTGCCGATTTCGCTGGGAGATGAGTGTTCAAAGGCTCGGACCTATGCCCGTTAAGGGGCATTTTTCCACTCATAATACCGTTCCGGGTGTCGTATACTGGCGATCAATGCCTTATGTTGAAATCAATCAAGTGGATGCACATCTGATTCAGTCGCCGACTATGACGGCACAATTATGAGAGTCTTCGTTCAACAGCTAGCCGATGAGCTGGCGACGGAAGCGATGGGACGGCAGCTCAGTCTTTTGTTGAATGGTCGAGGTATCGTTTACCTCTGCGGTGAGCTGGGTGCGGGGAAAACCACCCTGTCACGGGGTATTCTGCGTGGCATGGGTTATACGGGCGCAGTCAAGAGCCCGACATTTACGCTCGTAGAGCCCTATGAAATGGGCGAGCGCGCAGCCTACCATTTTGATCTCTACCGTCTGGAGGATCCCGAAGAGCTGGAGTATCTGGGCATTGATGAGTACCTGGAAAGTGGTCACTTGTGTTTGTTGGAGTGGCCGGAGAAGGGTGTCGGTCACATACCTCCCAGCGACTTGATGATCGAGCTTGGGGTTTTGGCGGAAGGCCGGTCGTTGGTAGTTTCAGCCAATTCGGCATTCGGCGAACAAATCTGTCGCGGTCTGCTAGAATCTGTTCAATGAATCAGCCGAGAAGAGACAGGACGTGATGTTGACCATCAAACGCAAAGGCTTGTCGCTGGGCCTGCTGATTGCGGCAATGATTGGCGGTGTTGTTAACCCGGTGCAGGCGAATTCAGTGGCTATCGATAATGTCAGGATTCGGCCCGCGCCTGATCGCACGCGCATCGTGTTCGATTTAGGTGCGCCGGTTGAGCACAGAATTTTCGCCCTGACGAGCCCCGATCGTCTGGTCATCGATATCGATGGTGCGACCCTTGAGCAGGATTTTTCTGCTGCCCAGTTGAAAGGTACACCGATCCGCTCGATCCGCGCCGGTATCCGCGGCGGTTCTGACTTGCGAGTTGTGCTGGATTTGCGCGGCCAGGTTAAACCTCGAAGCTTCGTCCTCAAGCCTATTATGCAATACGGTGACCGGTTGGTGGTCGATTTGTATACCACTGAGCAACAGTCAGTACCGACTGTTCCAAAGTCAGACCTGGTTGCCGGGCAGAGACGCGATGTGGTGATCGCCGTTGATGCCGGACACGGAGGAGACGATCCTGGCGCAATTGGGCCTGGGCAGCTCTATGAAAAAGATGTGGTGCTCGCTATCGCCACCAAACTATCAGCCATGTTTGATAAAGAGCCTGGATTTAAGGCGGAACTGACTCGTAAAGGCGATTATTATCTAGCCCATCGCAAGCGAACAGATATTGCTCGTCAGGCTGAAGCTGATGTTTTCATTTCTATCCACGCCGATGCCTTTAAGACGCCGGATGCCAGCGGCGCTTCTGTTTATGTTATATCTCAGAAAGGTGCGACCAGTGAAACAGCACGCTGGCTGGCGGAGAAGGAAAATCGAGCTGATCTCATTGGTGGAGTCGGACTCGATGATAAGGATGACGTGCTGGCAGGTGTGTTGCTCGATTTGACGAGTACCCACAGTTTGTCGGCGAGTCTGGATATGGGCCAACAGGTGCTCAATGCGATCAAACCACTCAACCACCTGCATAAAAAGCAAGTTGAGCAGGCTGCATTTTTAGTGCTTAAGTCGCCAGATATTCCCTCCTTGTTGATCGAGACCGGTTTTATCTCGAATCCAGCGGAGGCGAAAAAACTAAGAACACGGGCCCACCAAGAGCGAATGGCGAAGGCTATCTACACTGGCGTGAAAAGTTATGTAGGCCGAAATCCACCCTTAGGTTCCTATTTAGCCTGGAAAAATCAGGTGAAGCCGGCCGATTTGGCGACCTATAAAATTGTGCGTGGGGATACCCTGTCAGCGATCGCGTTTAAGCATAGTGTGAGCGCTGAGCGCCTGAAAACCTACAATGGTTTAAGAAATGACCGAATTAAAATCGGCCAGTTACTGAAAATTCCGACTAGCTAAACGTCCCTAGGTCATTTTATGCCACGTATTATGCAATTGAATCCCCGTCTGTCGAACCAGATTGCTGCTGGTGAAGTTGTTGAACGGCCGGCATCTGTCATCAAGGAGTTGCTTGAAAACAGTCTTGATGCGAATAGCACTCGGATCGATATTGATCTTGAGGCAGGCGGCACTAAACTCATCAGGGTTAGAGATAACGGCGCCGGTATTCACCAGCAAGATTTGACGCTGGCCTTGAGCCGACATGCCACCAGTAAAATTTGTCAGGCCGAGGACTTGGAAGCGATTTCGACCCTGGGTTTTCGAGGTGAGGCGTTAGCGAGCATGGCGTCGGTGTCACGATTAACCCTGACGAGCAACGCCAGTGACGATAAGGCGTCTGGATGGCGGGTCAGCGTCGCCGGGCAAGATATGCAAGCCAGTGTTGTGCCTGCACCCCACCCCCGGGGTACCACCGTCGAAGTCAAAGATTTGTTCTTTAATACACCGGCCCGACGTAAATTTTTGCGAACCGATAAAACCGAGTTGCAACGGATTGAAGACGTGTTGCGCAAGCTCAGTCTGAGCCATTTGCAGGTGGCGATTTATCTCAATCACAATGGCAAGCTATTGCGTCACTTTGCGCCCGCAGCGGACGATGCTGATGTCACTCGGCGTCTCGCCGCGGTGTTTGGGCAGGGCTTTATCGAGAATGCCATTTATCTGGAACAGGCGTTTCCCGCTGAGCAAGGCGGTATCGGTTTGCAGCTGCGAGGTTGGGTCGGGTTGCCAACCTATTCTCGCAGCCAAGCCGATCAGCAGTACTTTTATGTCAACAATCGAATGATTCGTGACAAGCTGGTGACGCATGCGATTAAGCAGGCTTACCAGGATGTGTTATTTCATGGTCGGCAGCCAGTGTACGCATTATTTTTATCGCTCGACCCGCGCCTGGTGGACGTCAACGTTCACCCAACGAAACATGAGGTCAGGTTTCGCAATGGTCGCGATGTCCATAGTTTTCTCTTCAGCGCGATTCATCGTGCCCTGGCTGACGTTCGCCCGCAAGCTGGCGTCGGGTCAAATGTGATGAGTCAGGCTGGAGCAGGCCTTGAAGACGCGAGCTTTGGTGGCGCAGGACAGGCGCCTTATACCGGTGGCGGTGGTTCGCTGCAGCCGACGCCAACACAACGTTCCATGATGTTTTCCGGGCCCGCTCGGCCTGGCTTTATCCATGAGCAGCTGCAGCCTTATGGGCAAATGTTGGAGACGGCATGGTCAGCGGGTCAAGCGCCCCCTGAGGGAGAGGATATTCCGCCCCTTGGTTATGCGGTAGCCCAGCTCCATGGCGTGTTTATCCTTGCCCAAAATGCCCATGGCCTGATTATTGTCGATATGCACGCGGCTCATGAGCGCATTACCTACGAGCGTCTCAAGCAAGCGACTGATGCCGAGGGCTTGAAAATGCAGCCTCTGCTCGTGCCCGTCTCTGTGGTGATGAGTGAAAAAGAATGCCTGATGGCGGAAGAACACAGCGCGCAGCTTGAAGAGTTTGGCTTCGAATTACAGCGAGTGTCGGACGAGTCTATTTTGGTGCGGAGCATTCCGGCCATGCTGCGCAAGGAGAACGCCGGACAACTGGTCCGTGATGTCCTGGCAGACCTGGCCGAATACGGTACGACAGCCCGGATTCAGCAACATCGAGACGAGCTGCTATCGACGATGGCGTGTCATGGTTCGGTGCGGGCTAATCGGCGGCTCTCCATCCCCGAGATGAATGCGTTGCTGCGCGACATGGAGGCCACTGAGCGCAGCGGCCAGTGCAATCATGGTCGCCCGACATGGACCGAACAATCCATCGACGAGCTCAACAAACTGTTCATGCGCGGGCAATGACTCTGAGTCCTCCCGATCAACCACCAGCTATCTTCCTGATGGGGCCGACCGCCTCTGGCAAATCGGCGCTAGCCCTTGAGCTGGCGGACGTGCTGCCGGTAGAAATTATTAGCGTTGATTCAGCCCTGGTATACCGCCATATGGATATTGGTACGGCGAAACCGGATAAGGCAACTCTGGCGCAGTATCCTCACCACTTGGTCAATATCCGTGAGCCTTCTGAGCCCTATTCGGTAGCCGAATTCAGAGCGGCGGCGCTGGCCGCGATGGCAGATATCACCGCGCGCGGCAAGATCCCGTTATTAGTGGGCGGGACCATGCTGTATTTCAAGGCATTGAAGTCTGGTTTGGCCGATTTGCCCGCTGCGAACCTGCAAATTCGAGCTGGTATCGCATTGATGGCCAGGCAAGACGGTTGGGCGGCAGTCCACCGACGGTTGGCCGAGGTTGATTCAGTGTCAGCTCAGCGTATTCACGTAAACGATCCGCAACGACTCTCCAGGGCCCTGGAGGTCTATGAGGTTACAGGTCGATCAATGACCGACTGGCATAGTGAGCAACCAATGGCAGTGCTTCCCTATAACTGCTGTGAAATCGCCATCGTGCCCCCCGACCGCTTGGCGCTGCATAAATTGATCGCTGAGCGATTCCAAGAGATGCTTGATCGGGGTTTTGTCGAGGAAGTTCGCAGGTTGAGTCTGCGGGAGTCTTTGGCCAGTGACTTGCCAGCCCTGCGATCTGTGGGCTACCGGCAAGTCTGGGACCACCTTGAAGGCGGGCTGTCCTATGACGAGATGCGTGATCGGGGCATCATCGCCACGCGGCAACTCGCGAAGCGACAATATACCTGGCTTAGGGGCTGGACCGCATTGCAACAAATTGACGCGCCGAATGTCGGCCAGGCCTTGAAAATACTTCAGTCCAGCATCATATAGGTGGCATAGGGAATATGACCCACGTCGGTTGGGCCGTCGGAGTCCGTCGCCTTTCATTCGGCGAGGCGGGCTGATGTATCTACGGCATTAATGTAGCGCCCTGCTATACAGGGCAACATGGTAGGAGAGACTCATGTCAAAAGGGCAATCTTTACAAGACCCTTTCTTGAATGCGCTTAGAAAAGACCGCGTGCCAGTATCGATCTATCTGGTCAGTGGGATAAAGCTGCAGGGCCAGATTGAAGCTTTTGACCAATTTGTCATCCTGTTGCGCAGCACGGTCAGCCAAATGATTTATAAATCAGCGATTTCTACGGTAGTGCCAGCGCGTAATGTAGATATGCCGGCCATCGCCGGTGACGAAGAGCCAGACGACTCAGAGACTTAGCGATTGCGCGGAAGTAATAAATTTGTGGTTTGAAAGACCCGAAGCGGGTACCCAGGCACTGCTTGTGCATCTGGTCGAAGCAGACTCGTCAGCGGCGGAGTTTACCGAACTGGTGTTGTCTGCTGGACTTGTGCCGGCAGCCTGTATTCATGTTAAACGCCGCAGCGCACATCCAAAAACCTATGTGGGGTCGGGAAAGTTACAAGAGCTGCGAGATCTGGCAGAAGCCAGCGAGGCAGAGTTGGTCATTTTTGACCAAGATCTGAGTCCAACTCAAGAGCGCAATATCGAAGCTGCGCTAGAGTGTCGGGTGATTGGTCGGACCGGTTTGATTCTCGATATTTTTGGACAGCGTGCCAGAACCTATGAAGGCCAGTTGCAAGTTGAGCTGGCGCAATTACAGCATATGTCGACGCGACTGGTGCGTGGCTGGACTCACCTGGATCGCCAGCGTGGTGGCTCCGGGCGTGGCCAGGGAAGCTCAATGGGTATTACTGGAACGGGCGAAACTCAGCTCGAGTCAGACCAGCGAATTCTGCGGGCGCGAGTCAAACATATCAATCAGCAACTCGATAAAGTTCGCAAGCAGCGCACGCAAAATCGGCGTTCCCGGGTTCGGGCCGATATCCGCTCGGTATCCTTGGTGGGCTATACCAACGCGGGTAAGTCAACCTTGTTCAATCGACTTTGCGATGCCCATGTGCATGCGGCCGATCAATTGTTTGCGACCCTTGACCCGACATTACGACAGCTCGATTTGCCAGTCATCGGCAAGGCGATATTGACAGATACCGTCGGATTTATTCGCAGCTTGCCCCATGGGCTCGTCAAAGCCTTTCGCGCGACATTAGAAGAGGTCGAGCAGGCTGACCTGCTGCTACACGTGGTGGATGCGGTCTCGGCCGAGAAAGATCATCAGATGCATGAGGTCAATGGGGTCCTGAAAGAGATCGATGCCGACGCGGTGCCGCAGTTGCTCGTATATAACAAGATTGATTTGCTTGATGAAGCGCCGAGAGTCGATCGTGGCGCCGATGGGTTGCCAGTGAGAGTCTGGGTTTCCAGTCTCAGTGGCGCAGGCGTTGATATACTAGTGGGCGCCATCAGTGAGCTGCTGGGACAACAGGTGATCGAGACTACTGTGCACCTGGAGCCACATGAAGGGCAATTGCGCGCCGAGTTATTCGCGTTGGGTGCGGTTCTGAAAGAGGCAACCCTGGCGGATGGAACCATGAATTTGCAGTTACGGATAGAGCGGCATAGTCTAGAGCGTCTGGGTAAGCGTCTACTGAGTCCTGCGACTTTGCTGGCAATCACGGGGACGGAAGACATTTAAGTCAAATCGGCACATGATTATTGTGTCTAATAGTGTGAAAATGCATTGTTTTCCCAGATGGGAAATATCAACGGAGAGATTTTATGGCCTGGAATGAGCCTGGTGGCGGTAATCAGGGAGATAAAGATCCCTGGGGCAAGCGGGATGATCAAGGTCCACCGGACCTTGACGAAGCCTTTAGGAAGTTACAAAACAATCTCAGTGAGATGTTTGGTGGCAAAAAAGGCGGCGGTGCTGGCAGTGGTGGTGGCAGTGCACCCGCGTTCAGCAAGAATATTTTTGCTTTGGTGCTGCTGGTTTTGCTCGCAGTCTGGGGTTTCGCGGGTATCTACACCATTGACCAGCAAGAAAGTGGCGTTGTTCTGCGGTTTGGTAAAGTCCAAGACGAGGTACTACGTCCCGGATTGCATTGGAATCCGCCGCTGATTGACAAAGTGTTGTCAACTAATGTGACGCGGGTGAGATCCAGACCCCACGATTCAGAGATGCTGACGGAAGACGAGAACATCGTGATTGTGAAGATGTCCGTGCAGTATGTGGTGAGTGATGTGTCGGAATACCTGTTGCGGGTCCGTGATCCCGACGAGAGCCTGTATCAGGCAACGGAAAGCGCTTTGCGCCATGAAGTGGGTAGCTCGTTGATGAACCAGGTTCTTACTGAAGGGCGGGCAGAATTGGGTGACCGAGTGAAGGTTCGAATCCAGGACTATATGAACCGATATAGGACCGGGATTGAAGTGACACAGGTGAATATCGACGAAACCGCGCCGCCGGATGCTGTGAGAGCCGCCTTCGATGACGTGATTAAAGCCCGTGAGGATGAAGTTCGAGTGCGGAATGAAGCCAGTGCCTTCTCTAATCAGGTTATCCCGGAAGCGCGGGGTGAAGCACAGCGTTTGATTGAAGAATCTCTAGGCTATAAGGAGCGAGTGATTGCGCAGGCTCGTGGTGAGGCAGAGCGCTTTAACAAACTCTATGCCGAATACAAGATAGCACCTGAAGTGACTCGAGAGCGCATCTATCTCGATACGATCGAGTCTGTGATGTCGAATAGTACCAAGGTCATGGTTGATGTGGAGGGCGGTAACAACATGCTTTATCTGCCATTGGATAAGATCATGGAACGACGCAGCAGCAGCGACACAGGTGCTAGTCTGACGGGTGAAACTGTCAGCAATCCCGTCGGACGCGTTGACACTTCGCGCCGACCCAGCAGTAGGAGGGATCGATAATGCCGATTAAAGTTATGGTTTTAGCCTTTATTGTCGCCGTGGCGGGTCTGCTTGGTGTCAATTCTGTATTTATTGTCAGTGAATTAGAGCGCGCTGTCCTGCTTGAGTTCGGCCGTGTTGTGAGAGCCGACATTGAGCCAGGCTTGCATCTGAAAAAGCCGTTTATCAATGAAGTCAGAAAGTTTGACGGTCGGGTACTTACCCTCGATGCGAATCCGGAGAGATTCCTGACGCTGGAAAAGAAGGCCGTGATTGTTGATTCCTTTGCTAAATTCAAGGTGAATGACGCACAACGTTTTTACACCGCGACATCAGGCGACGAAAGACGCGCAGAGGCGCTGCTTCGCCAACGAATCAATAATGGTTTGCGGAACGAAATCAGTAAGCGAAGTTTGCACGAGGT
>Ga0115550_1001100_pt1 | contig 20819 bp, 10 predicted proteins | sample COGITO_mtgs_1005_FD_87177 | JGI IMG/M metagenome (GOLD analysis project Ga0115550, IMG submission 87177) | Pelagic marine microbial communities from North Sea - COGITO_mtgs_100511 | ecosystem: Environmental > Aquatic > Marine > Epipelagic | place: Germany:Helgoland, sampling site Kabeltonne... | reverse complement strand
GCCAGTGCAGCCACTGAGAAACAACTTCTTCACTCTCCCGAGCATGGACACGTCGGTGACGCCGGTGCAGCGTGAGATGTCCAACTCCTCGACACCCCCAAGGGCAGACACGTCGGTGACGCCAGTGCAGCCACTGAGAAACAACTTCTTCACTCTCCCGAGCATGGACACGTTGGTGATTTCCTTGGAATAGGAAATGTCGAGCGTCGTGACACCCCCAAGGGCAGACACGTCGGCGACGCCGAGGCAGTGCTTAATGGTGAGCGTCTTGTTCTTCCCGAGGGCCGACACGTCGGTGACGCCACGACAGGACAAAATGCTCAGGGTCTCGACCTCTCCAAGGGCAGACACGTCGGTGACGTTCCGGCAGTGCGCAATAACGAGTGTCTTGACGCGACCAAGGGCAGACACGTCGGTGATTTCCGGACAGTCTGAGAGAGTGAGGTTTCTGACGTGTCCAAGGGGGGAGACGTCAACGAGGCCGTTGACCAATGATAGCGTCAATGTGTGGATGCCACGGAGGGCAGACACATTCCTGACGCGGTCAGATCCATGGAAGCGGAGCACCGAGAGCCAACCGAGGTGGGACAGGCTTGATGTCCATTGGAAGCACGAAGCCGAGAGGAGCCACGGAAAGACTCGTCGGAGCTTGTCAGTGTCTTTGTAACCCAGGAGGAAGACGGATCCTGTCGTGACACGCGTGGTAGGCGAGTTGAGTCTTCCCAACACCGTCTTCGAAACAACCCTGAGCGCCAGTACGTGCTCCACGCCGAGGAACCCACACACAACGTTAAACGTCGCGTCACAGAGATCGACAATCGACGACTCGCGCGGGCCAACCCTGACACGTTTCGGTTCACTGGCCATCCTGGCCAAGTGGGTGTGTGAAAGGGGAAGGAGAGGTGTGGGGGGTGGATGCACAAGCCTCACGCCAGACAGACTGAACACTGGTATACGGATTCCACAACAAGTTGACAAACGCTCAACCCCGGGACAATGAACCTCGAATATACACAGAATGGAACGAATACATTGCTTGGACTACATTTCAAGGTACTTGACCCCACCAAGCATGGACGTGTCCGTGACGCCCGTGCAACCCTCGATGTCGAGGCTGTGGACGTTGCCAAGCTTAGACACGTCGGTGACGCCGGTGCAGTCCCGGAGGTCGAGGCTGTGGACGTTGCCGAGTTCCGACACGTCGACGACACCCGTGCAGCCCTGGAGGACCAGACCCTTGACCCCACCGAGTTCCGACACGTCGACGACCCCCAGGCAGTGGCAGAGTCTGAGGTTCTCGACACCCCCGAGGGCAGACACGTCGGTGACGTTCGGGCAGTAATTGAGACTGAGGTCCTTGACACGGCCGAGGGCAGACACGTCGACGACAGCCGTATGAGAGATGTCGAGCGTCGTAACGCCCCCGAGCGCAGACACGTCGACGACGCCCGTCAGCGAGAGGATGAGCGTCTTGACCCTCCCGAGCTTCGACACGTCGGTGACACCCTTGCAGGCATGGAGGTTGAGCGTCGTGGCACCCCCGAGTGCAGACACGTCGGTGATGCGGGGGCAGTCAGAACAGTCGAGCTTCGTGACACCCCCGAGTGCAGACACATCGGTGACATCGAAACAGTTACTGATGCTCAACTCCCTGACGCCCCCGAGTGCAGACACGTCCTTGACGCGATAGCAGTCGTTGATGTTGAGCTTGCTGACACCTCCGAGTGCAGACACGTCAACGACACCGGGGGAGTACGAAATGTCGAGGTTCTCCACCTTCCCGAGTGCAGACACGTCGGTGACGCCCGTCTGCGAGAGGTTCAGCGTCGTGACGCCCCCGAGTGCAGACACGTCGGTGACGCCCGTCTGCGAGAGGTTCAGCGTCGTGACGCCCCCGAGTGCAGACACGTCGGTGACACTCTTGCAGCCACGGAGGTTGAGATGCTTGACGCCCCCGAGTGCAGACACGTCGATGACGTTCGTGTATGAGAGGTTGAGGTACTCGACACCGCCGAGCGCAGACACGTCGATGACGTTCGGGCAGTGCTTGAGACTGAGGTTCTTGACACGGCCGAGGGCAGACACGTTGTCGATACCCTTGCAGAAGTCGAGGATGACAGTCTTGGCATCCTTGAGGTAAGACACGTCCACGACGTTGTGACAGAGCGTGATGTTGACCTTGGTCGCAGCCGTGAAGCCAGACACGTCGGCGATGTTCTTGTTGGCATAGCAGTCGACGATGACGTCTTCCTCCTGACCCGAAGGTGGTGAAGTCCTGACACGTTTCATGGAACGAGACATCGTGTGGGTGGAAGTTGAGAAGGAGGAGGAGGGAGTGTGGGGGGTGGATGCACAAGCCTCACGCCAGACAGAGTGACCACTGGTATATGGATTCCACAACAAATTGACAGAAGTTGTGGTTTGGGTGGGTTCACATACACCCAGCCATATACAAGTGCTCACAGTGTCTGACCCTCCTGTCCACAACATCTTGGACCACACCCAGTCACTTCTCCTTCTTCTGGTCATGTCTTCCCCAAAAAAGGAGGATGTCACAAGTGTCGAACCCAGTGTTGTCGTTGTCAGTGCAAGCACCCCGTCAAAGGGTTGGTGCCGTTTCCAGCACGGCTGCTCCCCGGCCCAGGTCGCCGCAGTGGTCGCCGTCGACCCAACCTCGATCGGGATTGGGACAATCGCACTGAGAACTGCACTGGCGTCGTGGGGAAAGGTGGTCCTGGATGGAAGGTGTGACCACTCAATGTCGGGGTGGTCGTGCTGTGTGTTTTGTGACCCACACCGAGTCGCCGTCGAGACGATGCTGAAGGACAAAACGTTCATCTCCCGCCTGGGCGTCCCGACAACCACCCACCGCTGCTTCTCCTGCAACCACATCATCAGAGACGCCCCAGGAGGCGTTGTCCGGATCGTCAACGCCGACGGCAAGCTCCTGCTCGAAGAAGATGGCGGGGAAGACCTCCTGGCCGACCACCGCTCGGGGGGGCTCGACACGACAGACGCCACCCGCCAGGACGACATCTTTAAGTACTGCAAGTCGTGCCTCGACGAGTGTGTGAAGAACGGTGTGTGCGACGTGTGTCTGCACCCGATGGCCGTCGACGCCGAGTCGCAGACCCTCGTCTGTGCCACCAAGTGCTTGTCCGAGCTGGACGGCGAGGAGAGCGCCCAGGTGCTCCATGACTACCTGTTTGACCGGCGAGAGAAACTGGTCGGAATGACCCCCGAAAACGACACGGGAGGGAGCGGAACATTAGAAGACAACGTCGCCTACGTCCCACCCGCAGAGGACGAAGAGGGGTACGTCACGCCCGACGACGACGACGACGACGAGGAGGTTCAGCCCAAGCCCACAAAACGTGTGCGGGTGTCAGAGGAGTGACAAGCCTAACACAGAGCCAACTTGAATGTAGCCAGTGAATGTGTGTATACGCGTTGATGATCACCACAAAACACAGACGCACGACGATGCGGTGCCTTTTCCTGCCTCTCGTCGTTGTCGCCGCCGCCGCCGTGGGCACGACGACTGCCTCGTGGAACTGCGTGTTCCCGTACAGCTCTGCGGGCGGAGACTGGGGTGCGTCCGGAACGTGGTTCACACCAGAGCCGCCGACCAGCGCCACTCCCGTCGTCGTTGATGCGCGTGCCACGATCGGCGTGACGTCCCATGTGAGTGCCGGTGGACTTACAATGAATTCCGGAACGCACATCGTCGTGACCGGGGCGCTGGTCGTCGACGGCGGCGGCGGCGGCGCCACACCAACAACTTCGTGTGTGCGTTCCAGACCACTGACTGGACCCGTGGCCGTGTCTGGGAACGGAACGCACATCAGTGTGACCCCGCCAACAGTTGCCGACTCGGGCGGCGCGCCCGTCCTGGCGTACCACGTCCTGATGCGGACGGGAGACGGGGTGCCGCTGGGTGTCGGCGAGGCCGACGTCACACTCGTCCCCACAAACGGCCAGCTGGGACTCGTCCACGTCCTCGACGTGACGAAGCTTCTTAGGGTCGCCACCGGGTACACCGCGGGCGTCGTCGTCGAGACACGGCACGGGGTGTCGGACGCCAGAACATGGTCTGGGCCGTGGACGACCGAGAGCGGGCTCCCCGACTGGGCACTGCTGGCGTTCGACACCCCTTGGGCCCGTGCCGCGTTCTATGACTCCGGTGGCAGTGTGTGGACGCCGCCCCTGGCGTCCCCCTCCGCACTCACCACAGACGCGGCCCAGCTCGTGGCGTCGTGGCCGCCGGTGAACCCCGGGAGCGTCGCAGGGGCGAGTGCCTACGACGTCGAGGCCGTGCCCCGTCGGGACACTGGATGTGGCGCCGGAAACGTGACGGCTGCGGCACGTGTCCCCCCCAACAGCCTGCTGTCCCTGCTGGACGTCGACCCGGGAGGGGCGTACGCCGTCAGGGTCCGCGGAGAAAACGCTGCGCACGGACCCGGGGAATGGTCTCCGTTCGTCAACGCCACCGTCCCGTCGTCTCCACCGACGGGCGTGTCTGGGCTGCTTGTGACCGCAATCGACGACAGGGGCATCCACGTCGCGACGCCGGTCGACACGACCCGTGTTGGGTGCAGTGGGAGCGGGATGAGGCAGCCACTGTCCGCCTTCCATCTGTGGGCGAGGCTCGGTGATGATGTGTGGCGTCTGCCCGGCCCCTGTCCGTCGCTGCTCGACCCGGGGAGCACCCACGACGTGTTTGCAAGCGCCACCACCACACACAGTGGCGGCGACAAACCACCAAGAGACACCACTCCAGGCGTCGTGACGTGGGAACGGGTCGACACGGCGTCCACTCTCCCTCTGCGGACGACGCTGCGTGCACCACACGCCCTGAACACGTCCCTCGTCGCCGACAGAGCAACGGGTGAGTTTGGACTGACGATCCATGTCGTTCCGTCGCCAAGGGACGTCCTTGGTCGCGTCGTGGCGTGGACAGCAACCGACGGTGCCGGCGCAGAGGCAACCGCCCCCGCCGTTGCGATTGGAGCCACCGACATACGTGTGACGTCGGGCGTCCTCGAACACAGCGAGTACACGTTCAGTGTGTTCGGACAGGACGCAGACGGCGTCGACGGGGATCCTGCGACGGTGGTCTGGCTGAGCCCGGGCGCCATCCCGCCTGGACCCGCCCGTGACCTGGTGTCCGTTGCCACGTCCAGCGTCGTCAGTCTGCACTGGCTGCCACCCGTACACACCGGCGGCTCCGCCTCTCTCCCCTACACCGTCACGTTCATCGACACCGGGACGGGACTCCCTGTCCCGCCGGACACCGTCGTGGTGGACCCCGTCGTGTGCACCGCTCTCCATGACTGCTCCACCACCGCCGTCTTCACGTCTCCCCCAGTGTCGCAGACGCTCACAACCGTCGTGTCGACCGGCACCACCGCCGTGAACACGACGACGGTGCTCCTTCCGGCAGGCGCTCCAGACGCGCCGCTTGTGTCCCAGCGCAACGCAACGGGCGGGAGTGTCACACTGGACGTCGTTGCCCCGATCGAGACGGGAGGCGCGCCTGTCACACACGTGTGCGTCGTCGGGGGGGACTGTGGCGTGTACACCTCCAGCCCACACACCGTCCGGGTCAGGGCCCCTGTCCAGGAAGGCTGTCGCCTGTCGTGCGCCTTCTCCGTCCTTGTTACGCTTCGCAACTCCCTCGGACAGACGTCGTCGCCGGTGGGTATCGACGTCCTGACGTCAGACACACATACACCCATCGTCCTGCCGGAGCCACGGTTCCACGGCGCGACGGGAGGGTCGGTGCTTGTCAGCCTGGACTGGGGGACGACGGACGCCGGTGCAGACACGGGAGGGTACGCTCTGGAGGATGGGGTGTACGCCACCGACTTCTCCCCTGGTCGTGGGACGACTTCACAGGAAGGACGGTACAACCCGGCGTGCAAGTGCGTCACGATGCGGCTTGTTGGTATCCCGGTCGGGACGGATCTGGCGTGGGTGGCTCCTGCCATCCTGTCCCCGCACGCCACACAGACAAACGTCACGTCGCCGCCGCCTGGCGCCGCGACACTGGACCGTGCAACCGAACCGGGCCTGCCGGCGTCCACCGGCGTGTCCGTCGTCGCCCCAACCAGCACGGCCAACGCATGGAGTCTGGCAGTTGGAGTTAGCAGCACGGGGGTCGACGTCGGCGGACTACCACCGGACGACACCTACTTCACCGCAAGCGTCGTCCTGACCGCCATCCCGGACGTCACGACGGCACAGACGGCCGCCCAGCTCCCTTCGACCACCACCCTCCGTGTGTCGTACGCCACACCCCTCGTGCAGTTTGCCGCCCTTCCGTGGTCAGACGTCAACGCGACCGTCACCTTTTCCACCGCGTCCCAGACACTGGCAGTAGAGAGCGCCCGTCTAGGCCCGCCGTCCCCACCCGGCCAACCGCTGGCGTCGTTCAATGGCACGTCCGCCGTCGCCACACGCCACGCAATCGTCGTCCCCGACGGGAGCTGGGTCCCGCCTCCACCGGCAGACTCGGGGGGCAGTGCGGTTGTGGCGTACCGTCTTGTCGTCGATAACTTCTTTGCCGGGGGTGGGAGTCTGAACGTGGAGGACGACACGTCCGGCACCGGGTTCAGGGCCCAGCTTCCAAGTACGGGCGCCAGGACCTTGACGCTGCGCGTCCGGTCCGTGACACGCGACGCCACCGTGTCGACGACGGCCATGAGCATTCCGGTGACCGTTCCAGCGCCCTGTCCCGCAGGGACGTACGACCCGGTGTACACAAACATCAGCGCCGTATTCACAGACCTTCCATGTGTCCCCTGCCCCGCCGGGACGTGGACAGACTCGACGGGAGACGTGTCGGCGTGCCCTCCGTGCCCCGCCGGGACGCGCGCCCTGTCCGGGGTCGGGTGTGTGTCCTGTCCACCAGGGACGTTCTCCGACGCGGCGGCGCTTGCGTGCACACCGTGTCCAGCCGGGACGTACACCCCCGTGCCGGGACACGGGGCGTGTCTGCCGTGTCCAGGGGCGGAGGCAGGCATTGAGTACGCGCTCCAAGGGGCGGTGGGGTGCTCGCCCTGCCCCGCCGCGCTGTCGTGTCCATCAGGACACCTGTGGGTGCCCCAGGGTGTGTGGTGGGATACTGCCGACGGACGGGCGGCATCGTCGCGACTCAACGGCACGTTCTACCCGTGTCCCGACTTTGGGCGCTGCTCCGCTTCGGGGGCACGAACCGTGTCGTCGGGGGACTTTGTTCCCATCCTCAACGCGTCCGACGTTGCCGCGCTGACACCCGGATGCACCAACGACAGGTGGACAGGGGTTCTGTGCAAGGAGTGCCCCCCGCATTACGTCTCGGCAACAGGCACCTGTATTGCCTGCACCCCCCAGTGGGCGTCCGCCATCCTTGTGCTGGTCATGGTAGCGGTCGCCGCAGGAGTGACGGCGTTCCTCATCCGCCGGGCGCTCGTTAACGAAGACCCCAAAGTCAGCTCGTCCAGCCCCGTCGTCGTGCTCCGTATCTGCATCAGTCACGTCCAGCGTCTAGGGGCACTTGCACTCCTCAAGATCCAAGGACCCGGCGAGTTCAGGCTGATGAGCGGCGCGGCGGACGTCCTCGCCGGGATCTCCCCCGACCTCATCCCCGTTCGGTGCCTGTTCGGACTGGGGTTCTACGACACGTTCTGGGTGTTCATGGCGGCGCCCGTCGTGTCAGTGTCCATTGCGGTCACCGTCGTGTTGCTTGCCGGTGTGTGGAAGAGGAGGAAGAAGAAAAAGAAGGCGGGCACGAGCGCAACATGGCCTGGACACGCTGGGTCTGCCGAGCGGGAGGCGGGGACTGGAACAACGACGGACGACGCCACGGGCCGCCAGTCGCCTCAACAACAACAACAACAAGCAGACACACGACGACGACAGCGACGACCGCAGCGGCAGCAACAGCAACGACGTGGATTGAAGCGCTCAAAGAGCCGTGTGTCCGACGAGCTGCGCGCCGACGCCAACGTGGCCATCACATCGGCGGTCGTCATCATGTTCCTCATGTACGTGACGCTGGCCAAAGCCTGCTTCCGGATGTTCGACTGCTACGATGTAGAGATTGATGGGGACGTCCGGCTCAACGCCGAGTTCTCTGTCGTGTGCGGGACGGCACGGCACCGCCGTGCGTCTGTGGCGGCACTGGTGTTTGGGAGCGTGTACCTGGTAATGGCCCCCGGGGCGACGTTTGTGTGGCTGTGGAGGAACGCGGAGCGACTGTCATCTCCTGCGTTCCGACGGTACTGGCGCTTTGTGTACGACGTGTACAAACTCCGGGCGCCGGGGCGAGGAGGCACCAGCAGCCGAAGCGGGAGGTACATGTGGGAGGGCGCCATCCTCACCGAAAAGCTGTTCCTTATCGGCGCGTCGGCATTCATCCAGAACGCACGCGTCCAGGCAATCTCTGTGTTCTCCGTCCTGGCGCTGGCCCTTGCGTCGCACACCGGCGCGAGACCCTACCGACTCCCGGTCGCCAACACCCTTGCCACCGGCTCCTACCTTGTCGTCATGGCGACACAACTCACGGCGCTCTACGCGTGGGCCAGCGACGGGACCAACGCCAACACAAACACCAGAACCAGCGCAGTCGGCGCAGACGGCGGCAGTCCTGAACCCGGAAAGTCGTACAGTGCCATGCTCGGAGTCATGCTGGGCATCAACACCGCCTTTTTTCTTTACGCCGCCGTCGTGTTCATTGCACGCACGAGACAGGCACGGCGGGCCAAGCAGGCAACCGGTCGCCGTCTTCCAAGAATGCCGTCGGACATCGTCACATGGGACGCGTCCACCAGCTCCCTCCCGGTGACACCATCGTCAACGACTGGACCAAGACTCGAGATGACAACAAACCCTTTGAAGCGACGCCATGTCCAACGAGCGCCCCCATAAATTCCCAGAAAAGAAAACACACACACATGCATGATGATTGTTTGGTTTGAGGTGGCCAAACACTGGCGTGCTGACGAGACGGCGACGACAACTACTTCGTGCGGACCTTCTTCTTCGGTGCACCGGCGCCCTTCTTGGGAGTGGGCTTGACACGCTTTTTCTTTGACGCCGGGGCAGGCGTCTCCTCCTCCTCCTCCTCTGCACCCGCCTTGGCCTTGGACGTGGCCTTGGACTTGGACTTGGACTTGGACTTGGACTTGGACTTGGACTTGGACTTGGACTTGGACTTGGACTTGGCTTGAGCGGCCAGTGTGACGAGCTTCTCCGTCGACGCATCCTGGGTCTCGAGGGTGTCCACGGGATCGGTGGGTGGCGGAGCCTTGGCCTTGGCCTTGGCCTTGGTCTTGGTCTTGGTCGTCACCTTGACACGCTTGGTCGGCTTTGGTTGGACGGGCTCGTCGTCGTCGTCGTCTTTGGCAGACTTCTTCGTCTTCGTCGCCTCCGCCTCCGTCTTCCTCTTCTTCGACGCCTTCTTCGTCTTGGGCTCTTCCTCCGGGGTGTCCCGGATCGCACACCCACTGGACATAAACTCTTCGTCGACTCCAGTCTTGGGCAACAGCGACGCCGGTGGAGCGTCCGACGTCACGACGTCAAACCGCAGCTTCAGGTTCATGCGCATCTGATCCGGCTTGACGATGATGGCGTTGACAATGCTGTCCGACGGCGGCGACACGAACCAGTCCTTGAACAGCCGGCTGATGTCGAAGAACACGTCGCTCACGTTGCGCTCCAGGGACTGGATCTCGGCGTCTGTGGGCATGGTGGCTGCGTCGTTGACAAAACGCGCCGCCTGGCCAGCCTCCGACATGACGTACGCGACGGGGCTGGTGATGTGGATGACCTGCTTGGTTTCCGGGTCGGTGCGGGTGGTAATGAGGTCCTTGTGCCTCTTGTGGGGCGCCCCGATCTTGCTGAGCAGCCCACGAACCCCCTTGCGGGTCTGGATGGACTGGGACGCGACGCTGAACCCGAGCATGGCCCCAGGGTAGCTCTCGGCGGAGCTCACGATGTTGTACGTCATCTTGGGCAGCTTGCTCGTACCGGCGGCCTTCACCCTCTCGGAGAACCCGGCGTGCGTCGTGTCGTCGCCGAAACACGTCATGGCACAGGCGGCACACGGCATTTCCTTGAAGCGGTCTTTCTTGGGGATGGCGTTGACTGCACGGGAAGCCGCCAGCGCGAAGTACTGCAGGACGCCGATGGCCACCTTGGCCTGGTTCGGGGTGGCGGAAAACTTCTTGTCCCGGCCAAAGAGGGCGATGTTGGGGGTTCCGACCAGGTACCCGATGGCGCTCACCACCATGACGCACACCATCGGGGACATGAACGTCGAGATGCGCCAGACGGCCTCCACTTCCTGGTCGTCCTCGGGGAACGCCGGGTTCTTTGTCGCGTGACTGGACAGCTTCCACGACGTGTACGCCATCATCATGACCTGCAGGAACTCCTTCTCTGTCACCACCTCCTTCGGTGGCTGGATGATGTACAGCAGGAGCGCCATCCTGTCCTTGGCCGTCGTGTGCGGAGAACGGGAGATGTGCTCCTTGATGACGTCGTCCAGCCCGCCGGTGACGAGGGAGTGGAGGTACGACGCCGTGAGGTACATGGCCGACGCCCGCATGTTGGGGTGGGACGAGCTCGAGATCAGCTGGGCGATGCCGTTCTGGTTCTTCACCACCGCCTTGCGCAGGTCGGACCCGGTGATGGCGATCGTTGCAGTGGGGTCCTCTCCCGTCTCGTTCTTGATGTACGGCAGTCGGTCGACAGTCGACGTCACCCCCTCAACCAGCGTCACCGCCGCTCCCTGCATCGCACACGCCGCGATGCCGACATACGTCCCGTCGGGTCCAGAGACGATGGTCGACCGGGCCTTCCTCTGCTTCCCCTGTGGCGCCTTCGTCTTCACTGGCATCTTCGTCTTCATCTGAATCTTCGCCGCCGTTGCCACCACTGCTTTGGCCTTGGCCTTGGCCTTGGCCTTGGCCTTGGGCTCGGGCTTGGACTTGGACTTGGACTTGGAGGGCCGTGGGTCCTCGTCGTCGTCGGACATGGAGCCGCCTCCACCAGACGATGCCCCGATGGTGGACATGACGTCGGACATCATCGTGGACAGGAACAGGGACCCGGGGATGTTGTCCAGCTGCCGGGAGTGGGACGACGCCCACCGAATCTTCTCGGTGAAGACGCTGGCGTTGGCCATCGTGAGGACCGTCAGCGACTCCGATGCAGCTGTCATCGCGGCAGCGGCGGCGGCGAAGGGCGACTCTGCCTTGTCTCCAGTTCCACCGGAAGACGGTGCCGCCACGCGACTCGTGATGTCCTCCAGGAGCTTGACGGCGGCCTCCATCCGGCGACCGACTCTGGCGATGCCGGTCTCGACGTTTGCGATGAACTCTTGCTTGGCCTCGTCCTTCTCGTCGTCGTCTTCCATGTCGGAGTCGGCGTCGATGTCGGTGTTGATCTTGTTGTTCAGCTCCTTCGTGGTGTCGCTCACGTCGTGTCCGACAACGGCGGTGATGTACGCCTTCACGTCCTTCGAAAACGACTTCTTCTTGTCGAAGTACGTCTTCAGCACCGACGGACTCATCGTGTTGTACGCCCCCATGAGCGCATGGACGAACTGAGCCACCCACCCGTCGACTTCCTCGGTCGTCATGGAGTCAACCGTGATGGTGGCGTGCAGCGCGATGCCCTCGGCGACCTGGCGCACCGCAGCGGCGACGGGAGCCCCCGGCGACTTCATGTCGTCATCGGTCAACGCCGGGACAGTCGCACCGGAACCGGAGCCGGAGCCGGCACCTGCGCTGGCACCGGCGAGCACACCCACGGCATCACCAAAGGCGTCAATGAGGTCCTGCGTCGACTTGAACTCGTCCGTCTTCTTCACGTGGTCCAGCGTCTCCAACTGCTTCTCCATCGACGCGTGTGTGGCGGTGGCGATGGCAATCTTGTCCACCGACACGCCGTCGCCACCGCCGGCCGCGGACGCGGCCTTCACCTTCGCCACCATCTTGAACGCGGCGGCGATGATCCTGTTGGCGGGGTCACGGATCTTCTCCTGGATGGAGTTCTCGTGCAGTCCCATCGGCATCTCGACGACGACGAGGGTCGTGTTCGTCTTGTCACCGGACCCGTTGGCAATCATCGCGTCCATGATGTCACTCGGCGCCAGTTTCCCAGCGCCGTCGTCGCCGTCCTCGTCGTCTCCCATCATGAGGGTTAACGCCGCCGTGTTGTTCAGGATCGTCTCGTCCTTGATCTTGGCCACGACAGCCTTTGCCGCCGACAGCGCGCCGCGAACGTCTGGCTCAAAGTCCTCCTCTTCTTCCGAGTCGTCGCCGCCGTCGTCGTCGTCGTCGCCGCCGTCGTCGTCGTCGTCGTCGTCGTCGTCGTCGTCGTCATCGTCATCGTCGTCGTCGTCGTCTTCCGACTCGTCTTTCTTCTGTGTGGAGGGTGCATGGGTCTCGTCGCCAGGCCCGTCGTCGTTGTCTTCTTCTTCTTCCCCATCTTCGTCGTCGGCGCCTCCGGCGCCATCGGCGTCCCCGTCGTCGTCGTCGTCGTCGTCGTCGTCGTCGTCGTCGTCGTCGTCGTCGTCGCCGTCTTCCATCGCTTCGGCGCCACCTGTCGCAGTACCGTTGACCGTTCCCCCGTTTTCGACGGGCGGAGGCGGAGGCGGTGGCACGATGTCGTAGTCGCTGTCGCTGTCGTCGTCGTCGTCGTCGTCGTCGTCGTCGTTCGGCGGGAGTGCGGCTTCGTCTTCCTCCACCGCCTCATCGGTCTCGTCTTTGCCGACAGAAGTTGGAGGCGGGACTTTGTCGCCGTCACCGTCGTCGTCGCTGTCGTCGTCGTCACTGGCGGCCATCACTGCGGCGGTCAGGCCTTTTGCCTTTCGGATCTCTTCGATGCTGGTGTGGATGGTGGCCAACAGCGTCCTGGCGTTCAGGAGGGTGAGGAGGGGCGCCGTCGCCGGGACGAGGTGTTTCGTCTGGTCGGAGGTGATGTCCTTCGTCGTCGGGATGCAGACCGTGGCGGCATCGATGGCGTGGATGTCGGCGTCGTCGCTGATGGGGATGAACGGGGAGAAGTTCGTGTTGCGACGCAGCTGGTTGAGGGTGCCGATGGAGTACACCTTGGCCGCCGCCTCGGCATGGGCGACAAAGACGGGGTGGAGGTAGACGGCAGCCATGGCGGCCTGGAGCTCGGTGTACGCCTTCCATGCGCCCTTCTTGGCGCGGAACTCGGTGTCGCATACGAGCAGGTCCAACTTCTCGATGGCCCCCTCCACGTCGCGGATGGCGGTTTCCAGCTTCTGCTCACTGGCCTCGAGGGCCAAGAAGCTGACGGCGTCGTGGGTGTACACGGAGGCGATGCGGAGGAGGATGTTGGGCAGGAAGTGCCGCCAGGCGATGGTGTCCTGCGACATGATGCTGATGTTGCCACCCTCCGGTTTGAGGATGTCCTGGGCCTGGGCCTGGAGGAACTGCTTGACGGCGTCGCTGTTGTCTGTCCGGATCGCGTTGTACGCGTCCTTCAGCTTGGGCCACATGCGGTCTTTGGTGGCGGTCTCGATGGCTGCGTGGACTTGGGGCAGACCCACGGCGGGTTCGGCGGTGCTCCGGTACGCCGCCATGGTGTCAACGACAGTGCTCGAGTACAGCAGCAGGAGCGGGACCTTCACCCTCGACCCGGAGACGGGCATCATCATCTCCTTCGTCGCGCCAAATGCGTTCTTCATGCGCTGTGGTGGGGCGGAAGCAACACTGTGTGTGAGAGGACTGCACGTGTGTGTGTGTGTGTGTGTGTGTGTGTGTGTGCGTACGGACCTTGTGGGACTCTTTGTTCGCGCTGATGTAGTGCTCAACCGTCTCCCTCTTGCCAATGAAGGCGGGGACCCGGATGTTCTTGGTGTCGTAGTACCCGGCGGACTTCAGGTCGGCACGGAACGTGGTGTCGTCCTCGGTGGTTGGCAGCGTCTTGTCGTCGGCCCAGCTCTTCAGGCGCGGGGCGCGCGCGGGGGTGTCGGTGGCCTCGTCGCCCTTCCCCAGGGCAGAGAAGCTGGCTGACAGGGACTCAAATCCGGTGGGCTCGGGGGTGGTCATGTTGGTGACGGTGACCACCTTGCTGTCTCCGACGATGGCGTGGAGGTGGGTGTACATGCGAGACATCGACGTCGGCACAACGACGACGCCCGGTCCTTTGGTCTTGATGCCAATCATCGTGACTGCTGTGTGTGGGCACAACAACAACAAACGAAACAGATAAGATACACGAGACAAGGTGTGTGTGCTAGTTCCTATACACAGTGACAGAGGTGTCTGGCACTCACATCAATGGGGGGGGGGAGAGGTGTATGTGAGTGCCAGACAGGCAGTGGAAAGGGGCAGACAGGGTGAGCACTGGTATACACCCCAAATCCAACTTTTCAATCACCTCTTGTCTGACAGCTGCACACTCGATTGTGGTCCCATCCTCACTCGTCCACCATCCGTATACACTGAGTTCAATACATCCAAAGTCTGGCACTCACATCCGAAATCTGGCACTCACATACAGACTTTGGCACTCACATACAGACTTTGGCACTCACATACGAGTGTGTGAGGTTTCACCCAACATACCATTTGGTATGAGCGACGGGCGGAGTGCCTCCACGACCCTGGCTGCGACGTAGGCCACGACATGGACGTTCCATTCGTCGACGCATGTCTTCCACGCCTTGATGTCCGCCTCTGGTGCGCCAGTCATCGCCAGGCATTCGTCGATGGTGTGGCTGGGGGTCGTATCGAACGAACGTCCGATATTGGGCGGGAAGCCCCTGAAGATCTCGACGCCGGTCAGGAACCGGAGGAGCTGGTCGCGGAGCGTCTCCTCGCCGGTGTGGATCGTGCGGTGGTCCTGTGTGTTCTCGATGCCGACGGTGTCTCTGCAGAGGATGGAGCAGCCCGTGGTGTCGACGGACACAGTGAACGACTTGGCGACGAGGTGGAGGAGCTGTGGACCGGTCTCGATCGTCGCTCCTTTGAGCAGAGACGCGACAAGGCGGATGTTGAGCAAGTCTTCTGCTCGTGAAATCGGCTCCAGTGTGTCCGGGTTGACGGGCAGCCCTGCGAGGGCCGCCACCGTTGCCGACCCACCCTTCATCATCGTGTCCAGCGCGTGTCGTCGTGTGGGCCGCATGGGATGTCTGCTCTATACACCGATCCGTGTGGTGTGTTGTCGGGGTGGTTGGAGCTCAACACACACAAAAAAAGCAAACAACCATCTGAGAGCTGCACACTGTACAACTTTCCGTATACCAGTGCCACCCGAGTCTATGTGGTTCTCTCCACAACTTCCACACACATCCCCTTCTTCTGTTTCTTTGTCCCGTGGTGATATACTCTGGATCAGCCTGCATGAAGCTCTTGCACGACTGGGCCCGCGGGTACAAGGATGCTGCAGATCGGGCCGGTGGGTATGACGACATCAACACCGTTGTGTTCGGGGACCGGCGCGACGCAGAGTCCGTGTTTATGGCCGCCGTGCATGCGGTGCCGGTCCTCGTTCCTTGCCCTCTCCCCTCGATCCGGTACGTGTGTTCGTTGTGGGGGGTGACGCTGTGGGTATACCTTGATACTGACCCTCTCCCCAACAACAAAACAGGCCGTTCTGCTCCAGGATCGCGGCACTGGTCGACCCCGTGCCCGGCCGTGCCATTAACGCTTCTCGTGCCCGGTTCGTGATCAATCGTGCGACCAAGACGTGGAACACGTTCTTCTCTGCCGGGGGGGAAGCCATGTTCAGCGACGCGTTGTCGCTGAGCGACATTGTGACCGTGTTGCAGTACGCGCCGTTGCTGGCGACGGTTCTGGCGACCCACGAGGTCCCGGACTCAGTGGCTACGTTGAAGGAGGTGCTGGAGACGCACCGCCCGACCAGCGTCCGTGACTGCAACACGGTGTTGTTCGCCGCCATGTTGGGCCCGGACACGGGGGTTGCTAAGATTGTCATCGCCTGGGTGATCAAGCACCACGACATCCTTGACGTCGCCGACGACCCCCCGTGCAACTTGGTCGTCCCGGCACCCGGCGCCGCTGCCGCCGACATTGTGTCCGTGCTTGGCCACCCGATGGTGCCGGTGTCCGTCGAGGACATGATCAAGCAGCGTCTGGTCCGGCGAGGGACGGAGTCGGACGTGTCTGCCGCCATCCTGGAGAAGATCCCCACATGGACCAGCATTGCGTTTGTTTACGTCGACCCCGACGAGATGGTGTGGCGGTACAACGCACTGCTGTGTGCCCTGTTCTCCCCGTCGCGGCCCTGTGTCCCGCCTGTGACCGTCACAGGCTTGACGCGGAACGCCCGGTGTGGTACCGGCGAGTCTGCCGTGGACTTTGGGCCGGCCATTCGTGGCCTGCACAAAGCCTGTGTCCGGCCGACCGTCGACAAAGACGGGCACCCGGTGTGGTCGGCTCCCCACGGCCAGTCGTTCCTGTTCCTGCGGCTGGTGACGTCCGACTTCATCACCCTGGTGGAGGACACCAGTGCCAGGCGTGATGTCGATGAGAACTTCAGATTCGACTACGACCGGGCCGCTGAAGCCGTAGCCGCCTTAGGCGGGCCGCCCGTGAAGTGGAAGATCAAGCAGGATGCCATCATGAAGGACCTGTGCACGATCGACGCCAGTCAGGCGGGAGATGCCGTTGTCACGGTGACCAACTGGAACGTTGTCGACCCGTTGGACACACACCTGTCGACCGGTGGCGAGGAGAAGTTTTCGGTCGGAAAGACGGCGTTAGATGATCTGGTGGAACTGCACGACGCCGGCATCGACGAAGACGCGTTCAGTAACGCCATCGTCGATCACAACTTGGGATTGGAGGATCTGGGTCTGCGCCCCGACGGAAAGCGCGTCCGGCTGTCCGACGACGACGAGTAAGAAGAAGAAGGCAGAATCATCAATAGTGAACACATACACGCATGGCTTTTTTTTGATTTTCTGGGGAGGGGTACTTGTGTCTGTGTGTGTTCACTTCCCCTCGTTTACGGGGAGTGCGTCCACCGCTTTGGCGGCAGCCCGGATGATGGTCGTCGCCCGGTGGTTGTCGACGTACCACGTTTCTGTCGACGACGTACCCTCCACTTTGTCGGCAACGCGGTTCAGCATGTGCTTGACGACCGTCTCGGTTGTGTGGAAGTCCAGGCACTTGATGCTTCCAATGACCGCCGACGCCGACGTCGTGTGGTGTTGCCTGGTTCGGCGGGCGATGTTTTTGGTCTTCCCGATCTTGGTCTCAAGCGAGCCTTGGACAAACAGGGTATAGCACCACCCCGGCGCGTCCCTCCGTGCCCCCAGTCCGGTTTTTTTGATCGCCCACTGAGCAGCGGCGGCGGTCGACATGGCGACAGGGTCCTCGCCGACGCCAGGCGCCACAAAACGACGAATACCAGGCGCCATTCCCTGTCGTACCCCTCCTCCGCGCCCAAACGGACGCCGGCGTCCACGCCCATCCGCTTCGTCCTCGGCGTCCACGAACCTCGCCAGGGTTTTACACGTGTCTTGTGTGTGGCCGCTCACGTGACAGAAGCCGCACGTCTGGGTGTCGTCGTCCGACCCTCCGCCCAGGCTCAACCCCTTCAACATCTTTGCAACGGAAGCCTCGTCGCGGTCGTCTTCGTCTTCGTCTTCATCGTCTCCGCTGTCGTCTGTCCGCTCTTCTTCCGCTGCAGCGGCGGCAGGTGGTGGAGGGGACACACACTTATCATCACCATCGCCGTCGTCTTTGTGGATGGCCAATGACGCAGCCAGCATTGCGGCCTCCTCCGCCTCCACCCGAAGCGCCTCCTGTCCCGCTTTGATGATGGGGCATGTTGGGTAGGTGTGGCCAGTGTGCCTACACCCGCTGCAGCGTCTCGTTGCTGTTACCGCCGCCTCAATCTCTGCCTTCCCGACCCGCGTCTTTCCCGTCGCCGCGAGTCCCGCAGAAAGGACGAGGCACGACGCCCGGTTGTGTCCCGCCTCGTGGCAGGCCGTGCACCGCCTCCCACTCATTCCTTTTTTTTTTGGTCCACCTCCACACACACCAGCTCTTACAGGTCTCCGGGCTGTGTGGGGGAGGTGGGTCTCTGTCTGTCGCTGGTGTATACACCCAGACGGCGGCTATTTTCCGTTTGTATGTACTCGGTGGCGTGTGTGTATTGTGGTGTGTGTGTGTGTGTGTCTATGCCGTCGACCGGGGAACGACGGTCTTCAAGTGGTGTGCCATGACAACGACCGCGGCGGGGTTTTCCCACCCGTCTAGCATCGCCAGCAGTGGCATTCGAGACGGGGTGTGGTGCGCTGTCATTGCCACCGCGGCGCTCGACGTGTTCCTACAGGCGCGTACGAATGCGAGTGCAGAGAAGGGGAGGCCCCCACCGGCAACATCACCCGGCGACAGGCATTGGTGCAGCTGGTCTGCGTCGGCCGCCGCCTCGAACACCTGTCTCAGACGGACGTCGTCAACGGTGAGCATGACGTCTCGGGCGAGGACACGGGACACAGACCGTGGGAGCATGACGTAGGACATCGGACGTCCGTCGTCAATACCAGACGATGGGGCCTGAATGATGACGGCGGCGCACTGGACCACGTCCCCGTTGTCCATCTCACACACAGCCACAACGGCACCCGTTCCAAGAAAAGCCGCCTTTGCGAGCACCTCGCCGAGGGTCGTCAGCCGCAGCACCGCCTCTGCCACCGTGACACGTGCTCCGGCTGCAGGGAGGTCTGTGTAGGGGGCCCACCACAGCGCGGAGTTTGTGTCTCGGGGGCCGGCGGGCGGGGTCAGTGCCGCCATTACGTCCCGTGCGTCCTCTGCCGAGAACGTGCACCCGGTGTCGTCGCCCTGTCCGCCTCCAAGACACAACACCCCGCTGGACGGGCGTCGCAGTGCGACGGACACGGCGTCGTGTGGCGTGCATGCAGGGAACGTTGTGAGGGTCGTCACTGGCAACGTGTCAACGTCGACGACCACCGGACACGCAGGGAGGTCCAGCGGCAGGCCGGTGTCGCCGTGTCGCCCGTGTGATGATGCTCTGGGTGGTGGAGGACCCGCCGGCTCCAGCATCCGCGCAAGCCGGTTGCACATCTTCGTCGTACTCGGGTCGACACTGAACACAGCGGCACACAGTTTCCACTCGCCGCGGTTGAACGTGTGGATGACAGGCCGGTCGTCGGTGGACGCCCTGTCGAGAACAGACACCGCTTCCGGCGTCACTTGGACGACGACGCCTTCGACAAAGCTGGGGGTCTGTGCCTGGGGCCGTCTCCGCGCGCCATCACGTGCCCGCGGAGACGCGCGGATTGTGCACCCGGGGTCCATTCCCGAACGGGTCTGTCAACCCACCACCACCACTCGTCTGTACATACACACACCACAAGTTGTTGTTTGATTTCACGGCACACTGTGTGTGTGTGCGTCGTCTTACTTGGCCAGTGCCGCGACGAACTCCTCCCGGGAAGCGTCGTTGTCGAACCGTGGCGGGAGGCTGTTGAGGATCTGCTCCTTCCCCTCCAGGACGGGTGTGTTGTGGAGCGTGACCCCGTCGTCGTCTCCGCTGACGGTGGGAATCTGGGACGCCGCCGGCTCCTCGACGGCCAGACCTTTCGTCGCCAGGGCCCAGAACAGCTGGGAGGCCTCGACGAGCATGGAGCCGACACCGGTGTCGATGTCCGTCGAGACGCCGTCGTTGCGGCGGCGCACGGCGAGGGGGGTGCCGCTCCTTGCTGCCGCGACGCGGGGCGACAGGTGGACCTCCGTCACGGCCGACGTCTTCTCCACGACGCTGAACGCGCCGGGCGTGATGAACGTCCCGCGGCACGGCTCCCATGCGTACGCGTCGGTACAGTAGGACGCCCCCCGGGGGAACGCCGAGTACAGGAAAATGCTCAGGACGGGCGCGCCGTACATGTGGACGGTGACACACGGGTCGGCGCCGACGGATGCCTTGGCGCCCCGCGTCGATTTGGCGGAGATCTCGCTCCCCCAGATGAGCCTCGTGTCGACGACGGACCCGCCCAGGGTGATGACGATGTGCTCGCCGTTGAGGGGGAGGCCTTTGCACAGAAACTTGACGGCGTCCACGACAGCGTCATCTGTCGCGTTCGTGTGGACGTCGAGCGTCCCCAACGTTTTCCCGGACGCGTCGTCGTGTCCTCCGGCACCAGCACCAGCACCAGCACCAGCACCAGCGCCCCGCGCCTTCTTCTTCTTTGCCAGTGACATGGAGGCGGTTGCCTTGTGGACGGCCTCGACGGCGGCGACGACGACACCAACACCACCCAGCTCAACGACGGGACGGTCGGCGTCAGGGGAGCCAAGGAAGCGCTGCAGGAACCCCTGGACCCTCTCCTTGCTCCCAAACAACCCACCGGCGTCGCGGGCCAACCCTTCGAGCGTCGACGACAGTGTGCGGCGCAGCTGGCCACGTGTCAGCTTGTCGTTGCCGCCGCCCGCCAGGGGGACAGACACGTCCTTCGGGTCAACGGGGGGCTCGGAGACGACGCGCTTCGCCCTGGGTGGGTTCTTCTCCTCTTTGTCAGTGGGTGCCACCTTGGCACGCTTCTTCTTGGGGGGCTCTGGCACAGCAGCCTCTTCGTCCTCCTCCTCGTCTTCGTCCTCCTCCTCGTCCTCGTTCTCGTACCCGATGAACTCGTTCTCGTACCCGATGAACCCGTCCTCGTCTTCGTCCTCGTCCGACGACGGCTTCATGTCACCACTCTCGACACTGGCATCGTCCGAGTCGTCGTCTTCTTCGATGGCAGCGGCGGCTGGTTCCTCTTCTTCCTCCTCGTCCTCGTCCTCGTCCTCGTCCTCGTCCTCGTCCTC
>Ga0115550_1001084_pt1 | contig 21083 bp, 16 predicted proteins | sample COGITO_mtgs_1005_FD_87177 | JGI IMG/M metagenome (GOLD analysis project Ga0115550, IMG submission 87177) | Pelagic marine microbial communities from North Sea - COGITO_mtgs_100511 | ecosystem: Environmental > Aquatic > Marine > Epipelagic | place: Germany:Helgoland, sampling site Kabeltonne... | reverse complement strand
GTGGTGACCAAGGAGCTGTTTCGCCAGATGCTGGCCGAGGAGCAGGAGGTGGTCAAACATGAAGTGGGCGCCGCCCGCTGGCAAGCAGGACGCTTTGCCGAAGCGAGCGAGTTGATGGAGCAGATCACCTGCGCCGATACCCTGATCGATTTTCTGACGCTGCCCGGTTACGAGCGGCTCTGCACCACGGGTCTCCCCAGCGGAGCCCGCCAATAACAAGTCAATGGAAACGTGAAATCAATGAAAGAGGGAACTGATATGGCACTGACCCGTGAGCAACAGATCCAGGCTATCGAGAAAGACTGGGCAGAAAACCCCCGCTGGAAAGGGATCAAGCGCGGCTACAGCGCCGAAGACGTGGTGAATCTGCGCGGCAGCTTGCAGCCGGTGCACACCCTGGCTCAGCGCGGCGCCGACAAACTGTGGGAGCTGATCCACGGCAGCGCCAAGAAAGGCTACGTCAACTGCCTCGGCGCCCTGACCGGCGGCCAGGCAGTGCAGCAAGCCAAGGCAGGTATAGAGGCCATCTACCTCTCCGGCTGGCAAGTGGCGGCGGACAACAACTTGTCCTCCACCATGTACCCGGATCAGTCTCTCTACCCGGCCAACTCCGTCCCCTCGGTGGTTGAGCGCATCAACAACTCGTTTGCCCGTGCCGACCAGATCCAGTGGGCCAACAAGGTGGGGCCGCAGGATGCCGGTTTCATCGACTACTTCCTGCCGATCGTGGCGGATGCCGAAGCCGGTTTCGGCGGCGTGCTGAACGCTTTCGAGCTGATGAAGGGGATGATTGAAGCGGGCGCCGCCGGCGTACACTTCGAAGATCAGCTGGCATCGGTCAAGAAGTGCGGTCACATGGGCGGCAAAGTGCTGGTACCGACTCAGGAAGCGGTGCAGAAGCTGGTTGCAGCACGCCTCGCAGCCGATGTCTGTGGCACCACCACCCTGGTGATCGCCCGTACCGACGCCAACGCGGCGGACTTGCTGACCACGGATGCGGATCCGTACGATTCAGGCTTCCTGACCGGTGAGCGTACCGCCGAAGGTTTCTACAAGGTGCAGGCGGGTATCGAGCAGGCCATCTCCCGTGGCTTGGCTTATGCCCCTTATGCCGACATGGTGTGGTGTGAAACCGCCAAGCCGGATCTGGACGAGGCGCGCAAGTTTGCCGAAGCCATCAAGGCGCAGTACCCGGACACCATACTGGCCTACAACTGCTCTCCCAGCTTCAACTGGAAAAAGAATCTGGACGATGCCACCATCGCCCGCTTCCAGCAGGAGCTGTCCGACATGGGTTACAAATACCAGTTCATCACCCTCGCTGGCATCCACAACATGTGGTTCCACATGTACGAACTGGCTTACCAGTACGCCCGTGGCGAGGGGATGAAGCACTACGTCGAGATGGTGCAAGAGCCGGAATTTGCCGCCGCCAGCCGTGGTTACACCTTCGTTGCTCACCAGCAGGAAGTGGGCACGGGTTACTTCGACAAGGTCACTACCGTCATTCAGGGTGGACAATCTTCAGTGACAGCACTGACGGGTTCGACCGAAGAAGATCAGTTCCACTGATCACGACTGTCGCACAGACAAAAACCCCGGCCTGGTGCTGGGGTTTCTTTTTGGTTTCAATCCGGGTCTTACCCGTACACGCAGCCGTAGCCCGCTCAAAGTTCGAGGATCTCTTTCACAAAGGGGATGGTGAGCTTGCGCTTGGCGCGAAATGAGGCGTTATCGAGCTGATTGAGGGTGGTAAGCAAGGTGCGCATGTCGCGGGAGAGTCGGTTGAGCAGGAAGCGGCCCACATCGATGGGCAATTTGAAGCCCCGCAGCTCGGCACGCAGCTGCAGGGCACTGAGCTTGCCTTCATCATCCAGCTCGTCGAGATGGAAACTCACCCCCCAGTCGAGGCGCGAGGCGAGATCCGGCAGTTGCAGCCCCAGCTTGCGCGGTGCGCTGCAACCCGTGACCACCAGGGTACCTTCCCCCTTCTCCTGCCAGCGATTGTAAAAATCGAACAGGGCACGTTCCCACTGCGCATTGCCGGCGATGGCTTCTAGGCTGTCGAGACAGACCAGTGGCAAGCTTTCGAGGGCGTCGAGCATGCTGGGATCCAGCTGTTCAAACTGATCGAGGGAGAGATAGGCCGCCGCTGCGTCGCGGGCATTGACCTCGGCACAGGTGGCATGGAGCAGATGGGAGCGTCCCGATCCCTTGGCACCCCAGAAATAGAGGAAAGGCGATCCCTGACCAATGGCCGCATTCTTGAGGGCGGTGATCAGATGAGCATTGTTGCCGGGATAAAAACTGACGAAGGTTTCATCATCCGGTAGTTGTACGGCTAAAGACAGTTGGGCCGGTTGCTTCACTCGTTAGGCTTTGACTGTGACATTTGTGCCAGAGTGTACCATCGCAAAGGCAGATAGAGAACCGCCCGGACTTGGCCGGGCGGTCGGGAACACGATGAAATGATCAGGGCTGCGACCATTGGTAACGCAAACCGCTGTCATTATCATCAATCTGGCGCAACCGGCTCTCCAGTTGCAGGCCGCGGATGAGCTCGGCCTTGTCGCCCTGCAACGAGAGATCGAAGGTCACCTTGTCCCCCTCCAGCTTGCCGATAGTCACCTTGGTAACGCTGGCCATCCCCTGCAGCATCTTCTGCACCGTGATCATGCCATCAATACCGGACAAACCTTCCACCACCAGTGTCTGACTGGAAGCGACACCCGAAATGCGCGCGCCATAGTTTTGTACCAGCCAGGCAGCCAGCTCATCGGCAAAATGCTGCGCCACCTCGGCCTGGGTACCACTGCTGCTGCCACGGGTGAGTTCGGCCAGCTCGCCACCGGCCTTGGGCCCATAAAGGCCCCAGTCCATGCTCCACTTGTCACCTCCCGGTGTCAGCTTGCCCAGCACCACCATCTCGGCGCCGTAACGCTGGCTCGCCTGCAGTATGGGAGCGGCAAAGCGACCCCAGACGTCGGTGGCGTTGACCGCCATGTTGTCATCGAGATCCATCAAAGGGATGCTGACCGGCAGCCCCATGGCCTGGCTCTGGGTTCGCAGTGCGCTGGCCCAGCCATCGCTGGATTGATCCGGCAGGATGCGGCGCTCCCCCTCATTGATCACCAGCCAGAGCGCCATCTGTGGCCTTGCAGGCCCCAGCAGGGCAAACTTGCTTTGGGAGATCAGGGCATTGACCTTGGCCACATTGAAGTCGGCTTTCAGAAACTTGACCGGCCCCACATCCTGATAGCCATAGTGCTGCACATAGTCGCCGGGGGCGGCCAGCGCCTTGACCACGTCAGGCTGGGTGAGGATGTCCCGTTTGCCGGTCACCTTGACGAGCACATCCCCCAGCGCCTGGGACTGGGCAGCCACCATGTCGCCGCTGGTGGGCGCCTTGCCCTGATAGAGATCGGTCACCTGAGCGGCCGAGACCATGAATGACAAGCCGCAGCAGAGGGCGGTCACAACACGTTTGAACATGAGAGGAGTCTCGAAATGGGAGATGCTGCTTATGGTAGCGGCAAGGCGCGCATTGCAGCAAGACAGAGGATGCCATAAACAGCAGAGCCGGCAAGGCGCCGGCTCCATTCTCACCCCTCATACAGAGAAGGTAATCAAGGCATCAGGAATTACTTGGTGCCAAAGATCTTGTCGCCAGCATCGCCCAGACCCGGGACAATATAGCCTTTCTCGTTCAGGCCCTGATCGACGGAGGCGCAGTAGAGCTCAACGTCGGGGTGAGCGGCTTCCAGCGCCTTGATGCCTTCGGGCGCGGCGACCAAGACCAGCACCTTGATGGATTGGCAGCCTTTCTTTTTCAGCAGGTCGATGGTGGCAATCATGGAGCCGCCAGTGGCCAGCATAGGGTCTATGACCAGCGCCAGGCGCTCTTCGATGTTGCTGACGATCTTCTCGAAGTAGGGAACCGGTTGCAAAGTCTCTTCATCGCGGTAGATACCGACCACGCTGACGCGGGCGCTCGGCATGTGCTCCAGCACGCCATCCATCATGCCAAGACCGGCACGCAGGATCGGCACGACAGTGACCTTCTTGCCCTTGATCTGGTCAACTTCCACTGGTCCGTTCCAGCCGTCGATGGTAACCTTCTCGGTTTCGAAGTCAGAGGTCGCTTCGTAGGTCAACAAACTGCCCACTTCTTTGGCCAGTTCACGGAAACGCTTGGTGCTGATATCGCCTTCACGCATCAACCCGATTTTGTGTTTGACCAGGGGGTGTTTGACTTCAACGACTTTCATTATTATCTCCTCTAACTGCCGCGAAAAAATCGCGGAATCATACAACAAAAGCCACGGCTTGTAGAGCTTTTCCACTCAAAAACGCGCAAACGATTTCCTTTCTGCTTTTACTCGGCCACTGTTAGAATACGCCCCGAATTTTACCCTCCACTTCTTCATATGACGGGGAATACGCGTGACTGACAAAACCTCACTGAGCTACAAGGATGCTGGCGTAGATATCGATGCTGGCAATGCACTGGTTGAACGTATCAAGGGCGTGTCAAAACGCACTCGTCGTCCTGAAGTCCTTGGTGGTCTTGGCGGCTTTGGGGCCCTGTGTCAAATCCCTGCGGGCTACAAGGAACCGGTACTGGTCTCCGGTACCGATGGTGTGGGCACCAAGCTGCGTCTCGCCATCGATCTGAAAAAGCACGATACCGTCGGTATCGACCTGGTGGCCATGTGCGTCAACGACCTGATCGTACAGGGTGCAGAACCCCTGTTCTTCCTCGACTACTATGCCACCGGCAAGCTGGACGTGGACACGGCCGCGGCTGTTGTCACCGGTATCGGTGTCGGCTGTGAGCAATCAGGTTGTGCCCTGGTGGGCGGCGAAACCGCCGAGATGCCGGGCATGTATGAAGGGGAAGACTACGACATCGCCGGTTTCTGCGTCGGTGTGGTGGAAAAGAGCGAGATCATCGACGGCAGCAAAGTGGGTGATGGCGATGCCCTGATCGCCCTGGCTGCCAGTGGCCCCCACTCCAACGGTTTTTCTCTGGTCCGCAAGATCCTTGAGGTCTCCAAGGCCGATGTGCACCAGCCGCTGGGTGATACCACCCTGGCCAACGCCTTGCTGGAGCCGACCCGCATCTATGTGAAGCCGGTGCTCAAGCTCATCAAGGAGTGCGAGATCCACGCTCTGTCCCACATCACCGGCGGCGGCTTCTGGGAAAACATCCCACGCGTGCTGCCCGCCAACACCCAGGCGGTGATCGACGAGCAGAGCTGGCAGTGGCCGGCGGTGTTCAGCTGGTTGCAGCAGGCCGGCAACGTCACCCGCCACGAGATGTACCGTACCTTCAACTGCGGTGTCGGCATGATCATCGCCCTGCCTGCGGATCAGCTTGAAAAAGCGCTGACCCTGCTCAAGGCCGAAGGCGAGAATGCATGGCACATCGGCCATATCGCCAAGGCGGCCGAGGGTGAGGAGCAGGTCATCATTCAATGAATGACCGGATCAGCAGCCAAATGACCTCCCCTATGAAACGCATCCTGGTGCTTGTCTCCGGCAGCGGCAGTAACCTGCAGGCTATTCTCGACAGTTGCGCCAGCGGCAAGATTGCCGGCGAAGTGGTCGGCGTCATCAGTAACAAGGCCGATGCCTACGGCTTGGTGCGTGCGCAAACGGCCGGGGTGGCGACCTCCATTCTGGCCCAGCAGCAGTTTGCCAGCCGGGCGGAGTATGACGTCGCCCTGCAGGCGCTGATGGATGACTATCAGCCGGATCTGGTGGTACTGGCCGGCTTTATGCGGATCCTGAGTGCCGATCTGGTGCGTCACTTTGCAGGGCGGATGCTCAACATCCACCCTTCACTGCTGCCCAAGTATCAAGGCTTGCACACTCACCAGCGCGCCATAGATGCCGGTGATAGCGAGCACGGTGCCAGCGTCCATTTCGTCACCGAAGAGCTGGATGGCGGTCCCGTGATCCTGCAAGCTCGCGTCCCCATCTTCGAAGGTGACGATGTTGAGGAAGTGGCGGCCCGGGTGCAGGTCCAGGAACACAGCATCTACCCGCTGGTGGTGCAGTGGTTCTGCGAAGGAAGGCTGAGAATGCAGGGCGATACCGTCCTGCTGGACGGTGCCGCCCTTGGCCCCGCAGGTCATGCCTGCGAGTAACCGCTAAGCGCAGCATGCAAAATGTAACAAGGGAGGCTCAGGCCTCCCTTGTCATTTCTACATATCCACTCTATGACTGCAGTCATGTCCGATTACGCCGCTACGCGGCTAATCGAACTTACACCGGATTGTCTATATCGATAAAGGTCACATCCAGCCCCTGCACGGTCGCCAGCCACTCTCCCAGCGCCTTGATACCGTATCGCTCGGTAGCATGGTGCCCGGCCGCATAGAAATGCATCCCCATCTCGCGGGCGGTGTGGATGGTCTGCTCGGAGGCTTCGCCGGAGATGAAAGCATCGATCCCCTGCTCCGCCGCCAGATTGATATAGCTCTGGCCACCGCCAGTGCACCAGGCCACGGAGCGGATAAGCTCGGGGCCTGTGTCACCACAATAAAGGGGTTCACGACCGAGCCGTTCGGCGATGAGCGTTGCAAAATCGCGACCGCTCATCGGCTCTTCCAGCTTGCCCACCATGGCGACGCTCTTGCTGTTCCAGGGCTCCAGGCCACGGCGCACCTTGATGTCCAGCAGCTTGGCAAGCTGGGCGTTGTTACCCACCTCGGGATGCACATCCAGCGGTAGATGATAGGCAAACAGGTTGATGTCGTGAGTGAGCAGGGTCTTGAGGCGACGCTGCTTCATGCCGGTGATCTGGGCCGGCTCGCCGCTCCAGAAGTAACCGTGATGGACCAGAATGGCATCGGCGTCGAGGGCCACGGCCGCATCGATCAGAGCCTGACTGGCGGTGACGCCGGTCACGACCTTGCGAATGCGCGCGCGCCCTTCCACCTGCAACCCATTGGGGCAGTAATCCTTGATGGCGTGGGGTTCAAGTAGATGGTTGAGTACGGTTTCGAGTTTTCGATGAGAGATCATAGGGGTCCCTTATAAAGGCTCGGTCCCCTGCATCGATACAGCAGGGGCCAGGCTCAAACGCCAAGGACCCCATGATAATCGAGCCAGGCCGCCAAGACCATGACAGTTCCCACCCTCGGCACTCGAACGCAACGCCACCCTGACTGCACTGATAACCAAGCCGGACAGCCAGGGACAAGGGTATTGCTCACCCCCACCTTCCCGCAAACAGGCGAGCCCTTCCTTTTTGGCAACAGGGTCAGACCATGAGGGTCACGACAGTTTCCACACCACCTTGCAACCCAGAGGGGCGCCCGGCCACCTGATAATCAGGCTATGCAACCAGAGCCACGACGGGTTCGATCCCATACTCAGGCGGGAAGATCTATCCCCGCCTCCCGCATCTGGGCCAGCTTGTAGCGCAGGGTGCGCGGGCTGATGCCGAGCCTGTCGGCCACCGCCTTGCGACTGCCGTTGCAGTCTTGCAGAGTGTCGAGGATGATCTGATGCTCCTGCTGCTTGAGCTCGCTGCCCAGATGCTCGCCACCGCTGAGACGCTCGCTGCTGGTGAAACGGATCTCCTCCTCGTCCACCTCTTCCAGGATCAGGTGCTCGCAGCCAATGAGGCCATCCGGACTCAGGATCAGGGCACGTTGTACCACGTTGTCCAGCTCGCGCACGTTGCCGGGCCAGGCGTGGGCCAACAGACGTTCGCGAGCCCTCTCTGCCAGCTGCGGCGTCGGCAACCCCTGCTGGCTGGCATGCAGTGCCAGCAGGTGTTCTGCCAGCGGCAGTATGTCGCCGGGCCGCTCCCAGAGCGCGGTCCAGCGCAGGGGGAAGACGTTGAGACGGTAGTAGAGATCCTCACGGAACAGGCCGTCCTGCACCGCCTTCTTGAGATCCCGGTTGCTGGTGGCGATGACCCGCACATCGAGGGGGATCATCTTGCGACTGCCGAGCCGCTCTACTTCTTTTTCCTGCAATACCCGCAGCAGCTTGGCTTGTAACCCCAGATCCATCTCGGTGATCTCGTCGAGCAGCAAAGTGCCGCCCTGGGCCTGCTCGAACTTGCCGGGGCAACCCTGCACGGCACCGGTGAAGGCACCCTTCTCGTAGCCGAACAGGGTCGCCTCCAGCATGTTTTCCGGGATGGCGGCGCAGTTGATGGCGACGAAGGTTTGTTCGGCGCGGCTGGAGTTGTCGTGAATGTAGCGAGCCAGCACCTCTTTACCGGTACCGCTCGGGCCAGTCACCATAACGGTTGCCTCGCTTCTGGCCACTCGGGTCGCCAGCTGGAACAGTTCGGCGGTCTTGGGATCCCCGTATACCACGGCGCGCTTCTCCACTTTCTGGGCCGGCACATAGCGGCTGACCTGATTGAGCAGCACTTCGGGGGAAAACGGCTTGGCGAGATAGTCGATGGCACCTTCACGCATGGCGCGCACGGCACCGTCGATGTTGGCGTAGGCCGTCATCAGCAGCACGGGGATCTGCGGATATTGCTGGCGGATAGCGGCCAGCAGGGTCAGGCCATCCATGCCCCCCATCTGGATATCGGAGATCACCATATCAAAGCTTTGGCGCGACAGCGCCAGCAGGGCGCGTTCGCCGCTGTCCGCTTCACGACACTCGTAGCCGCCGAGCAAGAGTGTATCCACCAGCGCTTCGCGCAGGCCATTGTCATCTTCTACGACCAGAATACGGGCCTGAGTCATGCGACACCTCCAAGCTGCATCGGTTGCTGATGCAGAGGGAACGACAGAGTAAAGCAGGTGCCTTCAGTGGGCACTGAGGCCACGCTGACCTCCCCCTGATGGGCACGCACCACAGATTGCACCACCGCCAGGCCCAGGCCAGTGCCCTGGGAGCGGGTGGTGAAGAAGGGTTCGAAAATCTGGTTGAGCAGGTGGGCGGGCATCCCCTTGCCATTGTCGAGGATGCGCATCTCCACCCGGGAGCCGCTGCGCACCGCACTCACCAGCAAGGAGGTGGCCCCCGCCTGCTGGGCGTTGGCGATCAGGTTGTTGATAGCCCCCGCCAGTGCACTGCTGTTGGCGAGCAGGCAGAGATCCGGCTCCGGTGCCTCCATGTGCAACTCGCAGCCCTGCTGGTTGCAAAATGCCTCGGCACCGGCCTGTACCTCGGCGAGCAACCCCTGTACCGAGATGGGGGTCACCACCTGGTTGTCACCGTTGCGAGCGAACAGCAGTATGTCGTTGATCTGTTTCTCGAGATCTTGCAACCTGGCCATCAGCTTTTGCTGGAACTGGCTGCGGGACTCGGGTTTCAAGGTGCGGTTGGCAAGATTGGCCGCATAGAGCATGGCGGCAGAAAGCGGTGTGCGGATCTGGTGGGCCAGCGAGGCTGCCATGTTGCCAAGGGCAGACAACCGCTTCATGTGGTTGACTCTGTCCTGCAGTTTGCGGGTTTCGGTCAGATCCGTGATGAAGACCAACTGGCCGGGTTGATCCGGCAGCGGCTGGGTCGAGAGCTGCACCCGCCGTCCGTCACGCAGGGAGATCTCGTGACCGTCATCCTCACGGGGCTGAAAGCAGCGGTCGATGATCTGGCGCCAGGCCTGACCTTCCAGCGGCTCCCCCAACAGTGCCAGGGCTGCCGGGTTGGCACGGGTGATGCGACCCTCGCCATCGAGCAGCAATACACCGGTCGGCAGCGCCGTGAAGATGGCATAAAGCTGGCTCACCTCGTGAGACTGGAGTGGGTTGTCCTGCTGCTGGGCTGTCATAAACCTGACCTCAAACTGGCGATTAGGTCAGGTTATTCAATTTCCATGCCACTAAAAATATCACTATAAATCAAAGCCTTGAATCTAAGCGTCAAGGCTTTGACCTTTAGACTTCCTTGCTCATCCCGTACTTTTTCATCTTCTCCACCAGTGTGGTGCGACGCATGCCAAGCAAGTCGGCGGCGCGGGCCACGACACCATCCTGGGATTCCAGCGCCTGGCGGATCAGCTCCACCTCCAAGTCGGCCAGCATCTCCTTGAGATTGACCCCCTCCTCCGGCAGCTGCATGGCGCGGGCGTGACTGTTGTGCATATCCAGCTCGGGCGGATCCTGGAACACGGCGGCCAGCGCATCGCGCTCGTCCATTTCGGTCAACCGCTCATCCCTCGGTTCGCACGGCAGCAGACGATAGCGGCTCGGCAGGTCGGCCACATCGACGATCTGTTGCGGATAGAGAATAAGCAGCCGCTCCAGCAGGTTGGAAAGCTCGCGCACATTGCCGGGCCAGGGGTATTGCATCAGGGATTCCATGGCGCGCTGGGTCAGGCGAATGATGCCATGATGCTGCTCGGCATGACGGTTGAGCAGCTCCTGCAGCAACAGCGGAATGTCGTCGACCCGCTCACGCAGCGGTGGCGTCTCGATGGGAAAGACATTGAGGCGATAGTAGAGATCTTCACGAAAGCCCTGGGTGCGGATCATCACCTCCAGATCCCTGTGGGTCGCCGCTATGATGCGCACGTCCGCCTGGATCGGCTTGCCACCGCCGACCCGATCAAACAGCCGCTCCTGCAACACCCGCAGCAACTTGACCTGCATCGGCAATGGCATGTCACCGATCTCGTCGAGGAACAAGGTGCCACCCTGTGCCAGCTCGAAGCGACCGCGACGGGAGGCGATGGCGCCGGTGAAGGCCCCTTTCTCATGCCCGAACAGTTCGCTTTCCAGCAATTCGGCCGGGATTGCGCCGCAGTTGATGGGCACGAAGGGACCGGCGCAGCGTGAAGAGAGTTCGTGAATGGCGCGGGCGACCACCTCTTTACCCGTCCCGGACTCCCCCAGGATCAATACGTTGGCGTCGGTTTCGGCCACCTGGCTGATGAGGCGGCGCACCTCCTGAATGCCACGCCCCTTGCCCACCAGCAGACGCAGCAGGGCCTGGCCCTTGTCATGGGTCTGCTGGCGAGGATGCAAGGAGACAAATGCCTGACAGAAATGCAGATACCGAGTGAGGGATTCGTAGGTGAAGGGAGCTTCGGCGACACCGATGAAGTTGCTGTTGGGGAAATCAGCCGGAACCAGCGACAAAAACGGAATGCGGGGAAAGAGGGTCAGCAATTCGTCCAACGGACGACCGGTCAAGGCACCGGCCAGCACCCCTTGCAGCGGGCCGGACGTTTCGATGGCCACATCCAGCTCGCTCTCGGCAATCTCCTGCCAGGGGATCCCCATAAACGAGAGCACAGTGCCCAACTGTTGGCGCCGCTGCGCATCGGCATCAACAATCAATACTCCCATCGCCATCATATCCATCCCTCTTATAATAGACGTAACTTATTGTTTTAATGTGCTTCTGTGGTCAAGCCACGCACCTTATGCAGGTCGCACAAAGTGCCAAAATTCCGACGCATTGTCAAAATTTGTCGCATTTGACTTAAGTTTATCGACGCAACTGCGTAATAAGATAAATTTTGTCGCCTCTTTTTTGATGAGGCATGGGGCGCTACCGCGAGGCAGGGATATTGACTGCATGTTTCCGGCCCAGTGACAGGCCGGGAACATGCAACAAGGGATCAGTGACGGGCGTTGGTGTGGGGGGCGGCGTAGCGACACTCGGGGAAGCGGCTGCACGCCATGAACAGGCGACCGGCATGGGGACCTTTTTTGGCCTCCCGTTCCACCAGCGGCGCATCGCAGCGGGGACAATGGGGTACCTGGTGCGAATGCGAGTCCTCTTCGTCCTCTACCTCGGCAAACAAGTTATCCACCAGCTCGCTGTCGGCGGTCGAGACCAGTGCATTCCTGACCGGCGTGGTGATCACAGGGGACGAGCTTGAAGGCGAGCGTCCCCCATGGCGGGTCTCGTCCATGTCGACACCGTCCAGCAGCAAGGGGCTGAAGGTTGGCTCGCGGCGCTCACCCGGCATCACATTGTCGACCAGCGGTGCAGTTGTCTTGACCAGCAGCGGCAGGATCTGCTCGCGCAGCTCTTCCACCTGATAATGGGCACTCGCCGGGATCTGCAGCAACGGCAAACCGGCACTGTCGCAGGCGGTTTTCAGGAAAAGGTCGCGGGCCTTGCGTTTCTGATGTCGATGAGAACTGTCATCGAGCTCTATGGCGCAGATAAAGGAGAGATCGGCCGGGTGGCAGAGCAGATAATCCAGGTGCTTGGCGCTGATCTTGTTGAAGTGTTGCTGCCATTTGCTTTTGCCAAGCCCCGCCTGTGGCGTCAGCACATCGGCGACCCTCACCTTGGCAAAGACCCGGGCCTTGTCACCGACTGCCAAGTCCAGCACACCGAGGAAGGAGCGTTCGGCCGGGCTGAACAGGGCCTCCTGCAGATCATAGGGCAACGCCTTGCCTCTCTTGCTCCTGGTCCAGAAGACCACCAGCAGAAGCAGCACCAACAACACCAATCCCGATACGACAAGGGTATTCATGAATGCACTATCCAGTTCACAAAACGAAAGAGGGCATCACTCTACCACAGGGGTCAGATACCCGGCAGCGCTGAAACGTGGCACAAACCTCTCCTCTGGTTTTTTTCAGCCTATTTAGGCCGAACGGGGCTTCATATGGCCTGCCACAGCAGGCACAATGCTACAGAAACCCAATTCCAAGGAGAGCAGGATGCAGAAGCAATTGGTCGTGACCGTGATCGGTACAGACAAACCCGGCATAGTCGAGAGTCTGGCGGATGTCATCACACAGCAGCAGGGCAACTGGCTGGGCAGTTCCATGAGCGAGCTGGCCGGGCAATTTGCCGGCATCCTGCACGTCACTGTGCCCGATGAGCACTACCGCAGCCTGTGTGAGGCCTTGGTAATGTTGCCCGGCCTCACCGTCAGCTTTGCCGAAGGCCAGATCGGCCAGGAACCGGAGCGCCAGGTCATGCTCAGCGTCACCGGCAACGACAGAGCAGGGATAGTGCACGAAGTGGCCAGCATACTGCGCCAGCTCAACATCAACGTGGCCGATCTCACCACGGGTTGCGAACCTGCGCCCCACTCGGGCGCCCCGCTCTTCTATGCTCACGCCCTGGTGGCCCTGCCACCCCAGCTGGAGCTGGATGATCTTGTGGCAGCGCTTGAATCTCTCTCTGACGATCTTGTCGTCGATATCGACCAGGCTTTCACCGACTGAGCGGATTGTCATCAATCTGTCATATTCACACGCCATAACTGCCGCGCAGACGCGACCTGATACAGAGGCATTAGATGAGCACCGACAAGCAGTATGAAGAAAAAGAGCTGAGCTGGCTCTCATTCAATGAACGGGTGTTGCAAGAGGCGATGGACAAGACGGTGCCCCTCATAGAGCGGGTCCGTTTTCTTGGGATCTTCTCCTCCAACCAGGACGAGTTCTTCAAGGTACGGGTGTCGGACGTCAAGCGCCGTATTCTCATCAATGAAGTACACGGCGGCGGTGACGAAGCCAAAGTGCTGCTGCGCGCCATCCAGCAGAAGGTGATGGCGCTCGGCGAAGCGTTCGACAACACCTACAAGGAGTTGTTGATCGCGCTGGCCCGCCACAACATCTTCCTGGTCAACGAGACCCAGATTTCCGAGTCAATCCATCAGTGGCTGCGGGTCTTTTTCAGAGAGAAGGTACTGCGCCACATCATTCCTATCCTGCTCAACAAAGAGGTCAACCCGGTCAAGTTCCTCAAGGATGAGTACACCTATCTGGCCATCGAGATGAAGAAGAATGGCCAGGTGATCCAGTACGCTCTGGTGGAGGTACCGACCGACGATCTGCCCCGCTTCTTCCAGCTTCCGCCGGAAGGCACCCGCCGCAAGAAGCAGATCATCATTCTGGATAACGTCATCCGCTTTTGTCTCGACGAGATCTTCAAGGGCTTCTTCGACTATGACGAGATTGCCGCCTACGCGGTGAAGCTGACCCGGGATGCCGAGTATGACCTCTCCGATCAGCTGGATCTCAGTCTGGTGGACAAGATGAGTGACGGCTTGAAGCAGCGTCTCACCGCCATGCCGGTGCGCTTCGTCTACGAGCGGGAGATGCCCGCAGCCATGATAAGCTTCCTCAAGCTCAAGCTGCAGATCAGCTCCTACGACGCCATCATGCCGGGCGGGCGTTATCACAACTTCAAGGATTTCATCGGCTTCCCCAACGTAGGCCGGGACTATCTGGAAAACCCCAAGCTGCCGGCCCTCGAATGCCGCGACTTTGACGGCTTCGTCAACGCCTTCGATGCCATCGCCAAGCAGGACATACTGCTCTATTACCCGTACCACAAGTTTCATCACTTCACCGAGCTGGTGCGCCAGGCGGCGTTCGATCCTGCGGTCAGTGCCATTCGCATCAATATCTACCGGGTCGCCAAGAAGTCGCGCATCATTCACTCCCTCATCGATGCCGCCAACAACGGCAAGAAGGTGACAGTGGTGGTGGAGCTGCGGGCCCGTTTTGACGAAGCAGCCAACATCGACTGGGCCAACATTCTCACCGACGCCGGGGTCAAGGTGGTGTTCGGGGTGCCGAGCCTCAAGATCCACTCCAAACTCTGCCTCATCACCCGCCACGAAAATGGCGAGGCAGTGCGCTACGCCCATATCGGCACCGGCAACTTCAACGAGAAGACGGCCAAGATTTACACCGACTTCTCCCTGTTGACCCGCCACCCGGATATCACGGCCGAAGTGGAAGGGGTGTTCGAATACATCGAGTACCCCTATAAGCGTTACAAGTTCAACCACCTGCTGGTCTCCCCCATCAACAGCCGCCGTCAGCTCTATCGGCTGATCGACAACGAGCTCACCAACGCCAAGGCGGGACAGCCCAGCGGCATTATTCTCAAGATCAACAACCTGGTGGACAAAGACCTCATCAACCGCCTCTATGCCGCCGGTCAAGCCGGGGTACCCATCCAGATGATCATCCGCGGCATGTGCGCCCTGCGTCCCGGCGTGCCGGGCTTGAGCGAAAACATCAAGGTGATCAGCATCATAGACCGCTTCCTCGAACATCCCAGGGTCATGGTGTTTCACAACAAGGGCAACCCCCAGCTCTATATCTCCAGTGCCGACTGGATGAGCCGCAACATCGATGGACGAATTGAGGTGGCCACGCCCATCTATGACGAGCGCCTCAAACAGCGCATCATGGACATTCTCGAGCTGCAACTGAGCGACACCTGCAAGGCTCGCGTCATCGATGCGGATCAGAAGAACGAATATGTGAAGCGGGGTAACCGCCGCAAGATCCGTTCCCAGGTCGCGATTTACGACTACCTCAAACGCATAGAGTCAAACAATGGACAATAGCCTGTACGCCGCCGTGGATCTTGGCTCGAACAGTTTTCACATGGTGATCGCCCGCCTCAACGAGGGGCGTATGCAGATAGTTGATCGCATCAAGGAGCGGGTTCGGCTGGCGGAGGGGATGGATGAGCAACGTCGCATGTCGGCAGAGGCCATGGGACGTGGCCTCGACTGTCTCGCCCTGTTTGCCGAACGACTGACCAACATCAAGCCGGATCACATCCGTATCGCTGGCACCTATACCTTGCGCCGCGCCAGCAATGCCCGCGAGTTCGTGCGCGAGGCGGCCACTGTGCTCAACCATCCCATCGAGATCATCAGTGGCCAGGAGGAGGCGCGTCTCATCTATCAGGGCGTCGCCCACACCCAGCACATTGAAGGACAGGTACTGGTGGTGGACATCGGCGGTGGCAGCACCGAGCTCATCATAGGGGAAGGCTTCGATCACAAGGCACTCACCAGCCGCAAGATGGGCTGTGTCAGCTTCACCCAGCATTTCTTTGCCAACGGCAAGCTGAGCGAGAAGGCCTTCAACGCCGCCGTGCTGGAGACCCAACATCAGCTCGCCCCCATCATCAACCAGTATCGCAAGCTGGGCTGGCAGAGTTGCCTGGGCAGCTCCGGCTCCATTCGCACCGTGCGTGACGTGCTGCAGGGCGAAGGCTGGACTGATGGCAGCATCACACTGGCGGGACTGGAGCGTCTCAAGCGGGAGATGCTCGACCACAAGCGGGTCGATCAGTTGAAACTCGCCGGCCTGACCGAGGAGCGCCAGGAGGTGTTTGCCGCCGCCGTGGCCATACTGCTTGGACTCTTTACCTCTCTGCCCATAGAGAGAATGGAGTATTCGGACGGTGCACTGCGCGAAGGGTTGCTGTATGAATTCGAGGAACGCTTGCAGCACCACGACATTCGCGAGCGTACCGCGCTGGCCCTCTCCACCCACTATCGCATCGACAAGCGCCAGGCCAATCGGGTCGAGCAGAGCGTACTGACCCTGTTCGATGCGCTGAGCGGTCCCTGGGAGATGCCGGAGGAGCCCTATCGCGCCATCCTCGGCTGGGCGGCGCGACTGCACGAGATTGGTCTGGCCATCAACTACAGCGGCATCCATCGCCACTCCGCCTATATCTTGCAGCACACGGATCTGCCCGGCTTCAACCAGGACGATCAGGCACTGCTGGCGGCGCTGGTGCGGTTTCAGCGCAAGGGGCTCAAGCTCTCCGAGCTCCCTCCCCTGCCCAACCACGACGAGCAGACCGTGCTGCGTTGCATTCGCATCCTTCGCCTCGCCGTGGCGGCGCACCACAGGCGCCAAGACAACCTGTTGCCGGAATGGAAGGTGCAGGCAGCCGAAGATCAGCTAGTGGTCACCCTGCCGATCGATTGGTGCGACGAGAACCGCCTGCTGATGCAGAACCTGGAGAAAGAGCACCGTTATTGTCAGGAGCAGGGCTGGCCGCTGCTGTTCCAGCTGAGCTGATCCCCTTTCTCCACCCCGTAAACAGACAAGCAAAAAGGCAGCCCAGGCTGCCTTTTTGCTGTTATCCACTCATTTTAACGGCGGCTTACTGCAGCTCGGGCAGCAACCACTTGGCCATCTCGAAGTAGATGATGAGGCCGGTACCGTCCACCAGGGTAGCGATGAAAGGAGCAGAAACAACAGCCGGGTCAATCCGGAAGCGACGCAGCACCATGGGAATGATGGAAGCAACGGTGGCGCTCCAGAGCACGATGGCGATGATGGTCAAGGTCACAACCATACCGATCTCGGGGCCGACACCCAGGCTCCAGGCCCGGATCCATGCCGCAACCGCAATCGCTGCCGAGATAAGCAAACCGGTGGAGAGTTCCTTTTTCAAGACAGTCCCCAAGTTGCGCATGCTCACCTCACCCACCGCCATGGCCCGCACTATGGTAGTGGTGATCTGGGTACCACTGTTACCACCGGTACCGATCAGCAGCGGTATGAAGAAGGCCAGCGCAATGGCGGCTTCCAGCTGCTCCTCGAATGCCCGCAGTACTGTGCCCGTATAGGCTTCTGCCACAAACAGGATAAGCAGCCAGCCCACCCGCTTGCGCCACAGTTGCCAGGGAGTCGCCTGCAGATAGGGCGTATCGAGCGGCGAGGAGCCCCCCTGCATCTCGGCATCCTCTGTGGATTCGAGCTCCAAGATGTCGGCAGCATCGTCCACGTGGAAGATACCCAACAGCTTGCCCTTCTCCTCTACCGGTAGTGTCGAGATGTCGCGGTCAATCAGCAAACGGGCAGCCATCTCCTGATCCGCACGCGCATTGATGCGCACCGTATCCCTGTCCATCAGGTCGCTGACGGGCAGTTGGGGATCGGCAATCAGCAAGGATTTGAGCGCGATACTGCCGAGCAGACGATGCTCAGCGTTGACCACATACAGGTTCTGGAACAACTGGGCATTGTCCCAGGCATCGTGGATCAACTGCTTGGCACTGCCCACCGTCTGCTGATCGCTGATGGCCAGAAACTCATGGCGCATGTTGGCGCCAACCGATTCGGGTGGCCAGTCGAGCAGGGAGTAGAAGGTGGACTGAGCCGGCTCCGGGAAGCGAGAAAGCAGCATGGTGCGCTCGCTGCTGCCCAGTCGGCGTAGTATGTCCAGCATATCACGACGAGGGATAGCCCCTTGCAACACACCGATAAGGCTGGCATGCAAGCGCAGCAGCAGACGGCCGGCAACGTCGGCCGCCAGTGAGCTCAGCAGGGCCGCGCCTTGTTCAGTGGGCAGGGTATCGAAGATACAGTTGAGCTCTTCCGGACGCAGGGTCAGCAGTTGATCGGCGCGCTGAACCGGATCCAGATTATTCTCCAGCCAGCCCTGCAGGGCGGCCAGATCGAGCAGTTGATGACGATTGAGTAGAGTCTGTGTTTTCTTCATCACAAGTGACCTCATGTGATTTCAGGCAGGGCCTGAGCGCGATCGGATATCCGGTCGCCGTCTGAAAGAAAACAGCAATTTGATTGACGAGTAATAGGCAGGAAATGACGCCGTCCGGCGTGTCATCATCCCCACGTACCAGCTTTAGCACTGCATAACGTATCCGGCATGCCGGAAGCCACTTGGGTTTACACCTTAATCCGATGAAAACTGTCCTGATCTTGGGCGTCTCTGGACGTCGTGAGATCAGTGGCCTTTGTTTATACAGGAGCCTCGCCTAACGAGATGCTGCAAAAAGTACGCACAACCCTTTGTTGTGCGGGCTGCATAATTATCGAATGCTCAATACGAGTCAAGCCACTAGGGCAAGGTAATTGGCCTGCTGCAATATCTTGTTACAATTAGGGCGAGAGTGGATTCATATGGGAGTAAGCAGTGGATATTCAGCAAATGGGCCCTGTCGCCTGGCAATGAAATTGCGGTGACCGGGCCCGTGATAATATCAACGAATATAATCAAACAGCGTCAGTTTGCTTATTTTGCTGAAAGAGAGCTGGGAGGCACTCAATGCCGCATCCTCTTTTGACAGTGTGGCGATCACTTCATACAAATCCGCCTCGGATACCTTGGCCCTGGCTTGTTGATTGAGGGTACTCAAACCGTCGTTCGAGCCAAGTACCTGCTCCAGACTGTTCATCCTGCCGCCGATCTCGCCCAATCCCTGGTCGACATTCAAGCGGGCATTCTTCATATGGGAAGTCGCATCCGCGACTTTTATCTGAAAATCGTCCGCTGAAATATTTGGATCACGCAGAGCGGTAATAAAGTCGGACATGCCATCCAGAATATTGTTGTTCTGGGGGGGATCCAGTACGAAGTCTTGTGCCGCACCGCCTGCAGGCAGATCCAGGGTCAGCTCCAGGCCATTGAAGGGGATCTTGTTGCCCGCGACATAATCACCACTTTGCAGCAGGGTGCCGCCACCATCCCGTATTTCATACGTATCCGGCGTACCCGCGGCCGTGGTTACCGTATATTGGTTGCTGGCAAGGGCTGGATCATAATTATTGCGATAAAAACTGTCGAAGTTTCCCTGATCGGCAACCCCGACTTGAATATTGGCACTGGCAGCACTGCCGGTTCTGCGCGTAGGCACTACCTCAAACAAATTGAAGCCTGAATCATTGGCTGCAATTTGCACCGTCGGTGACACCTGAATATTGCGCTGGCCGGTATCTCCCTGAAAGAGATAATTCCCGCTGGCGTCTTTGATAAATGGCTGGGTCTTGCTCTGGTTGCCACCAAAAATAAACTCGCCCTGAGAGTTCTTGCTGTTCATCAGGTCAAACATCTGTTTTTGCAACCCTTCCAGCTCACTGGCAATCGCCAGACGGTCATCTGCGCTCACCGCGGAATCGTTGGATTTCTGGATCAGGGTCTGGGCACTGGTCATGGCGTTGTTGAGCGCGGTCAACACCGTCTCTTCATGACCCAGGCTGTTCTCAAGCAGGCTGCCATTGACACCATACTGCTTGAACAGATCGATCTCCTTGGTCAGCGCCATCTTCTGGCTCATGCCGGAGGGGTCTTCCCCCGAGGTCTTGAACTTGTCCCCGCTCTGCAGCTGTTCATAAGCCGTGCTCAACCTTTCGTTGGCATTGTTCAGCGAGGTGATATTCCGGCTATAGACCATGTTGGTGGTAATACGCATGCACTTACCTCACTGAAGACAACAGGGTATCGAAGATGGTTTTGGCGGTGCTGACCACCTGGGCCGATGCCGCATAAGATTGCTGGTAGCGGATAAGGTTGGCCGCCTCCTCCTCCAAGCTCACGCCAGAGACGCTCTCGAAAATACTGGTGCTCTGGTTCAATTTTGTTTCGTTGGCCTTGAGCAAGGTCTTGGCCTGGTTGGTCTGGTTGCCTATCCCTGTCACCAGGCCCGAGTAAGCCTCGTTGAAGGTCATCTTGTCATTGCTGGTGCCGGCATTGGTACTCTTGCGCACCAGATCCTTGTTTTGCAGCTCCGCCAGTGCCAACCCGTTGGCATTGTCGGCAAAACCATCCTGGTTGTAGCTCAGGGTGAAACTGTCACTGGCCCTTACCGTACCTGTGATACTGAACTCATAGCCGGGAGTCTGGGTCGGATCGGCATAGACCTTGGGTCCCCCCAGCGGGCTCTCGATGGAGGCCATCAGATCCTGACCCTTGCTGGAAGCCGGCGCCACGCCGATGAGGGTAGTGCCATCTGCCGCATAGACTTCGTAGTTGCCGCTGCCATCTATCTTCACCACCTGGGGCGCTGCCGGATCCAGCGTATTGGTGCCAAAACCCGAACCCGTGCCTGTATTGAAGACGCCACCAAGCTTGATCTCGGCAGAACCGAAGTTGTCCTTGTGCTTGTCAACCTTGAGGGGGGATGCCAGCGCCAGATCCTCCGGGCGGGTGGCCGCTTGGCCCAATCCGGCTGCCGCCTGCTTGGTGGGTTGCAGCAAGATCCTGTCCCCTGCCGCAGGTGTGCCGGATAAGTCTATTTCGATGCCGTGACCTGCCAGCTGGAAAGTGGCTGGTGGTGTGCTGCCGGTCGCCAGCGAGGTGCGGTTGCCATCCTTGTCCAGCGAGAACACCTCGTAACCGGTGGCGCTGCTGAACTGCACCTCGTAATCAAAGGTGGTGACCTCGGTGCCCTTCCCTGGCACGAAGCTGACTTTGGCGGCGCCGGTGCCGGTGTTCTGCTCATAGGCCAGCCCATCGCTGGAGGCAAGGGAGAAGAGATCTCCCCCCAGCTCGTTATCCAGATCCATCCCCAACCGGTTCTGCCGGTTCATGGCATCGGCCATGGCCGCCGCCAACTGACCGAGCTCACGCTTGCTAGGCTCCAGATCATTGCGAGCGGAAAACAAGCC
>Ga0115550_1001081_pt1 | contig 21141 bp, 22 predicted proteins | sample COGITO_mtgs_1005_FD_87177 | JGI IMG/M metagenome (GOLD analysis project Ga0115550, IMG submission 87177) | Pelagic marine microbial communities from North Sea - COGITO_mtgs_100511 | ecosystem: Environmental > Aquatic > Marine > Epipelagic | place: Germany:Helgoland, sampling site Kabeltonne... | reverse complement strand
GTTTCTCCCTCCACCAATGAATACATCGTCAAGGGGCCGAACACCAGTATAGAGTAAACGGCTACTTCCTTGTTCTCCATTTTTATAGCTGGCGCTTATGAGTAAGGAAGTCTTTTCGGAAATATAAAGCTCATGATTGAGGAAAAAATGAGGGATTTCTGTTCGACTGACACGTGCATTACGCAACTTACCTTGATCTATTCCCCAATAGGGATTGTAACCATTCCCTTTAATTGCAAAAACCTCTTCAGTTAGAGGTGCATTTCTTCCGCGTTCAGTCGGTGAATACCAAGCTGTTATCCAGGTGCTGTGGTTTCCTTTCCATTGTTTCTCCAACGAAAATAAAGCAGCATATCCCAAATAGGTAGTTCCTTTATGGAAGCCATTATTCCCTTTTCTAAAAGAGAATAAGCCTGAAAAAGCCCAGCCATTTTTGGAGACAGAAGTATGGTAGGAAAGCATTGATCGGATACGGTAAGTTGAATTCGAAAAAGCCTGGGATAACTTGAACCCTTGCTGGAAATTTGATGGACGTATGTCCATTTCTATACCCCCCAATACCCCACCAAAATAATTACCAAAAGGACTGATGCCATGCTGTACTAATTGACTTCGGTTGGTGATATCATTTAGTCCTCCCCATTGCGACCAAGGTGCAATGCCGTTGTCAAATTCATTCATTGGAATACCATTAATTCGCACTAGTTGATGACGTCGATTTAAGCCTCGAGGGGAGAAAAAGGAACTGCTGAATTGAAAACTTGTCGCTTCCAAAAAAACCGTTCTTCTGGATTGTAGGTTGCCGCCAAATTGATTGGTTGATTCATCTAAAAAAGAAGCCGATTGTTCCCCAAGATCAACAATGGGTAATTCTTCATCTTCAAGAAATACTTTTTTCAAAACCCATTTCCCAATATCTAGAATAGCTGCATCGAGATGAACTGGAATTGCTATGGTCTCATAACCAGACTTGGATAAAAGCAACACCCCTTCCAATAGTTTAGTGGAGAGCTGAATTGAGAAAAAACCTTTTTCATTCGATAATTGTTGGACTGAGTGACCTTGAAATTGAATGGTGACCTCAGACAAGGGACGTTCATTTTCGTCTAAACAGAGTCCACTAAGTGTAGTTGTTTGCGCCCAAGAAACGGTTAAGAACAAGAACGCTATACAGGAAATATATGCTCTCATAATATTGATTTGGTCGTCTAAATATAGAAAAAAATGTAATTTTAAATACGCTATTAAATCATGAGGTACCTACTTATTCTTTTTTCATGTTTTGCATTTTCCCAACAAGGGAGACTCTACACCCTTGCATTTTATAATGTTGAGAATTTATTTGATGCAATCGACGATCCCAAAACATTTGATGATGATTACACCCCCGAGGGAAGAAATAAATGGACCTCTCAATTGGTGGATCAAAAAGTGAGGCTTATATCCAACATCCTTTTCTCTATTGGAAATGAGGAGACAAAACGCCCTCCTTTTCTCATTGGTTTGGTCGAGGTTGAAAATAAAAAGATGGTTGAAAAAATTGCCTCTTCTGAAAAACTAAAAGCCTATAATTATGGGATTGCCCACTTCGAAAGTCCTGATTTTCGCGGGATTGATACTGCTCTACTTTACCGAAAAACACTCTTTAGACCTACGCATCAAAAAGTCTATGCCCTTGAATTAGTGGATCACAAGACGGGGGCAAAACGAACAACTCGGGATATTTTGGTTGTCAGCGGATATTTAAATCAACACCATATCACTGTATTGATCAATCATTGGCCTTCGCGAAGAGGGGGGAAATGCGATCTGCTCCGCAACGATTCAAAGCTGCGCAGTTGCACAGAAGAATTACAGATTCAGTTGCCCGCAAACATCCGCAGAGTAAAATCATAAGTATGGGAGACTAAAATGATGACCCCAAAGACAAAAGTATTCAGTGGATTATGAAAAAAAAAGAAGAAAAAATCTTGCATAACCCAATGCTTGCTCTGGCAAAAAAAGGAATTGGAAGCTTGGCCTATAATGACCGCTGGCATCTTTTTGATCAAATGCTTTTCTCCCTTAACTGGTATGGTGATCCATCGCTATTTTTACTCAAAACTGCCGTCTATAGCCCGGCTAAATTACGAACATTAAGAGGTCGTTATCAGGGTTATCCCTTCCGAACGCAGACAAAAGGAAATACATTGGAAGGGTATTCAGACCATTTTCCTGTCTACACTATTCTTGGAGAAAGAAAGGACTAGTTTAGAACGCGAATTACAAAGGCGTCTGGGCTTTCTTGGCTAGCACCTGAGAATTCTTGATTAACTTCAATAGCCTTAAGACGTAGGTAATCGGTATGAAGAATACTATGATACAAAACATCAATATCCAATTGTCCTGAGGTGTTGATCAATTCTGTACCTGCAGTGTTGAAAAGATATACTGGTGGATCATTTGCATCCATAAAACCGCGGTAATCTAGCGCATCTAATTCGGCTTGCGTGGGTTCACTTCCACCATAAAACTGTAAGAAAAGTGTTTGAAGAATGGAACTTAGTTGACGTACTGCATCCAAGGAAAAACCTTCAAAAACATTCTCCCATTCATAAAGGTCATAGGTGCTTTGCGCTGCCAAAGCAACCACTCCCTGAACTTGTCCATTGGTCGCTTCTCTAAAACCATTCCATTGAGCTATTCCAGCACCTGCAGAGACACCAGCCAATACTATCTTATTCCCAGGAATGTTTAAGGTTGATAATTGCGACTGTATATAATTGATGACATCAGACCCGTCTTCTAAGGCAGAGATAACTCCTTGGTTTCCAGAAGTAATTAGAAGCGTATAATTAGCACTAACAATGGCAATGTTTTGGGCCAAAATATTCTTCATGGTTTGAGCTAAAATAGCCTCATAAGCATCTTCTTTACTCCCCGCTGTAAAACCACCTCCATGGAAAAAAAGAACGACTCCTTTTGGGTCTGCGCTCTGCGGTAAAATGATATCCAACTGATTCCTAGAACCAGAACCGTAGACTACATCTGCATAAAAAAGTTCATCTCCTCCAAAAGGGGAGGTGGAAGCTTCAACCCCTAGGGCAGTTTCCAAAACTGACTTTCGATCTACTGTTGACTCGGCTTTAGAACAAGAAACAATTAGAAGAGTGAATAAAAGGTAGCGTAAATTTTTCATGATGTAGGGTTTGTTTAAAATTAAGTAATTTGGGTTATTCTTCCAATCCCTCTGGATAGAGAAAATGATTGTAGGGAAAACGTGTTATATGGATATCGCGAATAGTGGCATAGACCCGTTCTCTAAAATGATCAAGATTGGATTTATTGAGGGCGGAAATAAACAAGGCGTTACCGTTCATTTTCGCCATCCAAGTTGCCTCCCATTCTTCAAGGGAAAAGTGCTTTGACGTTCGCTCTGTGACCAAATCATCTTCATCAATACTTTCCGCCTTGTAGGCGTCAATTTTATTAAAAACCATGATGGTGGGTTTATCTAAACTTTTTATCTCAGATAAAATTAAATTGACAGAAGCAATTTGATCTTCAAAGGTTGGGTGAGCTATATCGACCACATGCAATAATAAATCTGCTTCAATGACCTCATCCAACGTGCTCTTAAAGGACTCCACCAATTGAGTAGGCAATTTTCGTATAAAACCAACCGTATCACTCAATAAAAAGGGGAGATTCCCAATCACCACTTTTCGTACAGTGGTGTCAAGTGTGGCAAAAAGTTTGTTTTCTGCAAAGACTTCACTCTTGGCTAATACATTCATCAGGGTAGATTTTCCAACATTGGTATAACCCACCAATGCAACACGAACCAGAGCTCCTCGATTCCCTCGTTGGGTTCCCATTTGTTTATCAATAACCGTTAACTTTTTCTTGAGTAAGGTTATTTTATCACGTACAATTCGACGATCGGTTTCAATTTCTGTTTCACCGGGACCACGCATACCAATTCCCCCTTTTTGACGCTCTAAGTGAGTCCACAATCCTTTTAGACGTGGAAGCAAATATTGATACTGGGCCAACTCAACCTGGGTTCGAGCATAGCTTGTTTGGGCGCGTTGGGCAAAAATATCTAAAATTAAACCTGTACGATCCAACACTTTACAGCGCAATACTTTTTCAATATTATTTTGTTGTGCAGGGGTCAATTCATCATCAAAGACAACGGTCGAAACATCGTTGGCATGAACGAATTCTTCTACTTCAGTTAATTTTCCACTTCCAATAAATGTCTTTGGGTTGGGTAAACTAATTTTTTGTGTAAAACGTTTGATTACTTCTCCACCGGCGGTATGAGCTAAAAATTCCAATTCATCCAAATATTCTTTGGATTGATCTTCGTTTTGCTGGGAATTAATGATTCCAACAATGACCGTATTCTCAACCGTTAAGGCTTTTTTCTCGAGCATGAATTATGCGGGTTTCCACGTATTAAGTTTAAGTTGTTCTCCATCAAAAACACCATAGGTATAGTGGCTAATCCAATCGCCTAAATTGATGTAGCGAACGTTTGGTTCAAGAGAAATATCTAAGGGAATATGGCGATGCCCAAAAATATAGTAATCGCGTTTTTTTTCTTTTTGTTTACGGTTTGCATAGAGCACCAGCCATTCATTTTCTTCTCCGAGAAAAACAGCGTCTTCTTCTCCAGAAATTAGTTTGTTTTTTACCGATAGGTAATGACCTAAACGCATTCCTATATCAGGGTGCAACCAGCGAAAACACCATTGAAAAAAACGACTACTAAACACTTTCTTCATGCGTTTATAACCTTTGTCGTTTGGACCTAGTCCATCGCCATGTCCAATAAAAAAAGTTTTCTTGTTGTAGCTGAATTCCTTGGGTTGATAATGAACTTCAATCCCAATTTCTTTTTCAAGATAATCTAGCATCCACATATCGTGGTTTCCAACAAAAAAGTGAATAGGTATACCGGCATCAGCCAATTCGGCCAGCTTTCCCAACACTCGAACAAAGCCCTTGGGAACAACTGTTTTATATTCAAACCAAAAATCAAAAAGATCTCCCAACAAAAAGATTACAGCTGCATCTTCTTTTATTTCATCCAACCATTGAACAAAAAGTCGTTCACGAGGAGCACTTTTCGCTTGGGTGGGTGCACCTAAATGATTGTCTGAAGCGAAGTAAATCTTCTTTCCTTTTGGCAGTTGCATACATTTTATTCTAAAACAAAGATAGTACCTTTCTAACCAATGGCTTGCTCAAGATCTTCTATCAAATCGTTAATGTCTTCTATTCCTACACTCAACCGAATTAATGCATCAACAACACCACTTTTTTCTCGTTCTGCTTTTGGAATAGAAGCATGGGTCATGGAAGCAGGATGGCCGGCCAAACTTTCCACACCACCGAGGGATTCGGCAAGGGTAAACATCTTCAGGTTTTCAATAATTTGAATGGCTGCTTTATGATCGGCTCCAACAGGAATAAAAGAAAGCATCCCTCCAAAATCGTTCATTTGCTTTTTAGCTACCTCATGGTTAGGGTGGGAAGAAAAACCAGGCCAATATACTTTTTCAATTTTGGGATGTGCTGCCAAATATTCAGCCACTGCTCGTCCATTTTCGCAGTGGCGCTGCAAACGAACATGAAGGGTTTTTATTCCTCTCAAGGTCAAAAAACTATCCATAGGCCCTGGGACTGCTCCACTAGCATTTTGGATAAACGCAAGACGCTCATGGAGGTCATCATCATTGATAACCAAGGAACCCAAGACAACATCAGAATGTCCTGCGAGATACTTGGTGGCAGAATGCATGACGATGTCTGCGCCAAAATTTAGTGGTTGTTGCAAATAGGGGGAGGCAAAGGTATTGTCGACTGCCAACAATAGTTTTCGCTTTTTCGCAATTTGTGCTATGGCTACAATATCGACCACATTCATCATGGGGTTAGTCGGTGTTTCAACCCAAATAAGTTTGGTGTTCTCATTGATTGCCGCTTCTACCTTAGCTACATCATTCATCCCAACAAAATGGAATTTTAGTCCAAAACCCTCAAATATCTTGGTGAAAAGTCGATAAGAGCCCCCATACAAATCATTGGTAGAGATAACCTCATCTCCTGGTTGGAGTAATTTCATGACTGCATCCATGGCCGCAAGTCCAGAGGCAAAAGCCAAACCATGCTTTCCGTTTTCTATACTTGCCAAAGATTTTTCCAAGGCTTGGCGTGTTGGATTGTGGGTTCGACTGTATTCAAAGCCTTTATGACCACCAGGGGTCGTCTGTGCATAGGTAGAGGTCTGATAAATGGGGGGCATCACAGCACCATAGGCTGGGTCTGGGGATTGTCCTCCGTGAATGGTTGCGCTGTTGAAACGTAATTTCTTCTCCATAATTCATTTGAGCTATAAAAACAAAGGTAAGAGATTCCCCCGATTTCTCTTTGCTTTGCTGAAATTTGATTTACTTTGTGAGAAAGGATAACTTGATGCACACATTCTACTATTTAAGCAGTTGCGATACCTGCAAACGAATCATGAAAACATTGGATCTCCCGTCTTCTATTCACTTGATTGACATTAAAAAAACACCATTGACTGAAGAAGACATTTCCTTACTTTATTCCCATACAGCATCCTATGAAGCTTTGCTTAATAAACGAGCGCAAAAACTTAAAGAAATAGAAAAAAACAGTCTAACTGAAGAAAAAATCAAAGGGTTGCTTTTAGAGCATTATACTTTTTTAAAACGCCCTGTATTGCTATACAACAACACGCTTTTTATTGGAAATGCTGCAGCAACAGTTGAAGCAGCTAAAGTTGCCTTGAATGGATAAGCGGTTTTTAGCCCTCCTCGCCGCCTTTGGCGCTACCTCCATTTATGGCTTAAATCACACCATCGCAAAAGTCATTATGCCCTACTATATAGGTGCAAATGGCTTGGTTTTATTAAGAGTTCTTGGGGCTACTTTCCTGTTTTGGGGTATTGGTTATTTCTTCCCAAAGGAGAAAGTCGATCGATCCGATTGGGGGAGAATTTTTATTGCCGCTGCTTTTGGCATGTGTTTCAATATGCAACTTTTCATCAAAGGTTTGAGCCTTTCTACACCCATCAACAGTTCCGTTATTGTTACCCTAACCCCCGTAATTGTTTTAATTCTTTCTGTTATTTTTCTAAAAGAATTAATTACACCTAAAAAGATAATTGGTATTGCATTGGGCTTTGCAGGGGCTATTACCTTAATTCTTTACGGAAATTCTTTTACATTCAATGCGCCAAATATTCCATTGGGAAATGCATTAATGGTTGGGAATGCATTTTGCTTTGGTGTCTACCTTGTTATGGTAAAACCTTTAGCGCTTAAATACAATACCATAACACTTATGAAATGGATGTTTCCACTCGGCGTCTTGATGAATCTACCCATTTCTATCTCAGAATTTTCGGAAGTAGATTGGATGGGTCTTCCCTGGGAAGCAGTTTGGCGGATGGGTTTTGTGGTGCTTTTTACCACTTTTTTTGCTTACCTACTCAATCTGTTTGCTCTTAAAGAAGTACCGCCAACAACCATCGGTGTTTTTACCTACCTTCAGCCATTGATTGCAATCATTTACGCTTCTATTACAGGAAATGATCAAATGGACGGAATAAAAACTCTGGCTGCTATATTGGTATTTGGTGGCGTGTATTTGGTCACACGTAAACCAAAAAAAGTTATGTCAAAAGAAAAAAAGCATCAGTTTCAATAACAACCACAGATTAGGTTATGTGGAATTATAGCTCTTCTCCCAAATACATTTCCTATCTCCTTGTACTTTTATAATTTAATGTTATTTTTAAATAAATTAATTTAAATGAGAAAGATCGCCCTTTTAATCTGTGTTTCCCTTGCAATAGCTTGTGGTCAAAACGCTGGCAAGAAGAAAAATGGATTTGACTACAACCGAACCAAAAAAGAGAAAACGAAAAGTACACAAGAAAAAACAACTACTCCAATAGACCTTAACAATACTGGAATAGGACCAATTTCTGACCTAAGTTTTGCCACTTCAATTGACGAAGTGATGGTCGCTAAGGGAGCTGCTGCATTCAAAGAAAAATGTACCGCTTGCCATAAAGTCAACGCAAAACTAATTGGTCCGGCCATGACAGGAATTTATGAACGTCGCCATCCAGCATGGGTCATGAATATTTTATTGAATCCTACAGAAATGCTAAAAGAGGACCCCATCGCTAAAGCCCTCTTGAAAGAGTACAATAATATTTTAATGATCAATCAAAACCTAAGTGAAGAGGAGGCTAGAGCGATAGCCGAATACCTACGGACGCTATAGGGCCCATGCTTTTCCTCCTGTTGCTTCCTCTAAATCAACACAACCCTGTTGCTGTCCAGGTACGGGTGCATAAACCATGTGCTCTTTTGCAATAACTTCATTATTCTTAAAAGCAAAAACGGCTAAGTTTTTTAGGTTATTCAATAGGTTATGACATATTCCTTCAATGGGTGGCGTACCAGCAGTTCCTGCTTCGAGCTCTTTCATATAATCATAAAAATCCTTGGCTCTAGAAGATTGCTTTTCAGGTGTGGCACGTAAATAATCATTCAATTGTTGGTCAATATCATCGCTAGTCAATGCAGCTATACTTTCTTTTCCTGCACTGGTTTGGGCAGCACCAGCAAAAACATCAATGGCCATTTTGAAGAATTCTTGATCTTCTTGACTAGAAACATTCGCAATATAGCTATCGACAAAACGTATCAAACTTAAATCAGTAGCTCCAGGAATGGTGCTGGTGGTAGGCAAAATGACATCAATGGTTTTTTCAATAAGTAATGCACTTTCCTGAGAAAGAAAGGAAGGTGTCCAAGCTGGATCAGCAGTTTGACAACTTTGAATTAAGCTAGCTATTGTAGGTGTAAGCGTCAATGCCCCAAAGGAAAGTCCTATGTTTTTTAATGCAGTTCTTCTTTGCATGATGGTTCGATTAAATGTTATTCTTTTTCAATTCTTCTACCGCAAAGTGAGCTGCTCTTGCGGTCAAGGCCATATAAGTCAGGGATGGATTCTGATTTGCCGCCGAAGTCATACATGCTCCATCGGTAACAAAAACATTAGGTACTTCATGCAACTGATTATTCCCGTTCAGGACAGATGTTTTTGGATCCCTTCCCATGCGGGCAGTTCCCATTTCATGAATTCCTAGTCCAAGTTTATATTCATTATCATAGCCATAAACGTTTTTAAAACCTGCCGTCTCAAGCATCTCTATAGCTTGTTGCTGCATGTCCTTGCGCATGGTCATTTCATTTTCTTTTAACTCAGCATCAAAGGTGACCGTAGGCAATCCCCACTGATCCGTTTTTTCATAATCTAAGTACATATGATTTTCATGATAGGGCAATACTTCCCCAAAACCATTTAATCCCATGTTCCAGCCACCAGGATTTAATATGGCTTCTTTAAATTCAGGTCCATAGGCCATCTCTTTCACGTTTTGAGTCCACGACCCACGTCCGCCACCACCTTGATATCCATATCCTCGAATATAATCTTTGCGATTGGTTGATCCGCCTAGGTTTCTGAAGCGGGGAATGTATATCCCATTTGGTCTGCGTCCCGTATAATACTTATCCTCGAAGCCGTCAAATTCTCCATTTGCACCAACTTGAAAGTGATGGTCCATGATGTTGTGGCCTAATTCTCCCGAGACATTCCCCATTCCGTTGGGAAAATAACTCGATTTGGACTGGAGCAGAATAGCAGTAGAAGCAACTGCAGATGCACATAAGAAAATCACCTTGGCCTTGAATTCTATGGTTTCATTTGTTTCAGCATCGATAACCCGCACTCCAGATGCTTTTTTGGTTTGGGGATCATAGATCACTTCATGAACAATTGAATTTGGACGAAGCGTCATATTACCCGTTGCTTCAGCCATGGGCAATGTAGAAGAATTACTACTAAAATACGCACCAAATGGACATCCACGCGAACAGCGATTTCTGTATTGACAGCTAATACGTCCTGCACCAGCTTTGGTTCCTTCTGTTATATGCGCCACTCGACCAATGGTCAGAATTCTATCGTCATACTTTTCGGCAAGAGAACTTTTTAGGTGATCTTCGACACAATGAAGTTCCATAGGTTTTAAAAACTCACTGTCGGGCAATTGAGGTAAACCAAGTGACTCTCCAGAGATTCCCACATGTTTCTCAACATAGGAATACCAAGGAGCAAGGTCCTTGTACCGAATGGGCCAATCGACCGCAATACCATCTTTTGCATTGGCTTCAAAATCAAAATCACTCCAACGGTAACTTTGCCGTCCCCACATAAGGGATCGCCCACCAACATGATAACCGCGACACCAATCAAATTGTTTGTCTTCGTTGTAAGGGTGCTTTAAATCGTCTACAAAAAAATGCTTGCGCGATTCAGTTGTGGTATAACCAGTTCGGCTTTGCTTGGGCTGTTTTTTTCTCGTTTCTTGGGTAATTACTTCACCATTGGGGTAATCCCAAGGGTCATTATTCATGGTTGGATAATCGTCAATGTGCTTGACCATCCTTCCTCGTTCCAAAACCAATGTTTTTAATCCTTTTTCGGTTAGTTCTTTTGCAGCCCATCCGCCGCTTATTCCAGTTCCTACAACAATTGCATCGAACTGGGTTTCAAAATTTGAGAGACTCATAGGAATTATTTATAACTCCTAATATAAGAACAGTTCTTTGAAATTTTTATTAAATCACTGTTAATAATGTAAAAAAAGTAATTATTAACGTTTTCGTTTGAATTATTAAAAAAGATTCGAATAAAAAACGACAACTCTAGAACAATCAGTACATTAGTAAATATAAACCTACTTTTACAATGAAACGAAGAACATTTATTCAGAATAGTTTAACTGTTGGCCTAGGAGCGACTGCTTTGGGATCCTATGCCCTTAATAATGAACATGCATCTTTTTTAACTAGTCCTTACCCTATGGCAGGTCCTTTTTTCAAGCTTTCTTTAGCACAATGGTCACTTCACAAAGCAATTCAAAACGGAAAACTAAATCCATATGACTTTGCCGCAAAAGCCAGTGAACTGGGTTTTGATGGTATAGAGTATGTCAATCAATTGTATGTTGATGTGATGAAAACTAAAAACAAATCTGCAGCCCTAAAAAAGTTTATTGCGACTTCAAATGCCAAAGCAAAGGAGCATGCAGTAGAAAATGTTTTGATCATGATCGATGGAGAAGGAGATCTTGCTGTTCGCAGTACTCGAAAAAGAACGAAAGCAATCGAAAACCACAAAGCATGGATTGAAACCGCTGCTTCCATGGGTTGCCATTCCATTCGAATAAATTTGTTTGGAGAAAAAAAACAAGAAGAATGGAAAGATTATTCAGCAGATAGCATGCGAAAATTAGGAGAATACAGTGCGTCCTACAAGGTGAATATTCTTGTTGAAAATCACGGTTATCTTTCTTCCAATGCCAAACTTGTCATGGAAATGCTCGATCAAGTAAACCTTCCCAACTGTGGTACCTTACCCGACTTTGGAAATTTTTGCCTAGAACGAGAAGGTGGCGCACGATGGGGCGCCAGATGCATACGTGAATACGACCGTTATCAAGGGGTAAAAGAATTACTTCCCCGTGCATTTGCCGTAAGTGCCAAGTCACATGATTTTGACGAAGCTGGTAACGAAACACACACCGATTATTTACAAATGCTTACTTTAGTGAAAGAAAGTGGATATAGCGGTTTTATTGGGGTTGAATATGAAGGAGAAAAACTCTCTGAAATTGAGGGCATATTGGCCACTAAAAAAATATTGCTCGAAAAGGCAAAACAACTTGTATAACCAAATACCAATTGAATATGAATTCGACAACAAAAGTACAATTGTCTGTCATGATGTTTCTCCAGTTTTTTATTTGGGGAGGCTGGTTTGTTACCCTAGGCACTTTTTTAGGAAATAATTTAGGCGCAAGTGGTGCGGAAATAGGCATGGCCTTTTCTACTCAATCTTGGGGAGCAATCATTGCTCCGGTATTTATTGGACTAATTGCGGATCGTTTTTTTAATGCGGAACGCATTTTGGGTGTTCTTCATCTCATTGGTGCAATACTTATGTATCTGATGGCACAGGCAGGAGACTTTGGCGGTTTCTATCCCTATGTCTTTGGTTATATGTTAGTATACATGCCAACCCTTGCACTGGTCAACTCCGTTTCTTTTTACCAAATGAAAGACCCTGCAAAGGAATTTTCCATCATTCGTGTTTTTGGCACGCTTGGGTGGATTGTTGCCGGTTTATTTATCAGCTATTGGTTTCGATGGGATGCACAAGAAGCCATTGCAAATGGTGCTTTAGCTAACACCTTTATCATGGTTGCCATTGCCTCTGCCCTTTTGGGACTATTTAGTTTTAGCTTACCCAAAACACCCCCTTCTAATACTGGTGGAGAAAATCTTTCCTTAGGAGATCTTCTTGGCTTTGACGCACTAAAACTATTGAAAGATCGTAACTTTTTAATGTTCTTCATTACCTCAATTTTAATTTGTATTCCATTGGCCTTTTACTACCAACAAGCCAATCCGTTTTTGGTTGAATTGGGGATGGAAAACCCTACCGGCAAAATGACCCTTGGACAAATAAGTGAGGTCCTATTTATGTTACTTCTTCCATTCTTCTTTAAAAAATTTGGGTTCAAAAAAACAATCCTAGTCGGAATGCTTGCCTGGACAATACGCTATGTCTTATTTGCCTACGGCAATGCTGGAGAGTATACGTTTATGCTAATTATTGGTATTGCTTTACATGGAATTTGTTATGATTTTTTCTTTGTCTCGGGTCAAATTTATACCGACTTTAAAGCAGGCGAAAAAGTAAAAAGTGCTGCACAGGGATTGATTACCCTTGCCACCTATGGCGTTGGTATGTTGATTGGTTTCTGGGTTGCAGGAAAGATTTCTGACACCTATCTCCTTGAAAACGGACAGCACAACTGGGAAGTTATTTGGCTCCTCCCTGCAGCTTTTGCCATGGGCGTCCTCATTCTTTTTATGCTTATATTTAAAGATGAAAAAATCGAATTAAAGGAAGAGTAAAATGAATCACAAAATACGTTTGGGAATTCTTGGTGGAGGAGGAGATTCCCTCATAGGTGTTGTCCATCGCATTGCTGCACATATGTTTGACTACTACCAAATTGTTGGTGGTTGCTTTAATCCGAATCCAGACGAAAACAAAAAATTTGCAGCACATATTGGTATTCCGGCAGCTCGAGTTTACAGTAGTTTTGATGTCCTTATTGAAGAGGAACTAAAGCTCTCCAAAGAAGAACGCATGCAGGTTGTCTCTATTTTGACACCGAATTTTCTTCACTTCCCTATGGCGAAAAAGTTATTGGAAAATGGCTTTAATATAATTTGCGAAAAACCACTCACCACCTCCCATGCCGAAGCACTAGAACTTCAGGCCATTCAAGATCAAAAACAAGTCGTTTTTGCTGTCACCTATACCTATACGGGCTATCCAATGGTGCGTCAAATGAAACAAATGATTGCTGATGGAGCTATAGGTGCAGTTCAAAAAGTTGATTTACAATATTACCAAGGCTGGATCAATCCGGTCATTCACCATGCTGAACAACGCAAATCTGTTTGGCGACTTGATCCTGAGAAAGGAGGAATTAGCTGCTGTATTGGAGATATAGGAACCCATGCATTTGACATGCTTGAATATGTAACCAATATGCGGGTAAAAACAATTCTAGCCGACTTAAATTATCGTTATCCAGATAATGAAATGGATGTTGATGGAACAATTTTAGTTCGCTTTTCTGACTATTGCAAAGGAGTGCTTAGGGTTTCACAAATTGCAACTGCTGAAGAAAATAATTTTACCGTTCAAATTTATGGTGAAAAAGGAAGTTTAAAGTGGGCACAAGAAAACCCCAACTACCTCAACTTCCTTCAAGAAGGTAAACCACAACAACAACTCAAACCAGGGCACGATTATCTAAGTAGATTTTCTTTGGAAGGAACCAAATTACCTCCGGGACATCCCGAAGGACTTTTTGATGCCATGGGGAATATCTATTCGGGTGTCGCCAAAGCCATTTTAGGCCAAGACTTTATTAATGGAGCTTATCCAGATTTAGAAGAAGGTGTGCGTGGCATGCTCTTCATTGAAAAAGTAATTGAATCACATAAAAACGGAAACGTTTGGGTGAACCTATAAAAAATTAAGCACGTGAAAACAATTAAAGGACCTGCCGTTTTTCTCGCTCAATTCATTGACGAACAAGCTCCATTCAATAGTTTAGATGGCTTGTGTAAATGGGCTGCTGAGCTTGGCTACAAAGGCATTCAACTCCCTACCCTAGACAAGTGGTTGATCGACTTAGATACTGCAGCTGAAAGCCAAACCTATTGTGACGACCTCAAAGGAAAAATCAATTCCTATGGGCTTGAAATAACAGAACTCTCTACTCATTTACAAGGACAATTGGTCGCCGTCCACCCGGCCTATGATTTGATGTTTGACAACTTTGCCCCAGCGCCAGTAAAGAACAATCCTAAAGCGCGAACCACCTGGGCAATAGCGCAAGTCAAAAAAGCAGCTATAGCTAGCCGTAGACTCGGTCTTGATGCGCATGCAACTTTTTCAGGCTCCCTGCTTTGGCCCTATTTTCATCCGTGGCCGCAACAACCCGATGGTTTAATCGAGCTTGGTTTTAAAGAATTGGCCGAGAGATGGCTGCCCATTCTTGATTCATTTGATGAAAATGGAGTAAATGTATGCTATGAAATTCACCCTGGAGAGGATTTACATGATGGAGAAACCTTTGAACGTTTTCTTGCTGCAACAGATAATCACAAACGAGTAAATATTTTATACGATCCCAGTCATTTTGTTTTACAACAATTGGATTATATTACCTACATCGATCACTACCATGAATTCATCAAGGCATTCCATGTAAAAGATGCTGAATTTAAGCCGAATGGGAAAAAAGGTACTTTTGGCGGATACGGAGATTGGCGAAACCGCGCTGGTCGATATCGATCGCCCGGAGACGGACAAATTGACTTTAAAAGTATCTTTACCAAACTCACCGAATATGGCTGTGATGTTTGGGCTGTAATGGAATGGGAATGTTGTATCAAAAGCCCTGAACAAGGTGCTAGGGAAGGAGCAGCATTCATCGCCAAACACATCATTGAAGCTACAGAAAAAACATTCGATGATTTTGCTGGAGGAAAAATAGATCAAGCACATCTTAAAAAAATCTTAAATCTTTAATTTAAAAATCAATGAAAAACTTTACCTCACTACTACTTCTAGGTTGCATCTTACTCAGCTCCTGCCAAGAAAATAAGTCGAAAGAAAAAAAGGAAAACACAATAAAGAAAAAAGAATGGATTTCCCTGTTTGATGGAAAAACACTCAATGGTTGGCATCAATACAATGGCTCGGCTATTGGAGAAGCATGGAGTGTAGTCGACAGTACCCTTGTTTTCGATCCATCTAAAAAAAGAAATGGTGGAGACAAGAATATTGTGACCGATCAAGAATTTACTAATTTTGTTTTATCCATCGAATGGAAGGTCGCCGAAGTTGGGAATAGTGGACTTTTTTGGGCCGTTCAGGAAGGACAAGAATATGGACAACCCTACCTTACAGGTCCCGAAATTCAAATTCTCGACAACGAGCGTCATCCCGATGCGCTAGCCAATCCAAAATATCACCAGGCTGGAGCGCTTTACGATATGGTTCAACCCACCGCAGATGTTTGTAATCCTGCCGGAGAATGGAATCATTTTCTTTTGACCATTGACCACAATATTAACAAAGGAATTGTGGTATTAAATGGAACAGAAATTGTTCGTTTTCCTGTTCATGGACCAGAATGGGAAGCTTTAATTGCTGCTTCAAAATTTGGTGACAAAAATTCACCATTTTATACACACGCACCAAAATTTGGACAATTCAAAACAGGAAAAATTGGCCTTCAAGACCATGGAGATAAAGTCGCTTTTCGAAACATAAAAATTAAAGAATTATAACTGCCGAATGATCCTATCAATGACCGGGTTTGGAAAAGGTGAAACCCAATTTGCACACAAAAAAATCACCATTGAAGTACGTACACTGAACAGTAAAAATATCGATCTTAACTTTAGGGTTCCACATTGTTACAGAGAGTTAGAATCAATCCTTCGAGGGGAAGTAAATAAAAATTTAGAACGTGGGAAAATTGATGTTTCCGTATTTGTAGATAATTCTGGGGGTGAAACAACTACAGTGCTTAACAAAGAGGTTATTCAAGCCTATATAGATCAACTCAAAGAAATTCATCAGGGAGACACTACCGAATTACTCAAAATGGCTGTTCGCCTTCCCGATGCGCTAAAAACTCAGAAAGAAGCCGTAGATGAAAAGGAAAAAGAAGCCCTACTTTCTCTTTTTGCGAATACACTCGAACAGGTCAACAAACACCGGAAAGATGAAGGGGTTGCTTTGACAAAAGACTTTAGTTTACGTCTAGCAAGCATTGGTCAATTATTGAAAGATGTCATTGCCATTGACCCTGAACGCAAAGAACGTGTTACCGAAAAACTAAATACATCCCTCGCTCAATTAAAGCTTGAAGTCGATCAAAATCGATTGGAGCAAGAATTAATTTATTATCTAGAAAAATACGATATTACAGAAGAAAAAGTTCGCTTGGCCAATCATCTTGATTATTTCCATGAGATCATGGATCAAGACACGGCCAATGGGAAAAAACTTGGCTTTATTGCGCAAGAAATGGGAAGAGAAATAAACACCATTGGGTCAAAAGCAAATCATGCGGGTATGCAAAAACTTGTCGTGCAAATGAAAGACGAATTGGAAAAAATAAAAGAACAGTTACTCAACGTTTTATAATTTATGACTACGGGTAAACTTATCGTGTTTTCTGCCCCATCAGGTAGTGGAAAAACAACACTTGTAAAGCATTTATTGCATCAAGGACTTCCTCTTGGCTTTTCAATTTCTGCCACTTCACGTGCTCCAAGAGGGGAAGAGATCGACGGAAAAGACTACTACTTTTTATCTTTAGAAGCTTTTCGTCAAAAAATTGAGGAAGATGCTTTTATTGAATACGAAGAGGTCTACGAAGGAAATTTTTATGGTACCCTACGCTCGGAAATTGAACGTCTTTGGGCCGATGGCAAACATGTCCTTTTTGATATTGATGTAATTGGGGGATTAAATGTAAAAGCAGAATATCCTGACGAAACCCTGGCCATATTTGTTCAACCGCCATCTTTCGAGGAACTTGAAAAACGTTTGCGGGAACGCAATACTGAAACTGAAGATAAAATTCAGCAACGCCTAGATAAGTCAGCGACAGAATTAACCTATTCTCAAGATTTTGATGTTATTTTAGTAAATGATGATTTGACTAAAGCCAAAAGAGATGTAGTTGGCTTAGTAAAACATTTCTTGCGTTCCTAAGCAATTGCCTACCTTTGACTCATGCAAAAGATAGGTTTATTTTTTGGTAGCTATAATCCCATCCATAATGGGCATTTAATCTTGGCAAATCATTTTGTTGAACATACAGATATTGAGCAGCTATGGTTTGTCATCACTCCTAAAAGCCCATTCAAACAAAAACAAAGTATGTTGCCCAATCACCATCGCTTGGAATTGGTCTATCGCGCTACCCACGAATACCCTAAATTATACCCCTCCGATATTGAATTTAAATTACCCACTCCAAACTATACTTCCGATACCCTCGCTCATTTGGAAGAAAAATATCCAAATAAAACATTTGTGCTATTGATGGGAGAAGATAATTTGGCCAACTTTCACAAGTGGAAAAACCATGAGGTCATTCTAGAACGCTATGCACTTTATGTTTATCCGCGAAAAGAGGCAAATCCTATTCCTGAAAAAATTCAAAAGCATCCAAATATAAGGATAGTGGAAGCACCCCAAATACAATTATCTTCTTCATCCATTCGCAAATGGATAAAAGAAGGCAAGAACATTCGACCACTTCTACCTCCAGAAAGCTGGGTCTATCTCGATGAGATGAATTTCTATAAATAACTTTTAATGAAAATTTTATATATTTAAAAAGTAGGGTCCAAATCTGCTCTATACCTTTAACCTAAATACCCCCAATGAAAAAAACATCCTGCCTCCTACTGCTTTTGTGCGCTTTTACTTTTTGCATTGCACAAGAAAAAACTACCTATACCAACGAACGCGGAGACGTGCATTTGTGCGGTCCTTTTGAAATTAAAGAACTAAAAGAAGATTCGCTATATGCATCGTGGTTTAATAAACAATATGACGAGTTCTCGCTAGAGGATAAAAACTATTCCTGGTCAAACAAGCTGAAAGATATCGAAGTAGACATCTACCTGGGCACTTGGTGTGGAGACAGTAAGAAATGGGTGCCTAGCTTTGTAAAAGTATGGGATCAACTAGGGTTAGATCGAGAAAATCTAAATTTTACTGCCTTGTACGACACTAATGAACACTACAAACAAGGTCCAAATGGAGAAGAAAAAGGTAAGCGAATACATCTTGTACCTACCTTTATATTTAAAAGAGGTGGTGAGGAAATAGCTCGAATTGTAGAAGAACCTCAAAATGATTTGCTAACAGATATTGGGCAAATTGCGCTGGGATTACCCTCACAACCCAATTATAAAGCGGCAAACTATTTAATGAATCTTCTCGAAGAGAAATCAGTAGAAGAAGTTAGAGCTGATATGAACACCTATTTTTATAAAACCTATGATTACCTTGGTAAAAGTGGGGAATTGAACACCTTGGGGAGAGTATTTCTCCACTCCAATCGCATAGAAGAAGCTGTTTTAGTCTTTGAATTCAATTTTTACTTTTTTCGCTATGATCCCTACATCATCGGAAGCTACGCAAACGGACTTGCACAACTAGGAGATACCAAAAAAGCAAAAGAGTTGTATGAACGCGCATTGAAAATAGATCCTGAAAATAAATGGGTGACTAAATTATATCAAGAATTAAAAGAAAAGGAACCTGAACCAACAGAACCAACACTTGAATGATTTAAGGCGCTAAAGTTTCGATCAATTGTTGGGTTAAACCTTCTCTACTCCATTGTTCCAAACCAGGGAACCGATTAAATACACCTTCCTTTTCGAGAGCAAGCTTCGAGATAAAAGCACTAATTTCTTTTGTGTCCTTTGCATCCAACATGACGGCTGCGCTCCCCTGGGAAATAAATTCTCCAGCAACTGAACGGGGGTCACCCAGAGACAAAACAGGAATACCCGTCGCTAAATATTCGAGAAGTTTTCCTGATATCATTTGGGAAGAGGCTCCTTTAAAAATAAAATTGAGCAATAAATGCGCTTTTCGCATTAGACCAACAGCCTCTCTATGCGAAAGATAACCGTGGTATACAACCTCAACTTGTGGAAGACAGTCTTTGATTTCGTCAATGATTTCTTGTGAAATATTTCCAGCCAAAGAAAGTAAAACTGGTTCGGTTGTAGACAATTCTGCCAAGGCCTTAAAAACACTCGTATAGTTTTGATTATGCGTCAATAGACCTGTATATACAACATGAAAAACATCTTTTGGCTGTGCCACAGGGATTGTTTTCATTAGTTCAGCATCATAACCATTGGGCAAAACAACAAAATTTTGGTTTGGCGCTTTTTTCTGAAGTTGAGCCTGAAGTTCACCTCCAACAGTGAGGATTACACCATTGGCTGAATGAAGTACTTCTCTTTCGAAAGAGCTATCTTTTTGTTTGGCTTTTTCTGTTCTGTAAAAAGAGGTGTTATAAAAAATATCAACCCATGGATCCCTAAAATCTACCCACCAATTTAAGTTAAATTGTTCCTTTAACTGTAAACCTGCCAAATGCGTTGAATGCGGTGGGCCGGTTGTAATTATTTGACTTATCTTCTCTTCGCGAATAACTTTTTGCGCCGCCTTTATTGCAAAGGGGACCCATCCTTTTCGTGCATCAGGAATAAAATAATTCCCTCGGATAAATGCAGCCACCTTTCCCAAGATACTTTTCCGCTTGATCTCTCCTTGAGGAATTCCACTCTTGGTATTACCAGAGGTAAGCAGGGAGTAAAAGCGTAAGGGCTCTTTGGTCGCTGTTTTAATTACACAAATTCCTTCAACTTCTTCCAACAAGCTATAATCCATTACAGGGTAGGCAGCTTGATGTTCATCTACTGTAATAACAATGGGTTCCCAACCCAACTGTTGTAAATGCTTCGCAAAATACATCCATCGTTGTACTCCTGAACCTCCCGATGGAGGCCAGTAGTAACTTAAAATAAGAACCTTTTTATTTGCGGTCAATCGTATACTTTTTGCATGGTCAAGATACCACCTTTTCTGAAAAGGTTAGTTTGCTCGACGATAACGAATATAGACAGCAGAGTAGACTCTTCCATTTATTTCAGGAACTTCAGGTAAGGGCAAATAGGTTACAAATTCATTGTCTGAACGTCGAATCAATTCTACTTCTCCATCAATTACAGGTAAATCAGAAAGATTATGAAATTCCATTCGTTGAAAATTTGAACGCAGCAAACGATCAGAGCTAAAACGGTACACACTGTCGTTTTCTTGATCAATTGAATAGGATAAAACGACTTCTGCCTTTGAAGTACACAATTGGTCCTGAAAAAGCTTGAGTGAAAACTCTTCTTCAGAAAACACAAATTGGATCATGGGATTACAACCTTCACCAGCAGCAGTGAATTGTTGAGGAGAATTGGAAAATTGATAGTTTTTATCGACATAATTCCAGCTGCCAATAAACGTAAAAGGTTGTTCCTGAGAAGGGGGGTTTTTGGCACAAGAAAAGAGCAATAATGCAAATAGGTAATTGAACTTCATTTGGTTAGGATCAGGGGTTAGCTAAAACTAAACAAATTAATTTTACAATATGTCTACTATAATTTACTTTTTGTAGAGTGGAACAGAAGAACAAGCTTCCCCATAAAACAAGCTTTTGGCATGGGGCTGCAATTTTTGAATCAAAGAAACAAATGAAGCTGCTGGAATATTTCTTTTAGAGCATCCTTTAATGATTACTGGCTTATTCTCAAAAGGAGTGGTATCAAGTTGGGCGATGATTT
>Ga0115550_1001068_pt1 | contig 21276 bp, 17 predicted proteins | sample COGITO_mtgs_1005_FD_87177 | JGI IMG/M metagenome (GOLD analysis project Ga0115550, IMG submission 87177) | Pelagic marine microbial communities from North Sea - COGITO_mtgs_100511 | ecosystem: Environmental > Aquatic > Marine > Epipelagic | place: Germany:Helgoland, sampling site Kabeltonne... | reverse complement strand
TCGGGAGACTGTTCAGGAGGGTCATCCATAGGAGAATTGATAAATCGAAATGGAGCCAGATTTTTACATAGAACTGACGTTGTTAGATAAAAGCATTTTGATGATTCTAATGTATGAGATCTCTATTTTATGTAAAAAGGAGGGGTTACCTTTTACAATAAGGGGGTATCAAACGTATTAATCCTTCATGATAATCGATTTAAATGGACACGCATTTCTATTTAAAAAAGAGAGTATTCATTAAAAAATCGATACTTTTGGGGTTAATAGCAAATTTAAAAACGCAACTAAACTATAAAAAATGAAAAAAATCAAAGACATATTGTTGATCAGCGCTCTGCTGTCCATGACTATGTTTATGTCATGTACAGAGGATGATGATCTTGAGGACATCGACAATGGAGGTGTTGTCAATGACAGTACTGACGTTGCCAACGACAGCACCGATGTTGATCTCGTGACTTCTAGTTTTATGACGCTTGGACAAGATACTATTCTATTGGGTCTGGGTGCTCTAGAATATTATGGGATCGAGTATGAAGGTGCGATACCGTTTTTGGGCTATGCAAATGATATTGGAGAGCGATGCTTTGACTTACCTTACAATACAGATATTATGCTGCAGGGAGGTAGTTATTCGGTAGCTCAACTCAATGCCTTTATGGAGGCAGAGAGCCAAGAGGAGTTTGATGCATTGGCATCTGAATACGGCGCAGGAAAGGTAGTAGGGATTTATTCTTGGTTGGATCATGATGATGAGGAGCTAACCAGTGGTGAGTATGTTGATGGTTTGCAGTTTTTTAATGATCATTTCCCCAATTATCCAATGGCTTCTTTTGAGGAGTTAGGTGAATTCATGCAAGGCAAGTATGAGGAAACTTATGGATCTGCTTGTATGGAGTGTGGGGAAGCATACCAAAACGCATGTGCTGGAGATGAAATGACTTTTGATATTTGGGATGAAGAGACACAAGATTACGTGGAGATCACTGAAGTCATGACTGGAGAAAGACTTTATGAGACTTATTTGTATTCTAATAATTGTCGACTCACTGGTGTAGATCGAACATGGATGGATGAGGTATGTAGTATGGAGGATTTATCTTTTGGCAATTTGATTAATGAGTTTGAGATAGGTATGATTTCTGCTGACGAAAACGGAGCAGTTACCGATCAATTTTATGAGGTTTCCAATGTCACTTTAGATTTTGAAATCCTTGGTGATGGCGTGTATTCCATAAATGCTAGCGGAGATGCAATGATGTATGATGGGGAGAGTGAAGAGACGATCTCGGATCCCATACCGTTTACAATTACATACACGGGTATTTTATATCAAGAAAATTATGAAGATGAAGATCAAGGAGAAAATGAGGGTGATTATTTTGAAGAGTGTTTTACAGAGGAGCTATCTGAGACAGAAGGTTGGTGGGTTGATTCTGTATTAGTCATTTATCCAGATGCTGAAATTGATCATGTTTTGTTAAATGTTTGTCAGACGGAAGATTATAGAGATGAATATTTAATGGTTTTTATAAAAGATGGAAGTTATCAAGAGGAAGAAGGTATAGAAATTGACTATTTCTGTGAAATTGTATTTGAAAACACAACGCAAGAGCTTATTTATAACGGTTGTGCAAATTGCGATTTTTCCGATATTGATGTAGATGAATCAGGATACTGGACGGTACATCTTGATTCTGCTTACCAAGGTATAACTATTAACCACATCGAAATAGTTGATTGTAGTGAGTTGTACCCCGAAGATCCAAGGATGCTAAATGTTTACTTAGACAATGGTTGTGTCATTACATTTAATGATGAGACTGAAACGGTTTGGTCAGAGTATTGCGAGACTTGTACAACAACTGAAGTTGAGATAACGGAGCAGGGTTATTGGACCCCTTTCATTCCTGAAGACGAGGTCATTATGAATATCATATTAGATGAATGTGTCTTCGATGATAGGTTACCTGAGAGTTATCTTTATATTGATTTCGAAAGTGGTTGTTTTATGGTATTCGATGCTACAGAAGAGGTTTTGGTTGCGGATTTCTGCTCAGAAGGTCAAGATCAAGAAGACTGTAGTTATTTGGAAGTTTCCGCTGATGTAGAGGGTTATTGGAATGATGTTATTTCGGGAGTTGGATTCGATTCTACGGGTGTAATTGATCAAATGCTTGTATTCACTTGTAGAAGTGAATTTGATGAGCCTGAGGCTAATAGTAGGGTTTTATTCCTTGTCAATGCTGACAGTTCAGCGAGGGTACTTGAATTTGATGAGTTTAGTCAAGAGATTGAATTTGACAGTGATCTAGATTCGCTGGATAACTGGAGTTTGATATCATTGAATGATACCCAATGGCCAGCAATGATTGCTCAGGAATTCCCAAATAAAATAGTAGAATCTGTATACAAAAATTCATATGATGACGATTTTGATTCATCGACGGACATATTTGTTTTCTTTGAAGATGATTGCTTTGTAGCCTTAGATGATGCTGATGGTGAAATTTGGTGGGATCAATGTAAGGGTTGGTTTGATGATGATGATACAGTTGACTCTGATGGAGATAATGGTGGTAGAAAAGAGCTGCGCACTCAAGCCCTCTTTGGAAAAATCATTTCTGCGAGTACGGTTAAGTCAGAGCTTAAACAATTCGTTCCTGCCATTCGTGGGAATAAAACTGACTTGATTAAGAAGGGCGTCATTAGAAATAAAGTAGATATCAATATCTATGCTAAGCGCAATAATTCGAATATCAAAAAAGTGAAAAAACCGCAATTCTCATTTTTGAGATAAGTATAAATAGAAGTAGATTTTAAAAAGCCGATGATAGATTTTAAATCTATTATCGGCTTTTTTTATTTTATTAATCATTACTAAATGGCTAAAAAGACCCTCTATGACTTTTTCGAAGTTAAGATTCGCTTGATGTGTTTGATTTAATATTTGAAGTTCAGCATGATGATATATGTTACCTCAATTTTTATAATTAATAGCCTAAGATCAAGCATGAATGGGGCGCAGCTATTGTGTATACCGTCAGTAAAAAGTGAACTTATAAGGGTTAAATTATAAGAGCGTGTTTTAAATAGAGTAAACTATTTAATCCGTGCGTAGTATTTAAAATAATTGTGAAAAAAGTAGATAAGACTTTAATTAAAAGGAAAGCAAGGATAAGATACTTTGTCTTTTTTTTAGAATCCCAAAAAAGTTTAATCAGAAATCTTCTTAACGCTGCATCATAATGAGCCTTAAACCCTTGGGGTGAAGGCTTATTATTTAATTCTATCGCTAGGATTCACTGAACTCTTAATAAGCTGCTTATTTTTTCAATACTTGGATTTCAACCCTCCTGTTAAACCCTTTTTGTTCTTCATTATCATTGTCTTTTAGGGGTTTATATTCACCATAATAATAGACTTCCACCTGCTCATAATTGGCTCCAAATGTTTCTAGTTTTCTGCGTACCGTCTCCGCTCGCTTTTTCGATAGAATGAGATTGTAGTTCTCATCTCCATCATTATCGGTATGACCGACAATGATGATCTGATATTCGCTTCCATCTGAGAAATCATATCTATTTACCAATTCAATGATTTGGTCATTATAGCTATTAGTTAGAGTCGCATCGTCGCTGTCAAAATAAACATTAAGGGCTTCAATGAAACCTCTGGAGGACCCTGAGTTTGAAGTTCGGTCTGTCTTCTTACCCTTATCTTTCTTGCTCTCCTTATCGTTTTTATCATTATTGACGACTGTTGTTGTTTCTATTGAAATGGGATTAATGGTAATTTGAGTACCATCAGGCATTTCATTATCAACTTGTTCTTTTTTGATTTGTTCGATTTTTTCTATGGTATGATTTGGGTCAATATCTTGTTTGTTTTTGTAAAAATCAATTTTCTCAAGATTGGTTGAATCAATAGGACAGCCTTCATTGTAGATAGATCCTGAAATTTCAGGACATTTATCAAGTAAATTAGTGGTGCCATCACCGTCATTATCGGTACAACATCCTGGATTTTCAAAAGGGCAACCATTATTAAATTCAATGCCAGCGATATCAGGGCATCTATCTACTACATCGATAACACCATCTTTGTCACGATCAGGACACCCGTAGTGAATGGGCAATCCGGCAATTAAAGGACATTGATCATTTAGGTCAAGTACACCATCTCCATCTGTATCCGGACATCCATTGTGCTTTTTAGGACCCGGAGTGTAAATACAATAATCTTGAGCATCCGGAATTCCATCTCCATCCGTATCCGGACATCCTAGTAAACTCAATAAACCTGGATCGTACAGACAACCATCAATATTGTCAGATACTTTGTCACGATCGATGTCTGAAGGTACTTTATATCCTAAATTGAATACGATACCTGCGAATATACTGGAGTTGAATCGTGCTCTTTTTCCAAGTAGCCCTGTGATATTGTTCATACCTCCGATTACAGATATAATTCCATCTCGAGCTTTTAGTTTATTGGTCAGTCCAATTAGATTCACACGACCTGACACTCCTACATTGAATTGACCATTCCTCTGAATGGATAACGGAAGTGCCACTCCTATCTTTTCAGAACTGTATCTAGGAACAATTGAGTGTATGGATTTCACATGCACTTTATGAAGATCTGAATTTCTTTTTAAAGCTGTGGACGAAGTATAACCTAAAAATAAGTTTTTTGAGACGTGATAGTCTGCCTGCAGATTAAGTGAAGTCGGAAGATTCATATTGAACCTAGTGTCCCGACTTTTATTTGGAGTTGAAGCAGCGGCTAAATCATCAAAGCTCTTAAAAACGGTAGTTTCATCAAGATTTTGAACATCTAAATCAACAAATGTGAGCGCTCCTAAAGCTTCAGTATCGTAAAGGGTATTATTCGTCGTAAAATCATATGTGTTGATATCTTTCTCAAATCTTACTCTCCCAATATCCGTTATGCTCAGGCCAAATTTGAATAAATATTTCGTGCGATCGTATCGCTCAATATTCGTTTTCCCATCCATGTCAAAATTGAACCTGTTGTATTTTGGACGATATTCATACACTGCTCCTAAATCTAGTCCGATACCTGTATTTCGCGAGGTAAACATATTACTTTTTTCGGCTCTACCATAATTAAATTCGGTGGATGCAAAAGTAGCCTCTGAGCTCGCAGAACTATTGAATTCAAAGCTTCCCTGATCAGAATAGAGATAGGTAGCATCAATACCATTAATCAATTTAACAGCAATTCCCGCTTTTATGAAGTTGGCTTTTTCATTCTTTATGACCCGGGCATAGTTAAATCTATTCTCTAAATAGATGAACTGATTGTAGGAGTAATTTTCAAATGAAATAGGGGTATTTAAAGGCGTTGAATCATCATAATCGTTGTGAATGGCATTGGTCCATTCGTTAGAAAGACCATCCAGATTACCGAAGGATCGAATGCGGAAACTTAATCCAATGGCGTTGTTGTGATTGATTTCATAACTTACCCCAACTAAGTCAATACTAGAATTTCTGGACTGGTATCCGAGTCCAGAATGATCTCTATATCTGGAACTTTCATTTCCAAAGGTCTTGCTAAGAATGCTTGTATTGCTACCTGTATAGTTATTAGTTTTTAGGCTATTTAAAGAGCCGCTGATACTTAATTTTTGAATAGAATTTACAATAGATGCAGGTTGAAAATAGGAAGTGGAATAACCAATATAATTGTCTAATGCATTTCCCCCAGAATAATTATTTTGAGCGGATACGTATAGACATGTGAAAAGGGTTCCTATCACTAAAATGGGAAGTCTTAATTTCATAATGAGTGTAATTCTTGAGGTTATGGCTGTTGCCTGGTTGTATTGAGGGAAAGAGCTAAAGTTTTGCTCTTTTAATCTCAAAGATAAATTATTATTGTTTTTTAAAAATGTTATCCTTTATTTAAACCTAAATATTACAATTTAAATTGAATTCCTTAGAAAAGGCCTTATTTGATGATTGATTTTATTTTCATCGATTACCACAAGAATTTTATCAAGCTATGAATTTAGGAGTTGACCTGATAATGAGTACATAAATAGGGTGATTTAAAAGTTGTATTTTAAGCATTATAGGATTGTACACATCCGACTGAGATTATAAAAAAAATAGGCATTGATTCTAATTGCGGAGCTAATAAGGCATATCTTTAAAAAAACATAATTTAAATCATCATGGCTAAAGGCATCAATACGAAAAAAAATGTAAAGAAGGAACCCGCCAAAACACCAAAAGAAAAGAAGGCAGAAAAGAAACTTAAAAAGGGTAAGTAGTAGTTTCTACGTAGGTCAACTAGGTTGTCACGAGTGTCATTTTCTTATTTGAAGATGTGATGACCTATGAAATCACTTTAGTGCCTCTAGTAACCAATCTGAGGTAGGGGATTGGATATTTGACCAAAATAGAGTTAAATGATGCATCCAATTTAAAAAGATCAGCAAAGACGACTTCCAATAAGAATTACTCCTAATAGCCTTTACTTTCGGAAAGCAAAAGTGATCGTCCCACTTAAAGCTGCATTACCTGAGGTTTGAGCAGTAGACCATTGATACGAAAAGGGTGTACTAGCAAGGATACTGATAGGTCAAATATTTTTCTGCGATAGGTTATAAGACTTTGATGAATATACTCGAGATTTATTAGAAATACATTTATTAGAAATACTTAGAAAAAGAAACGGCTAAAAAGCTGTCTTGTTTGAAAATAATAAAAAGAGCTCTTGGTTAGAAATATCATCAAAAAGGCGAGCTTCCGAGGTCATATTTAAGTTGCTGGCAACTCTCCGAGAAGCTTCAAGTTTATTTTTGGTGAAAACATCTCCATTTTCAGAAACTAAGCAATCAATATATTGTCATAATCCTTATATTTTCTTGTAAAGCATCGAAGGCTTCAAATTCTGGATTCGATTTACTAAATAAGGCATGATAATCGTCATCAAATTCCATTTTTCTTTGTGATGCCAGTCCTACAACGAAAGCAATGGAGGTGATAACTACCCACCATCGGTATTTAATGACTCCAACTGCCCATTGGATGGTGAATTATATTTTTTGTCAAATAGCTTATTTTTTACTTATAAAAAGCACTTAGTATTAAAATATATACTAATCATAATTATTTGATTTTCCTTTAATCTTTATTTTGATATTATTATATTTATGACGCATTTTTGAGCTTTTTCTATTGAAAAAAAATCGGATTTTTGTTAACTTAGTTTTTATCTGATTATTTTTTTTAAATGATCGATATAGAATTAAACAATAGTTGTCCTATCAGCAGTGCCATGCAAATCTTGGGAGGGAGTGGAAAATCATTATTCTGTCAAGGCTTAGAGATGGTAAACTTCGTTTTGGTGAACTTTCGTCTATGATTCCTTTGATCTCTGGAAAGGTACTGGGAGATCAGTTAAAAGAAATGGAGCGAGACGGTTTGGTGCTTCGTCAGCAGTTTATTGAGATCCCCCCAAAAGTAGAGTACTCATTGACTGAAGGCGCCATTCAATTGAAAAAGATATTGCAAGATTTGCGTGATTGGTAAAACAAACACAGTTTGACTCATCAGAAAAGCTAAATATTCGCTTCAATGAACCCTGTTTGTGGCTCATGGAAAATTTATTCAAATGTTCTGTTGATCTGAAAATGTGTTAGCTGCGCATGGATTGTCCACGAGAGGTATTTAGTATCCTGCTGAATTCCATGAAAGGTTGTCTGCAAAGTTTAATTTTTTAAGAAAGAGGAATTTTAGAGTCGTTAGTAGCCATAATTTGCAGAAAGTAGCCTAGTATTATCTAGTGTAATAGGAAAGAAGTCATCACAATTTAGGTCGTCTTTATAAACTGGGCAAGGGAGCTGAATGAATTAGAGAAGGTGGGTAACAGAATGATTTTATAGGATTGAGAATGTAAGATTTCAACTCAATAGGTAGCGATCATCTCTGTTCCGTTACTTGGATGTCCGCCAGTAATACCGTTCTGGGATCAGCTAAAATGAGTTGAGGTTTGATGAGTGCTGGGATTGTATAGGTGGCGGAGCGTGCGCTCATGTCTACTTGGAATACAACAGGATCTATTCCATCGGGAAAATGGAATTCAAACTCAACCGGTACATCAAATAAGACCTCGGAAGAAGCCTTTTGTGTCAATGTTAAATTTATTTGGCCGAGGGTTTCATCATAGGTCCAATTGGCATATATTTCAAGCATATCTGGACGTTTGAGCCATTGATTCAGAAAAGGGGTCAACTTTTTAGTGGTAAAAAACTCCATTTCATGAATAAAATCTGCCGTGGAGGCATGGCCATTGAAATATTTTTTATAATAGGATTGTATACCCATTTTGAAAGTTTCGTGTCCCATTTTTTCACGTAACATATGTAAAAACCAAGCTCCTTTTTTGTAGGTCATTCCCGTTACTACAGGACCTAATTCAGCCGTTCGGTCATCAATGACAATGAAACTGCTGTCTTTTTCATGGTAGCCTTTGATGAGCTTTTTTGCTATTTTGAGCTCTTTAATGTACGTTTCATGGCCATATTGATGCGATTGAAATAGCATAGTAAAATAAGTAGCAAATCCTTCACTAAGCCAAGCATCATCCCAAGTAGATTCGGTCACTGAATTACCAAACCATTGATGTGCGATCTCATGAATCACGACATTCCTAAGCCTTTCTGTAGCTTGACCCGTAATAAGATTTTCGGCATAGAGGATGGCTGAGGCGGTCTCCATGGCCCCGCTGGTCACACTCGATGATTGGATATTGGCGAGTTTTTCATAGGCAAAAGGCCCCACATAGAGGCTGAAAAATTCAAGTACGCTTTTGGTGGGATGGGCAAAGTCATGAAAACCAGCATCTCGATCTTTGGCATAAACCCAAGACTGGATGGGCTTGCCTTCAAAGGTATCCACTTGCTGAACTGCAAATTCTGCCACTCCCAATACGTACAGCCAACAAGATACCGGAACCGATTGCTTCCAATGGGTAAATTTACGATTTCTAGTCAGGAGTGATTCCTCCATCAAAACGCCATTTGATACCACTTTGTATTTGTTGGGCGCAATGATTTTAAACTCAACCGTTGCCTTTTCATAGGGATGGTCAATGGTAGGGAGCCAATGTCGGGTATTATTAGGCCAACTTTCGCAAAAGAATGTTCGATCTCCAAAGTGATTGTTCTTTATTTCTAGGCCGGCTTCTGGAATGCCTCTATACTCAATAATGAATGTTTTAAGGATTTCTTTGCCTACCGGTTGATGCATCTTAATGACCAAAGCATCTCCTTGATGTCGGTATTTTAGTGGGGTGCCTTCTGATGTAACAGAGGATACTTCCATGCCTTTACCTAGACGTTCTTGTGTCTTGTTGGCGAGATCCAGTCTGAACTGACCTACATCATTTGATTTGAAAAGAATTTCAATGGAGGCGGTTCCTATGATTTCATCGGTATCATCTGATAAGGTAAGGGCAAAAGCATAATGTTGAATGTCTATCTGATAATTGAAAGGATATTGATCGGCAAAAACAGCGGGTATAAATGTGAAGAGGCAGAGGAGTTGGGCGGTCAAATTTTTCAATAATAGCATCGAGGTATTTGTTATTTAAACTTATAGAAAAAGTCATTTTATTGGCGGTCATCAAAAAGGATGAAGAAGATGAGTACCATGAAACCTAATTTAGACGAATATAGGCTAAAGAGCATATTAAAAAAAACACCCCATCGAGGATTCTATAATTATCAACGTTGATGGTAAAGCACTCGTTGTTCTAGATGCACGTTTAGAGGATTATTTCTACTTTTAAAAAACATTAAGGATGAAATACCCAGCAGGTGCATAAGTCTTCAAAGATCCAAACGAGAACAAGGAATCGAAGATATAATTGGCCTAATTAGGACATGAAATCAAAGCCCTGCTATAGATAAGTTAAGAATAAAGGAATGAAGTCCTATATACCTAGAGGGTGTGGTTGGACTCAAACCTGTGGATTTATAACCGCGGGTTCTTCTGATGATCCTGGGAGTTTATTGAGGCAAAAAGGGAAGAGCATCGTACATATTTTCCGTTTAAGTATTCATTTATAGTAATTTCACGGCAGCCAGTGCCGCCCTTGATCCCTCGATGAGCGCATTAGTATGACTCATATAGCCACTGAGTTCTGAGTGACCAAACTGTATTCGGTTGTAACCTTTTTTAACGATTTCTTTGGGCGCGTCTTTGCCATCTTTACCAAAATGAAAACCTGGCTGTGGTGAGATATAGGCATGACCCCATCGGTTGAGAACAATTCCCGCGATATCTCTCCGAGCGTTAAAACCATAGTCGGCAAACATAAGGGTCATTTGCTCCACAATCTCTTTTTCATAATCACTATAGGATTTACTGAGTAGCTCGGCTCGGCCTAGAGTCCCTTGTACGGATATAGGATGTCCCGGATTATTAAAAGGAACATAAAAAGTCATTACAGCCGGTTTGTTAGGCTCAAAAGGCTGATTTTTTTCACCCGTATCCATAGGACGCCTGATAGAGAAAAAATTACCAAAGCCCTCAAACCATCGGGCAGAAGAAATGCCTAATTCATTAAGAAACCGCCAATGGCGCACAGCCACATTAACAACTAAAATAGGTGAGTGATGGAATTCCTTGTAGGCATCAGTAATTGCAGGGGGTAGGTCTTTAATGATATTCTTTCCCACCCAGCCTCCAATGGCTGACACAACCGTCTTAGCTTTTACACGTTTTACCACGCCATTTTCTTGATAGGTTACGTTCACATGCTTCGTGGTATCGATTGGACCTGCATGCCTAATGTCGATGGCGGTACTATTCAGTCGAATGCTGATAGGGTTGCTAGATCTATCTAAAGCCTTGAAATTTATGGGATTAAATAAAATATCTTCAAAGTTTTTTCCGCCAGTGATACTTTCAGGTATGAGGTGTTTTATAATATGTCTAAAACTGCCAGTGTTACCGCCGGGAAAGCTTAATGCTCCCATTTCAACTTCATTGATACTGCTGTCGTATACATAACGTGCACGAGTACAAGGCATTTCTAATGCTCTGGCTGAATAGGCAGAGTAAACATCGCAGCCAACTCCCCCCATAGATATGGCAATGATGGGATCAAAATATTTAGTTATTGCTGGGTTGTAGCCGTACACTTTTTCAAGCAAGTCTTTATAGGACATACTGTCTAACCACTGGTCAATATCATCTCCTTGATATTTATCTTCAAGGTCTTCAAAGGCACGGTTTAAGTCGGCTTTAATGTCGTCTGGCCAAGGCAAGCGGGAGAGTTTATCAGCTCTTGGATTAATGACCCAGGGCTTTTTAGCTTCCTTACCTAAAAAGTAACCGGTATCAAAACGCTCTTCATCCCAATACACGCCATAATAGTTTTCTATCGGCGCCTTAACCTTGGTCTTTTCGGGATCTTGCCTAACAAATTTATAGTCAAAAGGTAGACCTGTTACATGATAAATTTCGGCAATAAGTCCTTTATCATCTTTTTTAGGTGGACCAAAATCATTGGACCCTTGTGGGCCATAGAGTTTATAGCCATCGACTTCAAATTCATTTTGCTTAGCCTCACCTCCAAATACAGGATGATTTTCAATGATTAAACATTTTTTAGTGTCGCCGTATTTTTTATGAAATTGGTAAGCGGCACCAAGTCCTGAAAATCCACCACCAATAATGACCATATCATATTCTTCACCTGTATCCTCGACTTCTTCCAAAAGTTTTGGTGTGAGTCCATCACGGATTAAATGGGCGGCTTTTCGAACTGAGGCAACATTACCATTTGAATTCGCATAATCACCTACTCCACCAAAACCCGTCCATGGGTCATTAAAAAGGCCAACTGATTTTTTTTCTGCACCAATAACGGGTAAACTTGGACTCAATAAAGCCACCCCCAAACCAACTAAGGTACCGTTGACAAAATCTCTCCGTGAAATGTTGTTTGATAGTTGTAAGTCTTTATTCTTATGTTTCTTTTTCTTCTTACTCAAAGGGTATCGCTCCTTTAATATTTCTATTTATTGATCAGTAGTTTCTCCATAAGCAGCCATTTTTTGCTGAAAGAGTCCTGCTTCTTGTTCAATCATTCGGGTATCAAAATAGCAATGGGTTCCTACGATCTTGTCATTTTCCCATTTCCAAGAACAGTAAAAATCTAATTCATGAGATTGTCCTGTGGTTTTTGAAACGCCACTCCAATGGACCCATTGATTGGTGAAAATATTGCCATTATTGTAAAACATGGTGGTAATGTGTGGATCGTTGTGTTTGAGTTCATCAAATAACAGCGAGTGAAAATTGTAGCCTTTAATAATTTCTTCAGTGCTATAGATCACATCATTGACCATATGTATACCATCTGGGGTGAAATATTCATTAGCTAGTTCAAAGGTTCCCGTAGTATAGGCCTTGCCTAGTTTTTCAATAATTTTTGTTTTTTCATCACTTTGATTGATGGTGCCTGATAGGGGCGCAGTATCTATTTTTATGGACTCATTACATGATAGCAAGGCGCCAATGGCCAGGTAATAAATGATTTTTTTCATGGTTTTTTTTAATTTTATTCTATTAAAATTATCCAAAAGGAAGTTAATTTAAAAGCATTAAAGCTTATTTTTTGACTAAAAGGAACCTATCTTAATCCAAAATATGACCTTAAAACATACAGATCCATGAAAAGCATATTGATGATCATACTCATTTTGAGCACCTACTTACTGAGCGCTCAAAAGATTAAAAAGGCGGGAATTTATCTTGGTGCTGATGAAAATAACGGCAAGTCTTATGTTTTTGGTCAACAAGAGGCCGTAGATGCAGTATGGGATATCGCCAGGAATTATACTTTGAAAGATGTAGATGGGATGATAGAAAATTACAGTCCCGCATTTGGAGCTCAAGTGATTGAAGGAAACAGAAAATGGCTGAATGCTATGGAACAGATTTCCATGGCACCTTACAGCATGATTCCTGTTAAAATAGAGGATACAGATGAAACTTTGGTTTTGACCTGGTCGGTAGAGGAGCGTAAATGGAAAAATGGGTCTAGGCAGACCCTAGATTTGATGGAAATATTTACGGTAAATCAAAAGAATAAAATCATAGGATTTAGTCAATGGGCACGTACAGATCGCAAGAGTCAGTTTGGCTTGAGTTCGGGCGGAAAATTTTATGGAAAAAAACCTACTGAAGTCACTGGAAGATCGTTGGTCTTTTCAAATCGGGGAGAAATAGAGGTGCTTGAAAAGCTATTTAAAGATTATAATAATATGGATGGAGCCGGATGTAGTCAAGCATTTGCAGACCAAGCCACTATGAATGGATATGATGGAATGAAATCAACACTTTCCAAGGAGGATTGGTCTACGATGTTTGATTCTTATCAATCAGTGGAATGGAAGCCTTATTCAATAGCTCCATTGAAGATTTCAGATACAGATCCTATTTCTGTAGCAACGGTCTTATCGAGAGAAAAACGGATCTATAAAGATGGGTCTGTTTGGGAAAAAGAGCTTGTTGAATTTTTTTATTTTGATTTAGAGGGTAAAATATTCAACGTGGTCCAATATACACGAGAGCTGAACCCGTAAGTTTTAATTATGTTTTTGATCGCCTCGGGATTTAAATTTTAATCTTAGGCAGAAAACCAATTGTTATTGGTATTTAAAAACTATCTCTCAATAATTCAAACTGACTTTTGTAGTTTGCTCTTGTTTCCTCATCATTAAATATGAGGTACTGCTGGGTATATACTGTTGTTGCGGGTAATGTATTGGTGAAGGACGGCAACGCTTGGGAACACTCATACTGATCTTCACATCCATTGGCACAAAGTGAGCCTACCGTGATAGGAGCAAAATTTAAGATCAAGCGGTAAGAGGTGACATCCATTCCTGTAAAAACATCTTCTTTGATAGAATAAATATCTTTAAAATTGGGCTTAAAATTTGAACCAAAAATATTTAACCAAATCCGTGCATCTACCGATTGATAACTGCAGTTATTGAAATTTTGAATGATTTGAAAATCACCAACTGCATTTACAGAAAAGCTATAATTAACATCACTCAAGAGTTCTCCTTGGAGGGCTGAATGATTTTGAAGTTCATTAAACTCTTCCGAAAAAATAGCCTCAGTAATAATAGGATTGCTATTGAGAAAAGTAATGGCGTTGTCGTAATTTTCTTCTTCTTTCGAACAACCCGATAAAAATAAACTTGCGAGAAAAAGGCTTGCAATTAATGAATGACGCATAGTGCAAAAGTATTATTAAATTAAATACTTAAGGTGAAATAGATTAAATTATTTTGGTTGAATTTGAGATAATACAAATTCGTATAAAAGTCTTTTCCATCAAATCTTCAGCTTTAATATTTACTTAAAGTTTTTGTTTACATATCATGGATGATTTTTTTGTAATGCATTATTTGATATCGTGAGGTTAAAGTGATTTAATTAATAATATATAGCCGGTTTTTGTTAAAAAGAGTTAATGTTCTGAGTGAATTTTCATATTTCACTACTTCTATATTAATATTGATGTAGTTAGTTTTTCATAATGGGTGGTTTCGGCTGTCTATACAGGCAGCCGTTTTTTATGTAAGAATTTTGAGGCTATTTATTTTATAATAGATCCGACAGAGCCTACTTCTCAGTATCTTATTTACAATAAGTTCTATTTTTTCAATTATTTTAATTCGAGAATAAGTATGATCTCGGATCATAAAAGGAATAGGGTCATTTGATGCGGCGCCATTTGATAAGGATTTATTTTGAAAGCCTATAGGATGTGGGTAAATTTGAATTTGACCAACTTCTAGCGAACCGCATGAAAAATTTAAGATTTGTTATGTTCCCATTAATTGTCTCTTTAGGTTTTATGACCGCATGTGAAGATTCATCGAATACGATAAAAAATATGGCCACGGAGTTAAAAGAGCATGGAATTTTTCAAAAAAATGGCTTCAGAGATAAAGAAATAGAGGTCTCCTTATCAGACCAAGCGGCTCTAGATCTGCTTATGAAAATAAATAAACTTTCTCATGATATTATTGTTCTTAAACTTAAAAGCTATGGGTTAGAGGATATTTATCGAAACAAAATTAGAGATCTAGAAAAGTCGTTAAGAAAAGGAGGGTTATCCCAAATGCGAATGAAAGAGACGAAAGAAAATATCAAAAAATCCAAATCTAAATTAACAGAAGAGACCAAGCGTTTACGTTCTTTGGGAAGATCGATTTATAATAATTCAATTAAGCTCAAAAAAATGAAACGAGATTTTAACCAAATGGATTATGCCGTAAAGTTTTGAATTTATGGTTATAGGTTTGAATTATTCTAATAGGGAAACACTGTAAAAGCCCATGATTTCTATAAATCCAATTATGAAAACAGACCATTAGGTTCCTGAAAATTCAATCAAAGTTTGGACCGAATAACCACTTGCTTTGATAAGATCACTTCCGCTGAGTTCAGGGAGGTTTATTACGGCTTGGATAAGGATGTTTTTTTTTAAAACTCCAAAATTTTCATGAACCAATTGAGCACAAGCCAATGCGGTTCCCCCTGTGGCGATGAGATCATCCATGATCACAATTTTGTCGAAAGTTTTTATATCTGTGTTTTTTTGAATTTCTAACGAGCTACTTCCATATTCTAAATCGTGTGAACGTTTGTAAGTATCATTGGGTAATTTACCGGGTTTTCTGACCATAATGAAAGGCAGTCTGAGACGGTCGGAGAGTGGGGCACCAAATACAAAACCTCGACTTTCTATGCCAATAATTTTATCGCCCCCAAAGGCTTCAATTCCTGAGGCCAACATCATTATGGTATGGTTAAAAGCTTGAGGATTTTCAGTAAGGCTGGTGATATCCCTATAGGCAATACCAGGAATAGGAAAGTCATTGACCGTCCGTATAGCAGCTTTAAGTTGATCTATGTCCACAGTTCTAAAAATTCTATAAACAAAATTAATTCAAATAGGGAGTTTAATAGGGAAATCAACGAATTTAAGATTAAATATAATTCTATGAGATCAATGGACCTGTTGTTGATGCAGGTTGATCTTAAGTCTAGGGTAGCCATTGTATCAGTATTACCGATAGGTATTTTATCATTTTTTTTCTTTACAATTACTTAACACGGAATCTGTTTCTGTTAAAGAGGATTGGTTTACTATTGCAAAATCATTCTTCATATGATAATTTTTTCTTTGAACATTAAGATCACTCCATTTCTGGGTGATCTTTTTTTTAATTTTTTGGGCGCTGTATTCAATATAGATAGTCGAAATAGCTAACATTACGTTTTACACCAAAACTAAAACTATGAAAAAGTTATACCTATTATCTATCATCGTACTTGCTGTTGCTTGTACTCCGCCCGCTCCTACAGTGGTCGAGTCAGTCGAAAGATCTATTGGATTTCATTCAAATAATGAGCTCAAGGAGTTTAAATGGCATCTAGGCACTGAAGATGCTATTGATTTGGTCAAAGCACTTGATAAGGCTTGGGTTGCTCGTGATTATGCTGCTATGAAAAATTATTTTGCCGATACTTTGCGAATTACTACTTACAATGGCAAGGTCTTTACATCATTTGAGGACTTTGAAATAAATGTAGCTGAAGATACCACGGGAGGATGGATTTTTGATCGTGCTTTTTCAGTTGATTTAGATCCAGCTTTGGGAGGAGAGCATGTTCAAGCTTTTTTTAATTCCTTCGACATCAACCCAGAGGGAGATACGATTAAATATAAAATTTATGAAAGCTATTATGTGGTAAATAAAAAAATTGTTTGGCTCGATCAATTCCGTCAGGAAACCAAATAACTATTAGAACCAATTTTTAAAAGCCCAGATCACATGACTGGGCTTTTTTTATTTCTTAGTAAGTGGGGCGCTTAGAAAAAAATAATAATGAGTAGATGAGGACGGTACTCCTTTCTGATAAATGTTCATTAGAATTAAATGTACATGATCTTCACACCGAATTTTGTTCTTAACAATCTATTTATGTGGAAAAAAATAATTAATTTTCATCTGCCGATAGTATAAAAAAAATAACATCTCCTATTTCGCTTATGAATGAATTAAAAGAAAAATCCAGCGCAGGACTGACTACCGCCTTTTTGACTTTCTTCGTGCTATTTTTTAACTTTGAGAGTCGAGGACAGATGCCTCAGCTATTCACAGAGGAGGTATTGAGTCTCACCTTAAGTGGAGATCTCAAAACTGTTTTTAAAGACCGTGGTGATGATTCTCAATACCACCCTGCGGAATTATCCTATTTTTCAGATCAAAAAAAGGTGAGTATACCTCTCAAAATAAAAACAAGAGGGAATTTCCGAAAATCAGCATCTAATTGTAAATATCCACCCTTAATGTTGAACTTTCCTAAATCAGAAGTTATAGTCAATACGCTTTTTGCTGGTCAAAATAAGATGAAATTGGTAACGCCATGTCAAGGGGACGAGTATACTATACATGAGTATTTAGTCTACAAGTTGTATAACCTTTTTTCACCTCAAAGCTTTCAGGCACAATTATTAAAAATTTCATTTCAAGATACTTTAAAGCGAAAAAAAGCGAGCACTTATTATAGCCTGTTATTAGAGAATGAAGATCAGATGGCGCAAAGAAATCAGGCTTTATTATTTGAGAAAATAGGCTACAAGCCTACCCAACTTGATAAAGTTAAATTTTTAGAGATGGCCGTTTTTGAATACCTTATCGCGAATACGGATTGGTCAGTTCAGTATCAACAAAACATTAAATTGATAAAAAATGAGCAGAATAAATTACCCATTGCGGTACCTTATGATTTCGATCATGCGGGTATCGTCAGATCCCCTTATGCCAAGCCTGCTCCAGCACTTCAACTGAGTAATATTTTTACCCGGAGATATAGAGGTTATTGCATCAGTGAGATGTCAGTGTATCAGCCTGTCTTTGATAAATTTAATAGATTAAGGCCGGCTATTTACGCACTTTATGAAGGTAATAAGGTAATACAGTCAAGCTATAAAATTAAGACCCTTAAATTTTTAGACAATTTTTATGATACGATCAATGATCCAGAAAAAGCATTACTTGCCTTCGGTTATCCTTGCGATCCCTCAGGGACAGGTAATGTAGTCATAAAAGGGTTGCAGAAAATAAATTAAAGCGTGGGACGCCCGTTAGGCGGCTGATATTTTCACGTTATTAACCACCTTTTTTTTCTATTTCTTGATTAAGAAAAACTTTGTGTGAATACTATTTTCATCCGAAAAAAGGCTATTGTAAGGTCTTTTATTCAGTATCCTGATAAGGTGAGTTTTATTCTTTTACCTCAGATGTTACCAGTGGAATTAAAGTCATTAGAAAGCTCGGATCGCGCGGACTTCATTGACACTCACTTTATAACTGCTCTTCGTCAATCCGTTACCAAAGCTTACTGATTTAGCTTTATCAGCACTGTCTTGGGTAGAGCTCCAATAGGTAGTATTTCCGAATCGAGAACCATTATAAACCGTTAAACTATCATCGATCCATTCTCTCTCTTGGTACAACAATTCTAATTCATCAATTGAGGGTAAATACCACTCGTAAATCGAAGTATCTCCGGCAACGACTGTATTGGCTGAATAAGCAGCAATAACTGTCGAAATACCTGAGGGTTGGCAATCAGCAGCTAGAATTGCTGCAGTATTTGTATAACCAGTTCCAAGTATACTGCCATTTGCATCTGATATTTCTCCATCGGCACATCCCCATTCCCCAGATTCACTATCATTGAGCGTGACGATGTATCCATGCTCCAACGTTTCATCTATATAAAAAATAATACCGCCAAGGGCATAGTTACCTAATATGACATGACAGCCATTGGTGTCAACATTCTCGTCAGCGGGCGTGTTAGGGCACGTGTCAATGGCATCATTAACGCCATCTTCATCCGTATCTTTTTGGATATCTGCACAACCATTCGCATCTACTGTAAGTCCTTCAGGTGTATCATCGCAAATGTCAAATTCATCAGTAACCTTATCATTATCAGTGTCCGAGAGAGTGAAAGTTACCGTAATATTTTTTGGACCATCTAGGACTAAGGTGAGGGTGCCACCTAAGGAGTCGGTCAAAGAGATAAGGGAGTCTTGCAACCAATCATCAAAATTAAAATATTCATTAGGTATTGCGGTCAAAGTAATTGTGTCACCCACATTATAGGTTCCCGATAACGGAGAAACAGTACCGCCGTTTAGAGGAACAATATCTATATCCAGTATATAGTTGTTTGGTCCTTCGTCCTGCTGACAAGATAAAATGGCAGTAAGTAAGCCGATCAACGTGAGACAAATAAAACGAGAAATTTTTGACCAGTAATTCATTTTTATGTGATTGTGTTTGTAAAATTAGGTAATTCAGTTAATATTTAAGTTTTAATCACCTTCTTTTTGGCTTTGAAGGACTATTTTCTAGTATTTCTGTTTAGATGATGAAACCTTAGAAATTATAGATGGGTATTTTTTAATCCCTATTTTAGGTGTCCAAGGTTTTATTGAATGTCAAAAGTGTTAGTGTGTATTTAACGACTCAAAAGAGATAACAATGAATCCAAAACTGATTGCCTATCTGTTGCTTATCATTTCCATAGTGTCTATTGTATTCCTATTGGCTTTTATATTGGATGCTTTTTCGGTAGAGAAACTACCCATACTTATCTTTGTAATTGTACCGGTTTTAGTGATTTATTATTTATTTGTTACCCGTTTTGGAAAAGGCATTCGATAGCTTGAAAAGTTCAAAAAAATGGTAAATCAATCATTGGTGAAATAGCTATGAAGGGCTTATCTCGACCATCAATCTATTCATATTGAAGATTGGGTACCCGTTATTGCTTTCATCGCACTCCATTTGTTAACCGTCCCGCTTTCATGTTTTGCTCCAATCTTTTTGGCCATTCAATACACCGTCACGCCTTGACTTTGATAGGTTTCACAGGTTGAATGGTTCTTAATGGGATGTTGAAAGTGATCAATGAATGCCTAAGGCTTCTTTAAATATTATCATAGCCATTTTTGAGATGAATGCGTTACCCATTTAATCATTCAATAGCGCTTCTTTAAGATTAGATGTATGGTTAAGTGATTCCGAACTAAGAAAAAATGATCTTATATTTTCTGAAATTGCTAGGGTCAGTCTCAAGATACCATCATAGTTGGCCGCCGATGGTCGGGTTAAGTCTTACTTTCGAATCTTTCAGATAATCTAACTTAATATTCAAATCATCATTACATCGATTCGGCTTTGATAACGGCTGGTGGATTTATATCATTGGCCAAATACCTTTTCTAAAAGAGCCGTAGTTCTATTAGCTTGATTGCTTCGTATTGCAGATTCCTCTTCTGCAATCATTTTGAAGAGTCCAATAGTAGCCTCTTCTGTGGCATATTCGGCTAGATCGGGATTGACCTTTTTAGTAAAGGGCACTTTGTTGTAGATTTTCATTACCTCCCCCCAATATTTGGTGGTACCTGTTTGTTGAAGTGCATTTTCTATGATGGGTTTAAATTTAATGAGTAATTCACTTTTTGTGGTATTTTCTAAATATTGAGTAGCGGCATCTTCTTCACCATTCACAAGAGCAATAGCATCTGATATTTCCATTGCTGTTATCGCTCCTATGAAAATATTTAGTGCTTCTTTAGAAGCCAGCTCAGCACTTCTATTAATAAGTAAAACCACCTCATCACATTTTTCTTTTCCGCCAGGTACTTTTGCGAGTGTAGTTGATATTTGCTCGGCTTCTTTAGGAAATGGAATTTTGATCAATGTATTTTTAAAATATCCATCTTCTTTGTTAACCTTTTGAACTCCTTTTTCGATACCCTTTGAGAGGGCTTCTTTTAGGGCATTTGCTGCTTCTTCTACTGAAAAAGGAACCTCTTCGATATTAAGTTCGTCAAGGGTTGTCTCTTCAATAACTTCTTCAACAATATCTTTTAAAAACTTTAGCTGTCCAAAAGAAGTTGTGTTTAAAAGGCATATGAACACTATGGTAAGGCTGATAATTTTTTTCATAATGTAAACTTACTTAATTATTGATTTGAAAGAGCAACTATTTTAACTGAGAAAAAAAAATGGCATAACAGTTGCTGATGCTATGACATTTTCATTTTTTTCGTACCCTACGTGTGATGAATTTTATTGGTAGGATATCAATTTAAGAAAGTTTACCT
>Ga0115550_1001067_pt1 | contig 21290 bp, 18 predicted proteins | sample COGITO_mtgs_1005_FD_87177 | JGI IMG/M metagenome (GOLD analysis project Ga0115550, IMG submission 87177) | Pelagic marine microbial communities from North Sea - COGITO_mtgs_100511 | ecosystem: Environmental > Aquatic > Marine > Epipelagic | place: Germany:Helgoland, sampling site Kabeltonne... | reverse complement strand
TGTTCGGCTGGGGCTGGTTCTGGGACTGGTTGCACGGCGGGCCCGCTGCCGAGAAGTTCGAGCTGGCCAGCCTGATGCTCAAAATCACCTTTCCCTATCTCTGGTTCATCACTTTTACCGCCATGGCGGGGGCCATACTCAATACCTTTGGCCGTTTCGCGGTATCCTCGTTCACCCCTGTGTTTCTCAACCTCACCATGATAGGGGCGGCCTGGTGGATAGCGCCCCTGCTGGAGAGACCCGAGATTGCTCTCGCGATCGGTGTCTTTCTGGGTGGTTTGGTGCAGTTCCTGTTCCAGTATCCCTTTCTGCGCCAGATCAACATGCTGGTGTGGCCCAAGTGGGGTTGGCGCCACCCTGGGGTGGTCAAGATCCGCACCCTGATGATCCCGGCGCTGTTCGGGGTGTCGGTCAGTCAGATCAATCTGCTGATCAACACCATGCTCGCATCCTTCCTTGCCACCGGCGCCATCAGCTATCTCTATTACTCGGATCGCCTGCTGGAGTTCCCCCTTGGCCTGTTCGCGGTGGCCATCAGTACCGTTATCCTGCCTGCGCTGGCCAAGAAGCATGTGGATGCGGACCCGGCCGACTTCTCTCGCACCATGGACTGGGGGGTACGGATGGTGATGCTGCTCGGCCTGCCGGCCATGGTGGGGATAGCCGTGTTGCGCGAGCCCATACTGCGAGTGCTCTTCATGCGCGGCGAGTTCGGCATGCATGAGGTGAGCATGTCCAGTGCCAGTCTGCTGGCTTCCACCACGGGCCTGTTGTCGCTGATGTTGATCAAGGTGCTGGCACCGGGCTACTACGCTCGCCAGGACACCAGAACGCCAGTGCGGATCGGGGTGATGTCCATGATCGCCAACATGGTGTGCAACCTCATCTTCATCTTCCCCCTTGGCTATGTGGGGCTGGCGCTATCCACCGCCTGTTCAGGCTCGTTGAATGCGGCTCTGTTGTTCAAGGGCTTGTATCAACAAGGGGTTTACCGTCCGTCCCGCAATACCGGGCTGTTCTGCCTCAAGTTGCTGGTGGCGACCGTGCTGATGGGCGGCGTGCTTGCCTATCTGTCACCGGATCTCGCCCAGTGGGCTGCCTGGAGCATGGGCAAGGCCAGCTTGCAGCTGATCATGCTGCTCTGCCTGGGAGGGGGAATGTACGGGGTCATCCTGCTGGTGCTGGGCATTCGGCCAAGACACCTGAGATCGGGTCGGTAGCCGGTCTGATCCGGCTATGCCGTACTGGAGCACTCTGGTGGGAGCGGAGCAAGACAGTTGAAGTCGGATCAGCAGCCGGACTGACCCTGCCGCACCATACGGGATGGCCCCGGCGGGCAGGGGTTCTGGGCAAGATGCCTGAAATCGGGCCATGAGGGCTGACCCTGCCAGCTGGCTGATATATAATCCGCCGATTTCCATGGCAGCAACGCACAAGGCACTGATGGAGCTTATCCGCGGTATTCACAATATCAAGCCCCGTCACCGGGGATGTGTATTGACCATAGGCAACTTTGATGGGGTCCATCAGGGTCATCATGCCGTGTTGGCGCGCTTGCAGGAAAAAGCCGTTCAACTGGAGTTGCCAGCCTGCGTCATGCTGTTCGAGCCCCAGCCACTGGAACTGTTTGCCGGATCGGCTGCGCCTGCTCGCCTCAGCCGGCTGCGGGAGAAATACGAAGCGCTCAAGGGCATGCAGATCGACCGCATGCTCTGCGTGCGCTTCAACCATCGTTTCGCCGAGCAGTCCCCCAACAGCTTCATCGAGCAGTTGCTGGTCGAAAAACTGGGGGTGCGTTATCTGGTGGTCGGTGACGATTTTCGCTTCGGCAAGGGGCGGGAAGGGGACTTCCACCTGCTGGAGGAGGCGGGCCATCGCTTCGGTTTCGAGGTGATCAGTACCCAGAGCTTCCAGCTCGAACGGCAGCGGGTCAGCAGCACACTCGTACGCGAGGCCCTGAAAGCGGGCCGGATGGCGGAGGTGGAGATGATGCTCGGCCGCCCTTATACCATCAGCGGTCGGGTGGCCCACGGTGACAAGCTGGGCCGCACCATAGGTTTCCCCACCGCCAATCTGGCACTCAAGCGCCAGGTCATCCCGGTCGGTGGCGTGTTTGCAGTGGAAGTGTTATGTTCCGGCAAGACCTTCCCCGGCGTAGCCAATGTGGGTGTACGGCCGACCGTGAATGGCACACAAGCCAGATTGGAAGTACATCTATTTGATTTTTCTGGTGATCTATATGGTCAGCAGGTCAAGGTGCTGCTTCGCCACAAGCTGCGCGAAGAGCAGAAGTTTGCCTCTTTCACCGCCTTGAAAGAGCAGATCGAACGAGATGCCTTGGCAGCCCGAGCCTGGTTCGGGCTGCCACTACTCAATTTACCCAGCACTCTTTTAGAAAAGAAGGGAACCCAGGACTGATGAGCGACTATAAACACACCCTGAATCTTCCGGAAACCGAGTTTCCGATGCGTGGCGATCTGGCCAAACGCGAACCCAACATGCTGAAACGTTGGTACGATCAGGATCTTTACGGCGCCATTCGCCGCGCCAAAGCGGGCAAGCCCTCCTTCATTCTGCATGACGGCCCCCCCTATGCGAACGGCAGCATTCACATCGGTCACTCGGTCAACAAGATCCTCAAAGACGTCATCATCAAGTCCAAGGGCCTCTCCGGCTTCGATTCTCCCTATGTGCCTGGCTGGGATTGTCACGGTCTGCCCATAGAGCTGAAAGTGGAAGGCATGGTTGGCAAGCCGGGTGAGAAAGTCTCCGCTGCCGAGTTCCGCGTCGAGTGTCGCAAATATGCCAAAACCCAGATCGAAGCGCAGAAGAGCGACTTCATCCGTCTAGGGGTGCTGGGTGACTGGGAACACCCCTACCTGACCATGGACTTTGGCACCGAAGCCAACATCATCCGTTCCATGGCCAAGATCGTCGAAAATGGCCACCTGCACAAAGGCTCCAAGCCGGTGCACTGGTGTACCGATTGCGGTTCTGCGCTGGCAGAAGCGGAAGTGGAGTACTACGACAAGAACTCCCCCTCCATCGACGTGCGCTTCAAGGCCGTTGACGAGGCGACCGTGGCCGCCAAGTTTGATTGCCCTGAAGGCCACCTTGGCAAGGGCCCGATCTCTGCGGTGATCTGGACCACGACTCCCTGGACTCTGCCCGCCAACCGCGCCATCGCCATGCACGCCGATCTGGACTATGCCCTGGTGCAAGTCGAAGGTGAGCACCCCGAGCGCCTGATCCTGGCCGCCGAGCTGGTCAAGGATGTGATGGACAGGGCCGGTATCGAGAAGTTCCACAATCTGGGTTACACCAAGGGTGCCGCGCTCGAGCTGCTGCGCTTCAACCACCCCTTCTATAGCTTCGATGTGCCTGTGGTACTGGGTGATCACGTCACCCTCGATGCTGGTACCGGCGCCGTTCACACCGCCCCTGGCCATGGTCAGGAAGACTTTGTGGTCGGTCAGAAGTACGGTCTGGAAGTGGCCAACCCGGTTGGCAGCAACGGCGTTTACCTGCCTGATACCGAACTGTTTGCCGGCCAGCATGTGTTCAAGGCCAATGCGGCCGTGGTTGAGGTGTTGACCGAGCGCGGCGCCTTGCTGCACCACATGGTGTTCAACCACTCCTACCCGCACTGCTGGCGTCACAAGACTCCTATCATCTTCCGTGCAACCCCGCAGTGGTTCATCAGCATGGAACAGAAGGGTCTGCGTCAGCGTGCGCTGGAAGAGATAGAGCGCATCGAGAAAGATGGCATTGCCCAACATGGCCAGAGCGGCTGGGTACCTACTTGGGGCAAGAACCGCATTCAGGCCATGGTCGAGAACCGTCCTGACTGGTGCATCTCCCGTCAGCGTACCTGGGGTGTGCCCATCTCCCTGTTCGTTCACAAGGAGACCCAGCAACTTCACCCGGAATCCGTGCGCCTGATGCACGAAGTCGCCAAGCGTGTCGAGCAGTCCGGCATCCAGGCCTGGTGGGATCTGGACAAGGCCGAGCTGCTGGGCAGCGACGCCGACATGTACGACAAGGTGCCTGACACCCTGGACGTCTGGTTTGACTCAGGCTCAACCCACTCCTCAGTGGTAGATGCTCGTCCCGAGTTCAACGGTCACTCCGCCGACCTCTATCTGGAAGGTTCTGACCAGCACCGTGGCTGGTTCATGTCGTCGCTCATGATCGGCGTGGCCATGAAAGACAAGGCTCCCTACAACCAGGTGCTGACTCACGGCTTCACCGTGGATGGTCAGGGTCGCAAGATGTCCAAGTCCATCGGCAACGTGGTCAGCCCGCAGGATGTGATGAACAAGCTGGGTGCCGACATACTGCGTCTGTGGGTCGCCAGTACCGATTACACCGGCGAGATGACGGTCTCCGACGAGATCCTCAAGCGCTCTGCCGATGCTTATCGCCGCATTCGCAACACAGCCCGCTTCCTGCTGGCCAACCTGAATGGTTTCAATCCGGCAACCGACATGGTGGCTGCCGCCGACATGGTGGTGGTAGATCGCTGGGCAGTGGGTCGTGCCAAGGCAGCGCAAGCCGAGATAGTGACGGCCTTTGAAGAGTACAACTTCCACGGCGTGACCCAGAAGCTGATGCAGTTCTGCTCCATCGAGATGGGTTCATTCTATCTGGACGTCATCAAAGACAGGCAGTACACCGCCAAGGCAGACAGCCTGGCTCGTCGTTCCTGCCAGACTGCGCTCTATCACATCGCCCAGGCCATGGTGCGCTGGATGGCACCCATCATGAGCTTTACCGCTGATGAAATCTGGGCCCTGCTGCCCGGCGAGCGCAGCGAGTTCGTGTTCACCGAGGAGTGGTATGACGGCCTGTTCGGGCTGGATGCCGGCGAGCAGATGGACGATGCCTTCTGGGCCGAGATCCTCACAGTGCGCGGTGAAGTGAACAAGGCGCTGGAAGCGGCCCGGGGCGAGAAACGCATCGGCGGCTCCCTGCAGGCTGAACTGACCCTGTTCGCCAAGCCGGAGTTGGCCGAGCGCCTGAATGCCCTGGCCGATGAGCTGCGTTTCGTGCTGCTCACTTCCAAGGCCAAGGTCGTCACTGCTGACAGCGCACCGGAAGGTTCCGTTGCGACCGAGCGCGATGACCTCTGGCTGAGCGTGGCCCAGTCCGCCGCCGCCAAGTGCGACCGCTGCTGGCACCATGTGGAAGACGTTGGCACCATTGCCGGTCACGAAGAGATCTGTGGCCGCTGCGTCACCAACGTTGAGGGTGACGGCGAAACACGTCAATTTGCCTGATGAAGATGACTCATAACGCGATCCATAACAAAACAGGCCTGCGTTGGCTGTGGCTGGCGGTGCTGGCATTTGTACTGGACCAGGCGAGCAAGCTCGCCGTGGTCAAGATGCTGCCATTTGGCTACCCGGGGGTGGAGATCACCCCCTTTTTCAATCTGGTCCACGTTTACAACAAGGGGGCGGCATTCAGCTTCCTGGCCGATCAAGGTGGCTGGCAGCGTTGGTTCTTCGCCGTGCTGGCGTTTGCCATCTGTGGTTTGCTGATCCACTGGTTGCGCAAGCAATCCGTCACCCAACGCTGGAGCGGTATCGCCTATTCGCTCATCATCGGTGGGGCGCTCGGCAACGTGTTTGATCGACTGGTACTGGGCCATGTGGTCGATTTCCTCGATTTCTACTGGCAGCGTTCCCATTGGCCGGCGTTCAACCTGGCCGACAGCTTCATCTTCATCGGTGCAGTCATGATAGTGCTGGAAGGCTTCCGCTCCGAAAAGAAGAAGGAGGCGCCATGAGCCAGCAGATAGCCGCTGACAGCAGCGTGCTGTTCCACTTTGCCATCAAGTTGGAAGATGGTTCAGTTGCTGACAGCACTGCGCTGCAAGGCAAACCGGCACGCCTGCGGATGGGAGATGGCAGCCTGACAGCCAGCTTCGAGCAGTGTCTGCTGGGGTTGCGTACAGGGGAGAGCAAGAGCTTCACGCTGACCCCTGAGCAGGCGTTTGGTCTTTCCAATCCCGACAACATCTATCATCTGGACAGAGCCAAGTTCGGCGCCGATGTGGAGCCCAAGATCGGCACCATCATTCTGTTCGACCAGCCCAATGGCAGCGAACTGCCCGGTATCATACGGGCGGTGGAAGGCATGTCGGTGACGGTCGATTTCAACCACCCCCTGGCCGGCCATACCGTCACCTTCGAGGTGGAGATCCTGGGCGTTGATGACGAGGAAAAGGTGATCTGATGGATATACTGCTGGCTAATCCTCGTGGCTTTTGTGCCGGTGTTGATCGCGCCATCAGCATTGTCGAGAGCGCGCTTGAGAAGTTCGGTGCACCCATCTATGTCCGCCATGAAGTGGTGCACAACCGTTATGTGGTGAACAAGCTGAAAGAGGCGGGGGCCGTGTTCGTCGAGGAGCTGGACGAGGTGCCGGACGACAGTATCGTCATCTTCTCCGCCCACGGCGTGGCCAAGACGGTGCGCGAAATGGCCAAGTCCCGTGCCCTCAAGGTGTTTGATGCCACCTGCCCGCTGGTGACCAAGGTACACATGGAAGTCCATCGTGCCAGCCGCAAGGGCTCCGAAGCTGTGCTCATTGGTCACGCGGGTCACCCGGAGGTGATCGGCACCATGGGCCAGTACGAAAACCGCGAAGGTGGCATGTATCTGGTGGAAACGCCTGACGATGTGGCCAGGCTCAAGGTGAAGAATCCGGATGATCTCTGCTTCGTCACCCAGACCACCCTGAGTGTCGATGAGACCTCGGATGTGATCGACGCCCTGCGCAAGCAGTTCCCCAAGATCCAGGGGCCACGCAAGGACGACATCTGCTACGCCACCCAGAACCGCCAGGATGCGGTGCGGGAGATGGCTGGACTGGTAGACGTCATGCTTGTGGTCGGGTCACGCAACTCTTCCAACTCCAACCGCCTGCGCGAGCTGGCCGAGAAGGTGGGCAGCAAAGCCTATCTTATCGACGATGCTTCCATGATCGAAACCGGCTGGCTGGAGGGCGTCAAGGCGATCGGCGTCACTGCGGGAGCCTCCGCGCCGGACGTGTTGGTGCAGAACGTCATCGCCCGCCTGCGCGAGCTGGGTGGCAATATGGTCGTCGAGCATCCAGGTCGTGAAGAGAACGTGGTGTTTGAAGTGCCGCCCGAGCTTAGAATTATTTGAGTGCAGCCAGGAAGGCTTAAGAATAAAGTATGATGATATTGACGCCGAGTTTGTCGTGGTGACAGGCTCGGCGTTAAACTTGTAACGCGGTCAATCACCAAGGATGGGATATGATTGGGTTCTTTCGAGGCTTTTCTCTTGTTGAGTTGATGATTGTCGTCGCCATTGTGGCGATCCTTGGCACCATCGCTTACCCCTCTTATCAGCAGTACCTGCTGACCAGCCACCGTGTCGATGCCAAAAAGATGCTGTTGGACGCTGCCAACCGGCAGGAAACCTACTTCATGGATTTCAATCAATACACCTCCTCGGCAGCAGACCTCAATCTTTCTGAAAGCTCGGATGCTGGCCACTATCATCTGGTTTTGTCTGCCGCTGGCAACTCTTTCCGGTTGTCCGCAACAGCATCCGGTGCGCAAGGAGCTGATAGTGACTGCGTGGTGTTTTCAATCGATCAAAATGGTACGAGGAGCGCTCTGGATAGCAGCGACAGTACCAACAACGATTGTTGGGATTGAGTGATGAGACGGCTAACTTGCCTGGCTGGATTCAGTCTGCTGGAAGTAATGATAGCGGCAGTAGTGCTTTCGTTTGGTCTGTTGGGGCTGGTTGCCATGCAGGTACAAGCAAAGTTTTCCAGTTATGAGGCAAGACAGAGAACCATTGCCAGCTGGCTGGCCAATGACATGGTTGAGCGTCTCAAGGTAAACCGTGGGGCATGGGAGCTTCAGGCCAGCAATACCTGGATTGTCAGTGGCGGCACCTCATCTTTGCCATCTTGTGCCAATGAGAATGGCACCATGAGCGGTTGCAGCAATGCCGATTTGCTGGCGCTTGACCTTTATTATTGGCGACAGTCGCTACTGGGTAGTGCGGCATCCGGGGCTGGAACGACCCTGCGCAATCCTACCGGCTGTATTATCAAAGGTGCAAACAATGGCTTGACCGTCTCCATCTTCTGGGCGGGTCGCGAATCGTCCCATGATGGTGCGGCTGCCGGTGCTGTTGACCCCGCCATTACCGCTTCTTGCGGAATTGCTGGTCTGGATTTGACGAGGCGTCAGTTTGTTCTGACGACCACCCTGTGAACAGTCGTGGTTTTACTTTGGTTGAATGGCTTATCGCCATGGTCATCGGCGTTTTTTTGCTGGGTGGCGTGTTGGCTGTTTTTGTTGCCTCCCGCTCTACTACCAATGAGTCCTTTGATCAGAGCGAGCTGCTCGAGAACGGCCGCATTGCCATGCGTCTCATCACCCAGGATTTACGCTGGGCCGGATTCTGGGGGGATTTCACGGGGGGGGCTTTGACTGTGGGCGATGAGCTGACCTTGTCTTCCGGGGCTACCGTGGCAAATGATTGTCTGGATGAGCGAAATGAAGGGAGCCTTCCCTCCAGCCTCTTCCCGGTGCGCCCACTCTGGGTTGCTCATATCAGCACGGCAGGCACCATGAGCGGTTTTGCCTGTATTTCATCCTCTACTCGCGTGGCCAACACGGACGTCATCAGCATCAAGCGCCTGATTGGCAATCCGGTGACGGGAGGGTTGGATGCCAATCGCTTCTATATGGCCACCAATACTCAACTGGCTCATTTGTTCAGAGGTAATGAGACAGCTCCCTCCGAGACAACCATGCCGATGCGCCAGATTTGGGAGTACCAGCACCACGTCTATTATCTCTCTCCTAACGGCAGCGGTGGTTTTGAACTGCGCAAGCGAATGCTCACTGCTGATGGTGGCTCCTGGTTGATATCAGGGGCCTTGGTTGATGGTATTGAGCGGATGGTGCTGCTGTTCGGGGTCGACACCAGCAATGTGCCGGATGGTCGCATCGACAAGTTTTCTGCCATAGATGCAGTCACCTCACAAGAGTGGGGTGAAGGGCGGGTGATAGCAGTCCGTGTATTTTTGCTGGTGCGCTCGCTGCAGGCATCCAGCCGCTACACCAATAACAATGTCTATCAACTGGGTAATGTCAGCGTGGCCGGAAATGGGGATGGGTTTCGCCGCCTGCTTCTGGAAAGCACTGTGGTGCTGCGCAATCCCATGATGATGGCGGGAGGTGGGCAGTGAGGCATTCACGTGGTGTGGCATTGATAGTTGCGCTGGTGATCCTGGCTCCTTTGACACTGATCGCCGTGGTGTTGATGCAATCTGGGGGCATGGATCTGCGTGCCAGTGGGGCGGCGGCAGCGTTACAGCAGGTCGAGCACAGGGTGGAGGGCATCATAGGTGGCGCCATGCAGCAAACAGGGCTCGCCACCCAGATTGCTCAGATGCCTTCTGTTTCGACTGCTACGTCAACAGTGAGCGGCTCCATGGGTAATGCCATCATGCAATATAGAAGTGAAACCGTGTGCAAGCGACGCTTTGACGCAACCAGCAAGAACGTCATACCCGCCTGCCGTTATGTGGAGCTCGAGGCAAGCCAGGCGTACGGGAAACAGGGACGTCCCATGACCTGGATTGTTGGAGTCGAACAGCCATTGTTAAAGAAGGCTGAATAGGAGCGGCAGCGATGCTACATCATGGAAAACTGTGGTTGATGGCCCTGTGTGCACTGAGTGTGCCTGCCGTCGCCGGTGATGCCTACTCGGATGATACCGAGTTGTTCATCTATGACTTCTCGAAAGCGGGGGATTATCGGCCCAAGGTGCTGGTCATCTTCGACAACTCCGGCAGCATGGCAGAAACCATGGAGCTGGAGCGAGAGAAGTACAATCCTGCCACTGTCTATCCATCGTTGAGCCGGGATCCGGATACTGGCAACTCGCGTAATTATGTCTATTACTCGACCGACGGTTCGGTGCCAGCCATCAACAGCAATCGGCGCTTTCGCGACAGTATCAATGCTTGTGCTTCATCCAAGACCCCTCTTGGCACTGTAGGTTACTTTCAGTCCCAAGTCTGGACCTATGTCTATTCAAGCTATCGCAATGGGGTGCCTCGTCAGGGGGATTGGGAGACCATCTCGGGCGAGAACGAAGATGACATCACAATCGTCGACTGCAAGCAGGATATTCAGAACCGCAATCCTGCCAATCCTTTCAGCGGGACGCTGGAGGTGGGATCGGTCGGTGATGGCTATCCGGTCGACAAAACCAGCAACACTCGCGGTGAGTGGTACTACACCGGTAACGCAAACGACGCCACATCGGGTAGCAACACCAGTGTAACCCTCTACACGGCCAACTATATCCGCTGGTATTACGGGCCGACGGGTTACGCAGTCGAGTCACGTCTGCGCATTGCCAAGGATGCGGTCAAGTCTGTGATCTCCTCCACTCCCGGGGTTGATTTCGGTTTGGCCATCTTCAATACCAACAACAGTACCAGTACCAATGGCGGCAGAGTTGTACGTCGCATCCTCAGCAATGACGATATGGTCGGCACCATCACCGCCGAGCAGAATTTGCTCAATACAGTGGAGGGCCTCTCTGCCACGACCAATACGCCACTGTGTGAAACCCTCTATGAAGCCTACCGTTTCTACGGGGGGCAACCCGTACTCTATGGCAAACAAGGCGGTACGCGGGACAAACTTGCCGAAGACCCTGAAGGTACTTACACCTCGCCTTATGACAAATGTTCAAACAACGGCTATGTCATCTATGTTACCGATGGTGCGCCGACCAGCGATACGGATGCTGACAGCGCAGTAAAGGCGTTGATGGACTCGTTAAGCACAGATGAGCGGGCTGCCTACGGCTCGACAGTGGGATACGGTTCTGGCAGTGCCAAGAGTTATCTGGCGGCGATGGCCGGTTACATGAAGAACAAGGATGTGAATACCTCATCGCCCGGCAAGCAGACTGTGACCACGTTTACCGTGGGCTTTGGTGATGAAGCCATCTCCGGGGCTGGCAATCTGCTGGCAGAGACGGCGAGACGTGGAGGTGGTCAATACTACCCGGCGGTCAGCGCTGAAGCGCTCACGCAGGCGTTGCGATCTTCCCTGCTGGCCATTTTGCGGATAAACACATCTCTGGTGTCTCCGGCGATTACCACCAACAACTTTGACCGGACTCGCAGCCTCAACAATATCTATTACGCCATGTTCGAGCCAGATACCGGGCCGCGCTGGAAGGGCAACTTGAAGAAGCTGACTCTGTCTGGCGATGGGTATGTAGCGGATGTTAACGGCCTGCCCGCCATCAAGGCGGATGGTTCCATTCTGGAGCAGGCTCAGACCTACTGGTCATCGGAGCGGGATGGCAATCTGGTTGCCAAGGGCGGTGTGCAGGCAATGTTGGCCGAGAAGACCAATCGCAACCTATATGTGGTCAATTCAGTTGCATCACCCAAGCGATTGGACGTTTTTAACAAAGCCAACCTTGTGTCGATTGCGGGCTCTGCCGACAACCTTGCCAGCTACATGCAGTTGGCCAGTTCCACCGAACTCGACGGCCAGATCGACTGGACCAAAGGGCTCGATGTGGATGATGAGGATTATGATGGCAGCACCACTATCCGCCCATACATAGTGGGAGATCCGCTGCATTCCCGTCCATTGGTAGTCAACTATGGCTGCGCCATTCCTTCGGGCCAGAGCACTTGTACGCCTGACTTGCGTATCTTGATGGGAACCAACGCCGGTTTCCTGCACATGTTCAAGGATCTCGGCAGTACGGTTGATGAAAGCTGGGCCATGATCCCTTACGAGCTGCTGCCAAAACAGGAGGCTCTGCGTCTCAATGCCGAGTCTGCGGATCATCTCTACGGCGTTGATGCTTCTCCGGTGGCGCTGATCAAGGATGCCAATAGCAATGGTGTTCTCAAGGCATCAGAGGGGGACTTTGTCTGGCTGTTCTTCGGTTTGCGTGCTGGCGGCAGTAGCTACTATGCACTCGATATCACCAATCCTGATGCGCCCAGCTTGAAATGGGTGATCAATAGCCAGACAACTGGCTTCTCATTGCTCGGCGAAACCTGGTCAGTGCCGGAGGTAGCCTATGTACCTTGGGATGCCTCCCCGAGTAACAAGCGACTGGTGATGGTGTTTTCCGGTGGTTACGACGCCAACAAGAGCAAGGTCGGGATCGGTAGCTCCGACAGTAAGGGGATGGGGCTTTACATGGTCGATGCCGATAGTGGTGCTCTGGTATTCAGTGCAACACCGGGAACGGGTTCCAGTACCAACAAGCAGGTGACTGGAATGGTCGACAGTATGCCGGGGCCGGTTTCCACACTCGACAGTGACGGTGACGGGAGAACCGACCGGATTTATGCCGGGGATACGGGCGGTAATATCTGGCGTTTGGATATGCCCTCAACCAGCACCAGCGCCTGGAGCATTTTCAAGTTCGCCAGCCTGGGGTCTGACGATGTGCAGGCGAATGACCGCCGCTTCTTTACCCAGCCGGTGGTGGTGCGGACCATTAACAAGCAAGTGACCAAGACGGTGATCAGTGGCGAAGACTATTTCTCGTTCAAGGAGAGGCCATTCGATGCCGTGCTGATTGGTTCTGGTGATCGAAATCGTCCATCATCCGAGTCTACAGTGCAAAACGCCTATTTCATGCTGCGTGACTACGGGGTCGTTGCCAAGAACTACAACACCGGGGCTCCTGCTCCCATCACGATGACGGACTTGTATGATATATCGGTGGATCCTCTGGCCGGTGTTACGGCGACCAATGACCTGCTCAGCCTGAGAGCGGCTATCACCAGTAAATCGGGTTGGAAGTATTGGCTGGCGGAGTCAGGAGAGAAGTCCATGGGCGCAGGGGTTGTGCTGCAAGGCAAGCTCTATTTCACTTCTTTCTTGCCGCAGGTCCAGTCATTCGAGGAGTGTACTATCCAGTCCATTGGTGCCATGCGGCAGTATATGGTCGACATGCATTACGGTACGTCTTTCAAATACGTGGTGGACCAGGATGGTAACGAAACCCCTCAGCGTTATGTGGAGGTAAACAACAAGGTAGCCGACGATCTGGTGATCCATGCGGGTGACGATTCGAAGATACGGATTATTGGTGGCGCTCCGGGTGAAGAGGTCATTCTCAAAGACGAGGGCGAGGGTGTGCCTGAGCGCTGTACTGGAGAGGGCGAGTGTTCCGAGGGGTCGGATGAGGCCGAAATGGATATGACGCCCAAGAAAATATACCTGTATGAGGATGAGCCCCAATGAAAATGATCTTGTGGCTGATGGCCTTGTTGAGCGCCGCCAGTGTTCATGCCGGAGTGGATAGAAAATGCTATGTCGAGCTGGAGAATGGTATCTATGTCGTTATTCAGGGGACGATAACGGATAGCCAGAGGGCTGAAATCGCCTTTAAAAAGAAAGGATTTGAAATGGATGGGCAGCTTTTAATGGTCAGAAGGGTAGTGGAGTGCCAGCCAACAGAACAGCCATTCAGCCAGGAGGCCGCCAGAGAGCAGGAGGCGTCACAGCCGAGATAATGGCTAGGGACAGATGACGGCGGTATCCGTTTTGCTGCTGCGCCCTGATGCGGCAATAACGAGGTTAATGGTCGGTTCCCCGCTGACGCATATTGAAATGGTCATATTTGTCCCAAGGCTGGTGCCATCAGTGGCGAACAAGACGCGGGTTCTTGTCGAACTGAGTACGGTATCGGCTGAAAACACAGGGGTTCTGGATAGCTCGGTTTCGCCATTATCCAGCCTGGCGTTGCTGTTGCTGTCAGTGAACACCAGCAATTGGCTTGGACTGTTTGTGACACATTGATTGCCGATGTTGACCAAGCATGCTGTCACGGTTTGTTGATCGCTGATTGCCTGATTGCGAGCAAAACGCAGATGTTTTATGAGGCGCTCACTTTCATAATTGGCGCGGTTATCTTGAAGCAGGTTGCCGAGGGAAGGAATGCCTATGCCGAGCAAAATGACGGCCAGGGCAATCGCAATCATCAGCTCCAGCAAGGTAAATCCGGCTTGTTTCATATGAACTTGGGCCTGTCGTTCCGTGACTATTTACAGCTTATCCCTCCCTGTGGTTGCTGTCACATGCTAACACCCGTCTTGAACTGGCAGATTGCCCCCCTTTTCTTTATCATTCCCCATCATTTTCGATTTTAAGATGTATCGCCATGGCAAAAGCCCTCTCTCTGATGCTTGCCCAGTTGAATCTGACGGTAGGCGCCATCGAAGATAACTGTGACAAGGTGCTGGCTGCGGCCGCCCAGGCCGAGCAGCAAGGTGCTGATCTGCTGGTGTGCTCCGAGCTCGCCTTGACCGGCTATCCGCCGGAAGACCTGTTGCTGCGCAGCGACCTGATGATCCGTGTCGACGCTGCGCTGGCTCGCATCGCGACCTGGCAGGGCCGCTGCGCCATTCTGGTGGGGCATCCCTGGCGTGAAGGGGCGGCGCTCTATAACGCCGCTTCCCTCTATGAGCAGGGCAAGCTGGTCGCACGCTACTTCAAGCAAGACCTGCCCAACTACGGCGTATTTGACGAGAAGCGCTATTTCACTGCGGGCACGGATAGCTGCGTGGTGCCGTTCCGTGGTCATAAGCTGGGACTGCTCATCTGCGAAGATCTCTGGCAACCGGACCCTGTGCTGGCCGCCAAGGCGGCAGGGGCCGAGCTGCTGCTCACCATCAACGCCTCGCCCTACGATCAGGAGAAACCCTGGATCCGTCGTGAACTGATGACGGAGCGTTGCAGCCAGACCGGTTTGCCGCTGGTCTACCTCAATCAGGTGTGTGGCCAGGACGAGCTGATCTTCGATGGCTGTTCCAAGGTGTTCAACAGCCAGGGTGAGCTGACCCACAAGCTGGCCCCGTTTGCCGAAGAGCTGGCCCTGGTGCACTTTGCCGATGGTCAACCGGTGAAAGAGCGTGAACCGGCCACCCCGCTCGAGCCATTGGCCGAGACTTACCAGGCGCTGGTGCTGGCGGTGCACGACTACATCACCAAAAACGGCTTCCAGGGCGCCGTATTGGGCCTCTCCGGTGGTATCGACTCAGCCCTGACCCTGGCAATCGCTGCTGACGCCATCGGGGCAGACAAGGTGCAGGCGGTGATGATGCCGTTCCGTTACACCGCCCAGATGAGTGTGGAGGATGCCAAGGAGCAGGCCGAGCGGGTGGGGGTCGAGTTTGACATCATCTCCATCGAGCCCATGTTTGAAGGGTTTATGACCCAGTTGGCACCGCTGTTTGCCGGCACGGCCCGCGATACGACAGAAGAGAACCTGCAGGCACGCTGCCGCGGGGTACTCTTGATGGCGCTCTCCAACAAGCGTCGTCGCATAGTGCTGACCACGGGCAACAAGAGCGAGATGGCCGTGGGCTATGCCACCCTGTATGGTGACATGGCGGGCGGTTTTGATGTGCTCAAAGACGTGCCCAAGACCCTGGTCTTCAAGCTGTGCGAATATCGCAATTCAGTCGATTATGTGATCCCGCAACGGGTCATCGACCGTCCTCCTTCGGCAGAATTGGCGCCGGATCAGGTGGATCAGGACAGCCTGCCCCCCTACGACATCCTGGATGCCATCCTCAAGCGCTATGTGGAAGAGGATGCCTCTGTCGCCGACATGGTGGCAGAAGGATTTGAAGAGGTGGTGGTACGCAAGGTGATCCGGCTGGTGGATCTCAACGAGTACAAACGCCGTCAGGCTGCCGTCGGGCCCCGTATTACGGCCCGCAACTTTGGTAAGGATCGTCGTTACCCCATCACATCCGGGTTCGGCAAACAGAACTGGTAAGGAGTCACCATGAAGAAGATTGAAGCCATCATCAAACCGTTCAAGCTGGACGATGTGCGCGAGGCCCTGGCCGAGATCGGCATCAACGGCATGACGGTATCCGAAGTCAAAGGCTTCGGCCGTCAGAAGGGGCATACCGAGCTCTATCGCGGCGCCGAGTACATGGTGGATTTCCTGCCGAAGGTGAAGGTGGAGCTGGTGGTGCAGGACGAGGATCTGGATGCTTGCATAGAAGCCATCCAGAACACGGCCCGTACCGGCAAGATTGGTGACGGCAAGATCTTCGTTTGCGAGGTGGAGCGTGTCATTCGTATCCGTACCGGCGAAGAGAACGAAGACGCGATTTGATGTGATGGATGTGCCTCGTATCGACCAAGAGAACGAAGAGACAAGCTTTCAGATATCATGGATGCGCCTCTTCGTGGCGGCGGGCCTGCTGATTGGCCTGACCGCCTGCAGTACCCGCCCGCCGGCCCAGCCGGAAAATCTATGCCAGATCTTTCGGGAAAAGCCCGACTGGCACAAGGCGGCGCTCAAGATGAACGAGAAGTGGGGCACACCTGTTCAGGTGGTGATGGCCATGATGTATCAGGAGTCCTCCTTCGTACACGATGCCCAGCCGCCAATGGGCTACTTCCTCTTCATTCCGACCGGGCGAGCCAGCTCCGCCTATGGTTATGCCCAGGTGAAAGATGAGACCTGGGACGATTACCAACGGGAAACCGGCAACAGCTGGAGCAGCCGCGACGACTTTGCCGACGCCATCGATTTCATGGGCTGGTACACTAACAAGGCCCAGCGGCTGAATGGCACTTCCAAGTGGGATGCCTATGGCCAGTATCTCAACTATCACGAAGGGTGGGGTGGCTACCGGCGTGGCAGCTACCGCAGCAAGGGGTGGCTGATGAAGACCTCCCGCAAGGTAGAGGCGCGTGCCCAGCGCTACGGCGCCCAGTATCGACAATGCAAGGATCAGCTCTCCAGCGGGGGCTGGTTCTGGTAACCAAATCAGGAGTCAGAAATGCCGTTATTGGACAGTTTTACCGTTGACCACACACGTATGGAAGCGCCTGCAGTGCGCGTGGCCAAGACTATGCAGACCCCGAACAAGGACACCATAACCGTGTTCGATCTGCGTTTCTGTGTGCCGAACCAGGAGATCCTCTCCGAACGCGGCATTCACACCCTCGAGCACCTCTTTGCCGGTTTCATGCGTGATCACCTGAACGGCAATGGTGTGGAGATCATCGACATCTCCCCCATGGGGTGCCGTACCGGTTTCTACATGAGCCTGATTGGCGCACCGGACGAAGCCCGTGTGGGCGCCGCCTGGCAGGCTGCCATGAGCGATGTGTTGACCGTACAGGAACAAGCCAAGATCCCTGAGCTGAACGAATATCAGTGTGGCACCTTCAGCATGCATTCGCTGGAGGAGGCCCATGAGATCGCTCGTAACGTGCTGGCGCGTGGCATCGGCGTCAACCACAACGACGAGCTGGCACTGCCGGAAGAGAAGCTGAAAAGCCTCTAGGTTGTGCATGGCAAAAATGAAAAAGGCCGGTCATTGACCGGCCTTTTTGTTGTCTGGAGGATTCAGGACGGCAAGGGCATGACCCGGTTGCGGCCCAGCTCTTTTGCCTTGTAGAGCAGCTTGTCGGTGCGCTCGACCAGAGCATCGCCTGTTTCCTGACCATTGTACTCACCCACTCCGAACGAGGCTGTGATGTGGTCGATGCGGCGGCCGGACTTGCGATCCAGGATGGACATCTTCTCTATGGCACGGCGTAGACTCTCGGCCATCTGGCGGCTCAGGGCCAGGTTGCGCATGGGCACCAGCAGGGCGAACTCCTCACCACCGAGCCGATATGCGGTGACGCCTTCCTTGCACGTTTCCCGCAGCCGCTTGCTGAAGGCACGCAGTACCTGATCCCCAAGCAGGTGACCATATTCATCGTTGAAATTCTTGAAGCGGTCGATGTCCGACAGAATGAGGGAGAAGGTCTGCTTGCTGCGGATCAGGCCGTCTATCTCCAGATCGAAGGCGCGGCGATTGAGCAGGGAGGTAAGGGCATCCTCGTTGGCCAGCTTGCGGGTTTCGTTCAGGGCCTCACGCAGCTCTTTGATCTCTTTCTCTGCATTGCTGAGCTGATTGCGAAAGTGCATGGTCGACATGCGCACATCCCGCGATTCGCGCACCAGATCCCGCAAGATGCCCATGGTGTCGTCAAGGCTAAGCCCTTCATCGTCGATGAGACTCAGTCGATCGAAGCTCTTGTCGAGCATCTCCTGAAACATGCCGGTGTCGGAAATGGCGTCTTGCATGGTGTGGCCGAGCTCGTTGGCCATCGCGGCCAGACTGAGTTTCATGGCCTCCATCTGCTGCTCATCCTGGGCGGCGAGGTGCTGATGATAGAGCCGCTCGCAGGTGGTGAGTGAGCAGGTGCCCTGCAACTTGATCGCCTGATCGATGGCCTGATTGAGCTCTGGCATGCTGGCCGACACGTAGTTATACCAAAGGGTATAGTTATCCGGCGTCGTGGGAATTTGATACTTGATCATCAGTGGAACCGCCTGCTTAAGATAGGCGGCGGATTGCGCGAACGAGTCCTTGCTCATGAGTTCCGTGTCTCATCATGCCTGCAAACTTTGCATAGTATGACAGAGAGATTGGCCAAAAGGCAGTCGATGGATGCCATTAGCTCCCCCCTTCGATATAATGTCTGCGTTACTACCTACCCTAAGGCCTGCTTATGTCTCAAAAAGATCCTTTCCTCCAACGCGAGGCCGAAAAATACGAAAACCCCATCGCCAGTCGCGAGATGCTGCTGGAGCTCATCAAGGGTCATGAAAAACCCATGACCCGTGAGGAGTTGGCCAAGGCCCTCAAGCTGACCGACGAAGAGCCGTTGGAAGCCTTGCGCCGTCGTCTGCGCGCCATGGGGCGCGATGGGCAACTGGTATTCACTCGCAACCAATGTTACGCCCTGCCGGATCGTCTGAATCTGGTAAAAGGGTATGTACTCGGCCATAAAGATGGTTTCGGTTTTCTGCGCCCGGAAGGTGGTGGACCGGATCTTTATTTGAACAACCGCGAGATGCAGCGCCTGATGCATGGCGACTATGCGCTGGTGCAACCGACCGAGATCGATCGCAAGGGTCGTCAGGAAGCGCGACTGGTGCGTCTGCTCAAGTCTCGTGAAGCGGATATCGTCGGCCGTTACTTCGTCGAAAATGGCGTGGGTTTCGTGGTGCCGGATGATAGCCGTATCGGCCAGGACATCATAATCCCGGAAGGGGAAAACAAGGGTGCTCGCCAGAGCCAGGTCGTGGTGGTGCGCATCAACCAGCGCGCCAACTCCCGTATCAACGCGGTCGGTACAGTGCTGGACGTGTTGGGCGAGAACATGGCGCCGGGCATGGAGATTGAAATCGCCCTGCGTACCCACGGTATCCCGCATACCTGGCCGGAAGAGGTGACCAAGGAGGTTGCCGGTCTCGGCGAACAGGTGCCGGAAAAGGCCAAAGAGGGTCGTATCGATCTGCGCGCCCTGCCGCTGGTCACTATCGATGGGGAAGATGCCCGCGACTTCGATGACGCCGTCTTCTGTGAAGCCAAGCGCGGTGGTGGCTGGCGTCTGTGGGTTGCCATTGCGGATGTTTCTGCCTATGTGAAGCCCGGCACTGCACTGGATGCCGAAGCGTATCAGCGCGGCAACTCCGTCTATTTCCCCGAGTTTGTGGTGCCCATGCTGCCGGAGGTGCTCTCCAACGGTCTGTGTTCCCTGAACCCGCAGGTCGACCGTCTGTGCATGGTGTGCGAGATGACTATCTCCGCCGCCGGTCGCATGTCCGGTTACAAGTTCTACGAAGCCGTGATGAACTCCCATGCCCGCATGACCTACAGCAAGGTCGCGGCCATTCTGGATGGGGATCCCAAGCTGCGTCAGCAATATGACCCGCTGGTGGGCCACATCGAAGAGCTCAACAACCTCTACAAGGCGCTCAAGCACGCCCGTCACCAGCGTGGCGCGGTGGAGTTCGAGAGCGAAGAGACCCGCTTCATCTTCAACGCCCAGCGCAAGATCGACCAGATAGTGCCGCTGGTGCGCAACGACGCCCACAAGATCATCGAAGAGTGCATGATCCAGGCGAACGTGGCTGCGGCCCGTTACATCGAGAAGAACGAAGCCTCAGCCCTGTTCCGGGTGCACGACCGTCCGGGTGAAGAGCGCCTGACCGGTTTCCGTGATTTCCTGGCCGAACTGGGTCTGGAGCTCAAGGGCGGCCTCGAGCCCGAGCCGAAAGATTTTGCCGAGCTGGCCGCCAAGTTTGAAGGGCGCCCGGATGCCGAGCTGCTCTCCACCATGCTGCTGCGCTCCATGCGTCAGGCGGTTTATCAGGCAGACAATATCGGCCACTTCGGTCTGGCATTGAAGTCCTATGCCCACTTCACCTCGCCGATCCGTCGTTACCCCGACCTTATCCTGCACCGTGCCATCAAGTATCAGGCGGCCAAGGAGCAGCAGCCCAACCTGCGCCACAAGTGGACCCCGAGCGGTGGTTATCACTACCAGCTGGAAGAAGTGGATCCCATGGGCGAGCACTGCTCCATGACCGAGCGCCGTGCCGACGATGCGACCCGCGACGTGGCCGACTGGCTCAAGTGCGAGTACATGCTGGATCACGTGGGTGACGAGTTTGACGGCGTCATCGCCAGCGTCACCGGCTTTGGTTTCTTCGTCCGTCTGGCGGAAATCCACATCGACGGTCTGGTCCACGTCAGCACCCTGACCAACGACTACTACCAGTTTGATCCCCTGCACATGCAGCTGATCGGCGAGAACTTCCGCCGTCGCTACCGTCTGGGTGACAAGGTACGCGTCAAGGTGATGGGCGTGAACCTGGACGATCGCAAGATCGACTTCGTGATGGTGGAAGAGCCGCTCCAGGCCACCGGCAAGAACGCCAAAGAGATGGCGCGCAAGCAGGCCGAGATCAAGAGCGAGAAAGCCAAGAGCGCCCAGCGCCACGAAAAACGCAAAGAGGGCAAGAATATCGGCAAATCCGACAAGGGTGGCCGTGCCAAGCCCAGCAACAGACGACCGAGCAAAAAGGCTCACGATAAGGCCAAGAGCACTAAATGAGTACTGAACTGATCTACGGCATTCACGCTGTATCCGCGCTGCTTGAGCGCACCCCGGAGCGTTTCATCGAAGTGTGGGCCCTCAAGGGCCGGGATGACGACCGGCTGCACCCCCTGTTGGCCGAGATGGAATCTCTCGGCCTCAAGGTGCAGAGCGTGAACCGCAAGACCCTTGATGACAAAGCGGAAGGCAACAATCACCAGGGCATCATGGCCAAGGTGATAGAGGCGCCCAAGCTGGCCGAGCACGACTTGGCCAGCCTGCTGGACAACTTGGCCGAGCAAAAGGCTCAACCCTTCCT
>Ga0115550_1001062_pt1 | contig 21397 bp, 20 predicted proteins | sample COGITO_mtgs_1005_FD_87177 | JGI IMG/M metagenome (GOLD analysis project Ga0115550, IMG submission 87177) | Pelagic marine microbial communities from North Sea - COGITO_mtgs_100511 | ecosystem: Environmental > Aquatic > Marine > Epipelagic | place: Germany:Helgoland, sampling site Kabeltonne... | reverse complement strand
TCACCCTTGGGTTTTTGCTGACCGATGAGTTATTTGCCCTATCGGGTCATCGCCGCGCCTATCTCGGCAAACTGCGCCTCTGCTATGCACTGGCTGCCGGCGGCAGTTTTTATCTGGCCTGGAATCTGTGGACCTTTATCGGCATTATTGCCGGAGCCTCGCTGCCCGACCTGACCAATCTGGGGCTCGATTTTGCCATTGCTGCCACCTTTATCGCGCTCGTGGTTCCCGGTATTAAATCATTGGCGACGCTGGCAGCCGTGTTAACCGCCGCGACGGCTTCGGTCTGGTTCACGCTGTGGCATTTTGAGTTGGGACTGATCTGCGCTGCGCTGCTGGCAATGATGGTCGGTTTCTGTGTCAGTAAGTTAGGGGCCGCAGTATGACAGTGCTAACCATCTTACTGCTGGCCTGCGTCACCTTTGCCACCCGCTATTTGTTCCTTGAGGGTAGGCTGCCCGTTCGGCTTGGGCCCAATTTGCGTTTGCTATTGAGTTACAGCGGACCCTCGGTATTGGCCGCTATTCTGGCGCCGATTCTGTTTGTGCGCAGCGATCAACTCTACCTGAGTATGTCCAACCCTTATCTCTGGGGTGCGGCCGCTGCTATTACTGCGGCCTATAAAACCGCCAATATTTATTGGACGGTTGGCGCTGGCATGCTAGTCTTTATTGGAGCCGGTCAGCTGTTCTGATGTGTAACGCGAGTGAGAACGCTGCGGTCATTAAAATTTCACCTTTTGTCACCAGAGTCACCCCTTCAAGGCGCACAATAAATCATACTGAATCTCAGTGAAGGCTATTTAATGTTAATGGCTTAAGGTACTCGTTAAAAAAGATAGAGAGAGACTTCGAATATGATCCCACGTAACTTATATGATTCTGACCACGATATGTTCCGCGACTCAGTGCGCAAATTCCTTGAAACTGAGGCAGTGCCACACCATGAGCAGTGGGAAAAAGATGGCATGGTCAGCGATGAAATCTGGTTAAAGGCTGGCGAGCAAGGATTTTTGTGCCCCACTGTTCCGGAAGAGTACGGCGGCGTCGGAGTCGATTTTCGCTACAACTGTATCGTCAATGAAGAGATTGGTCACGCTGGCACTACCGGGCTCGGCTGGACGCTGCACTCAGATATTGCGGTTCCCTATATCGTCCGTTACGGCAATGAAGAGCAAAAGCAGCGTTACTTGCCGCGCTGTGTCTCTGGCGAGTTGATTACCGCCATCGCCATGACCGAACCCGGTGCCGGTTCAGATTTGCAGGGCACTAAAACCACTGCGGTATTAGACGGTGATGAATGGGTTCTGAATGGCTCCAAAACTTTTATTACCAACGGCCAAAAGTCTGGTCTGGTGATTGTTGTGGCCAAGACCGACGTCAATGCCGGCTCCAAAGGCATCAGCCTGTTTCTGGTTGAAGCCGGTACGCCGGGTTTTACCAAAGGTAAAAATCTTGAGAAGCTGGGCCTAAAAGCGCAGGACACCTCCGAACTGTTTTTTCAGGATGTCAGAATTCCCAAAGCCAACCTGCTCGGAGAAGAGGGCCGTGGTTTTGTCTACCTGATGCAGGATTTGCCGCAAGAGAGACTCTCCGTTGCGGTCAGTGCCAATGGCATGTGTCAGGCAGTGCTGCAGTTGACAATCGACTATGTCAAAGAGCGCAAAGCCTTTGGTACCAACGTCGCGTCGTTTCAGAATACGCAGTTTAAGCTCGCTGAGCTCGCTGCAGAAATCAGTTCAGCCGAAGTTTTCCTGGACCGCTGTACCGAACTGCTGATTGAAGACAAGCTCGATACAGTCACCGCATCAAAGCTGAAATTACTCACCACAGACCTGCAGTGCAAAGTAGCCGATGAATGTCTGCAGCTGCATGGCGGTTGGGGTTATATGTGGGAATACCCAGTATGCCGTGCCTTTGCCGATGCACGTGTGCAGCGTATTTATGCTGGCAGCAATGAGATTATGAAGCTGATTATTGCACGTGATTTAATGAAGTGATCAGGCCGAGCGCAGTTGAGGGATCTCACTCAGTCGAGGAGATCCTTTGGTTCGCTCTGCGCTCTCAGTCCTTATAAGACGGATCAAGCTTATCAATAATCCGCGTCATCGCCTTAAACTCTAGCTCCCCAGCCGGTTGTCCCATGCTCTGAATTGCCATCAACTGACCAGTGCGCTCTAGCACCTCATCGGCTACGGGAATCAGGGCGTTGCCAGTCGCATCACAGGCGACCTGAATTTCACAGGAACGCTGCATGGCCCACATACTGTAAAACGCCTCAGGGATGGTGCGGCCGCAGGACAATAAACCATGGTTGCGCAAAATTAGCATGTTTTTATCGCCCATATTGGCGAGTAAACGCGGCTTCTCATCATCCATTACCGTGATGCCCTCAAAGTCATGATAGGCAATGCGATTGTGCAGCAGCGCAGAGTAAAAATTATCACTGCGCAGGCCATCTTCTGAACAGGCTACTGCCATGCCAGCATCCGTGTGGGTGTGGGTAATACACTGCACATCATGACGCGCGCCGTGAATTGCCGTATGGATAATAATGCCCGCCGGGTTAACCGCGTAGTCAGTTGGCTCGACAATATTGCCTTCAATGTCGACCTTGACCAGATTCGAGGCCGTCACTTCACTGTAATGCAGACCATAGGGGTTGATTAAAAAATGCTCTTTGTCACCCGGTAATTTTACCGTGATGTGATTGTAGATCAGCTCCGCCCAGCCGAGATAATCAAAAATCCGATAGCATGCTGCCAGTTGAACGCGCAGTTCTTGCTCTGTTTGGTGTCCTGATTCTTGTCCCATTAGTTCGCCCTCTTTACAAACTTCGTTAAAATTACAATCTGTGTGCCGTTGACACGGCCTTCTATATGCTCAGGATTGCTTTGCACCAGTGAAATATTGCGCACTGCTGTTCCGCGCTTAGCGGTAAAGCTGGTCCCCTTAACATCCAGATCCTTTATTAATGTCACCGTGTCGCCGCCGCTGAGTAGCTTGCCATTACTGTCTTTGTGCACAATGCTATCTTCGTCCGACTGACCCTCACCAGTGGCTTTTGCCCAGACTAGAATGTCATCGCTAAGATACATCATGTCCAGCAACTCTTGGGGCCAGCCTTCGGCGCTGAGTCGAGTTAACATTCGCCAAGCCATTACCTGCACGGCTGGAACCTGAGACCACATACTGTCGTTGAGACAGCGCCAGTGATTGACGTCAACCTTATCCGGATTATTGATCTGATCTTCACAGATGTCACAAATTAATACTGCATGTTCAATGCTACCATCGCTATTCGGCGGCACGGTATAGGCAGATAGATTTTCGTTGTTGCCGCAGAGTTCACAGATAGAGCCGCTACGGGTGTGAAGGTCGGTCATGGATGGCTTCTTATGGTTATTGGAAAGGCCGCTTTGTAGAGGTCAAAGTATAACGACATTAGAGCAAGAGTGCAGCGAGACACTCGCTAGCCAGTAGCCAGCCAGCATTTAGACAGCGCGTAACGAGAGCACGTAACGAGAGCACGTAATGAGAGCACGTAATGAGAGCACGGCAAATACCCGCTGGCTTTACGCCAGTTCAGCGATCAGTCGTTTGGCTGCGGCCCAACCCGACAGCACGGCACCTTCAAACCTGGGTCCGGCAAAGGCATCGCCGGCGAGTGCCAGTGGCGGCAGACCATTTGCTTCGCTGAGCAGCATGCAGGCTTCACTGTCGACCACTGTGGGCTTGCTGTAACGCCAGCCATGGACCTGAAACTCAGTCACTTTTGCTTCGCCAAGATACGCTGCCGCGGCATCGATCAGTTGCTGACCCACCAGCTTGCGATCGGCATCAAAATGCTCTGCACTAAACGCACCGCTGCCATGGATGGTCACCGCAGGAATTGTCGAGACCCCTTTTTGCAGGTTATCGCTAATCCAGGCAATCGGGCCGTCATCAAAGGCGCTCGCACCCGGCGCAGGAATAGCCGTTGCGCCATCTAACACCACCATCACCGCAATGCAGGCTTCGTAGGCAATGCGCTCAAGACGCGCTCGCTTGTCTGCAGCGACTTGAATATCGCTTGAGGCGAGTAGATCAATGGTTTGTGGCACCGGGGAGGTCATCAAAAGCGCCTTGGCACGGACTGTTTCGCCATTATCCAGCAGGCCGAGCCAATGCTGATCCTGTTGTACCAGTTTGCTGACTCGGGTTGCGCGCATGACGTCGAGGTCAGTGGCGAGATATTTTGCCACCGCAGTCATGGTCGGCACGCCGCGATATCTTGGGTGACCGTTCGGTTGTCCCGGATAGCTGCTGTACCATTCTTCGGCGACACCGGCTTCAATCCACTCGGCAACGCTGGCTTTAAAGCGTGAATCGCGCGCGGTCATAAATTGCGCGCCGTGATCAAAGGTGGCATCGCCAATCCTTCGTCCGGCGAGGCGCCCGCCGAGGCCGCGGCCCTTATCCACTACCAGCACCTTGTAGCCCGCCTGCTGCAAATCATTGGCCGCGCTGAGGCCGGCAAGGCCGGCGCCAATAATCAGTATATCGGCTCTATGAGTAGGTTCGCTTTCAGGAAAAGAGGTCATCAGTCGGGTCTTATTGTGAGTGATTTTCGCGCCTCTGTTTTACAGCGCACGGAGCAAAAGCGGACTTCATCCCAACAGCGTTGCCACTTCTTGCGCCAGACAAAAGGGCGCTCACAGACGGGGCAGATCTTGCTCGGCAGGTCAGACTTTTTACGCATGGTTGGCATTTGGGGATTATCGCAGATTTATAGGTTGCCGATAGGTCTACGCGGCCTCTAGCTTGCTGCCTTGCAAGGTAATGCGATGCATCAGTCGCATCTGGCCTTGATAATCATTGTCAGCCTGGTGCCAGGTGCAGCGATTATCCCAAAATGTGACTGACCCCGGCAGCCAGTTAAAGCTGCAGGTGAATTGCGGTTGCGCGACATGGGCATAGAGTTCGTCGAGCAGCTTGCGGCTCTCAGCAAAGTCCCAACCCTCAAATTGAATAGTGTGACCGGGGTTCACGTAAAGCACCTTGCGGCCGCTCTGTGGATGAATAATCACCACTGGGTGAGTGGCATCACCGACACGGTCCATGCCGCCTAATTGGTCATTGAGATCAGTCAGCCGATAGAGACCATTTTCACCGTACAGGTGAGTGTTTGAGTGAACAGCTCGCAGCCCCTCGATACGCTTTTTCAGATCCTCTGGCAGCGCATCATAAGCCGCAGCTAAGTTGGCAAACTGGGTGTTGCCGCCGGTGGTTGGAAGCGTGCGCGCCACTAGGATGGAACCCAGTGCAGGAATATCATCGTAGGAATGATCGGTGTGCCAGCCGCCACCAATATTGGTCTGCTGGGTTTTCTCTTTGCGCACCTCGGCAATCAGCGGCGACTCCTCGGTGGTTTTGAAAAACTTGTTCACCACAATGCTGCCGAAGCGATTGGCAAAGCGCAGATGCTCCTCAGGAGGCAACTCCTGATCACGGAAAAACAGCAGCCCATGTTCAGTAAATGCTGCGCGCAGCTGCTCAAGTTCGGTATCACTTATGGATGCCAGTTGTAGATCGCTAACAACAGCGCCGCAGTTGGGGGAGAAGGGAGTTACATTCATGGTCGCAGTCTATTTAATTTTTATTATTGGAGTATTTCAGCAGCTTTTTCAGTGGTTGTCATCTTGGTATTTTTGATCCACTAACTCTAATGTAGGCGCGAGATACCAGCCAGCCTACAGGAGATTCTTCAACTGGCTGCGCTTCCTTAGAGCGACAAGCCTTCTAGGCCTGTCGCTTATCCAAACTCCAAATTCCTGCACCGCGCACGGCAATAAAAAGAAATACAAAACAAAATAGCGCAGCCAATTCACCGCGGTTAATAAGCGGGAACAGGCTGTTCATGCCATGAGCCATCCAGTACGCAACTGCCATGGTGCCACTGCATATAAAGGCGGCTGGACGTGTCAACAGACCAATCATCACTAACACACCGCCGACTAACTCAATGGCGCCGGCTGAATACATTAACGGATTGAGGGGATAGGGAAAGTCAGCGGGGAAATTAAACAGTTTCTGCGTTCCGTGCCAGATAAATAGAAACCCGCTTACGATTCTTAATAGGGCATAGGACTGCTCTTCGCGGCCCTCTAATAAGTTGTCTAAAAATACCATGTCGACGCCTCTTCTGTCGTAGTCTAGGATAGGTTTGTGCATCTGACGACCACTTTATTGAATAGTAGAGAGAACAACAACAATTATTAGCGAGAGGATGATTGGCACAGAAATGCAGGCGCCGGCGAAGATAAGTAAATTACGCGTTGTTTTAGTCATAAAAAGTGACCTCCTTGTGCTATTAAAAGTAGCTGCTAAACCCGGCGTCGTCCAGACGGGACTCGACGTTGGAGTCAATTAACCATCTGCGCGCTTTAATGCCAATCGGACAAATATTGGTCCAATAATTTCAAAAAAGACGGTCGAGCCGATAACAATCGATAACAGCATCTGACGCTGTTCGGGGTAGTGACTGGCGGCGACTAAGCCCATGCCGATGGAGACGCCGGCCTGCGGTAGCAGCGCCACACCGATCCAACTTTTGGTGGTCGCATCTGCTTGACTAATAATACCGCCGGCGCCGGCGCCGACGTACTTACCAATAGTGCGACAGCCAATATAGACAGCACCTGCTACACCTATTTCTCTAGCAATACTCAAGTCCAGCGATGCCCCCGCCAAGGTAAAAAATACCACCATAAACGGCCACTCAATACCCTCGATAGCATGAAATGGATACTCATGGTGAGAGGCAAAATTGCTGACCACAGCACCCGTCACAATCGCTGTGATCAGATAAGACACCTCCAGCCACAACGCCAGACCACCGCAGATCAGCACAATCGCCAGAGCCTCAGTCAGGATCGGTTGTCCAGGTTTGATTCTACCGGTGAGATAGGCCGCCGGCACACCGACAACGGCGCCAAGCAGAACTGCCCCGCCAATCTCCCAAGCCACCGACCAGAGCATGCCACTGTGATCGACACTGTCGTTTAAATAGGCAACCAGTGAGAAACCAATCCCAAATAGCACCAATGCCCAAATATCATCAAGTGTCACAATGGCAACCAGTAGGCGACTAAAAGGACCTTGCGAGCCTGATTCTGCAGTGACATCCAAAATCGCCGCTGGCGCAGTGGCCGAAGCAATACAGCCTAAAATCATGGCGATCTCTGTCGGAACGCCAGCCCAGATTAAGCCGATACTGACTACCATGGTGGTAATCACTGCTGCGCAAATCGAAATCCAAAAAACGTCGCCGGTATGTTGCTGGAGTGATTCTGTGGTTAATTTTCCTCCCAGTAAAAAACCCACCATCAGCAGTGTGGTTTGAGCGATAACCTCAAAGTAATGGGTAAAAACGTCGGGAATTAAATTCAGCCCATGCGGGCCAATGACGGCGCCTAAAATCACTAACAGCGTTACCCGAGGTAAGATGGTGCGCTGGGCGATCGTGGAAATAAGTAAACCGAGCAGCAGAATACCGCCGAGGGTTAAAAAGAGCACTGAGGAGTTAGTCATAATAAGCCGCTGTTAATAGCTGCTGCGAGCTTATCTCGCGGCATCGACTTAATGCTAGTTGGCCAGGGTATGTCCCGCCACTGAAATGATATTTTAGAGCAAGTTTACCTTGCTCAAATTGATTGAATTTCCCTCTGCCGTGCCCAGCGAGGAAACAATTTTTTAGATACCCCAATGCTGCTTTAGGTGGGAGAACAGGTTGATATGTGTTCGCTATACGAAGTGACTTGTCACTTGGCCCCTGCCGCCTTTAATGCTTTCACGTACTCTTCGCCATGGCCATGCTGGCTGGCGACAGCAATCAGGGTTTGTCCTTCTGGATTAGTTGCATTGAGGTCGTGGCCTGCGTCTTTAAAGAAGTTTAAAAAGGTCGCAAAATTATCGATATTCATGCCGCGGTAGGCTTTTTCCAGCAGGTGGAAGTCAGTGCTTACTCCTGCTGGTGCTTTGTAGTTTAAAAAGCTTTTTACGCGTTCATCATCGAAGACTTCGCCGAGGACTTTTTCTTTATCTTTTTTAAGTGACATCTTTTTCCTTGAGCGTTCTAGACTAATTCGTTAAGTTTTTGGGCCAATATTTTATTGACCTGCTGAGGGTTGGCTTGGCCTTTCGATGCTTGCATTATTTTACCCATAAAGCCGCCGAGCTTTTTCTTGCGCTTGGCTTCTTCGGTGTTGATGTAGTCGTCGACCATGGTTTGGTTGGCGGCTAATACGTCGGTAACCATCTGCTCCAAGGCGCCGCTGTCTGATACCTGCACAAGCCCGCGAGCTTCAATAATTTCATCGGCGCTACCTTCGCCTGCCCACATTCCTTCGAACACCTCTTTGGCCATTTTTCCGCTGATGCTGTTATCGGCAATTCGCGCCACCAGTCCACCTAGCTGCTCTGCGTTGACTGGGCTTTTGTTAATGCTTAGGTCTTGGTTATTTAAGCGTGCGGCGAGTTCACCCATGGTCCAGTTGGCGGCGAGTTTGGCATTGCCAGATTTCTCGCTGGCGATTTCAAAATAGGCGGCCATTGCCGCATCGCCGCCAAGTACGCCGGCATCATAATCCGACAAACCGTACTGCTCGACGAAGCGCGCCTGTCTGGCATCGGGTAGCTCTGGCAGATTGCGGCGCAGTTCTTCAATGGTTTCATCGCTGACAATCACTGGCAATAGATCGGGGCAGGGGAAGTAGCGGTAGTCGTTGGCTTCTTCTTTGCTGCGCATGGAGCGGGCGACCTTAGTATCGCCATTGTACAGGCGCGTTTCCTGAATAACGCTGCCGCCATCTTCGATAAGATCGATTTGGCGTTCGACTTCTTTGGCAATCGCCTCTTCCATAAACTTGAATGAGTTTAGGTTTTTGGTTTCGGTTCTGGTGCCCAATTCTGTGGCGCCGGTGGGGCGTACGGAGACGTTGACGTCAAAGCGCATGCTGCCCTGAGACATCTCGCCATCGCAGATGCCGATGGAGGTGACAATGCTGTGCAGTTTTTTGGCGAAGGCGATGGCTTCTTCGGCACTGCTCATATCCGGTTCAGAGACGATCTCGATCAGCGGGGTGCCGGCGCGATTTAAGTCGATACCGGATACGCCATGGCGGAAGTTGCCTTCGTGCAGTGACTTGCCGGCATCTTCTTCTAGATGAGCGTGGTGGATGCGTATGTTTTTGCTGCGGCCATCGGCGAGCTGAATTTCAACATTGCCGCGACCGACGATGGGCTTTTCCAGCTGTGTGGTCTGGTAGCCTTTGGGCAGGTCAGGGTAGAAATAGTTTTTCCGCTCGAAGGCGGATTCTTGACCAATTTCAGCATCGATTGCGAGGCCGAACATCACTGCGTAATGCACGGCTTGTTTGTTAAGCACGGGCAGAGTGCCGGGCATGGCCAGATCAATGGCGCAGGCTTGGGTGTTGGGCTCGGCACCGAATGCGGTGCTGGCGCCGGAGAAAATTTTGGTTTTGGTGGCCAGCTGCACGTGCACTTCTAGGCCGATGACGGTTTCCCAGCTCATGACTCGGCTCCCTGCTGTATCGACTCGGGCATTTGATCGTGCCAGTCGGTCGCCTGCTGATACTGGTGGGCGACATTTAACATGCGCGCTTCATCAAAGTAGTTGCCGATAATCTGCAGACCAACGGGCTTGCTCTCGACCATGCCGCAGGGTACCGACATGCCTGGCAGTCCGGCCAGATTGGTGGCGATGGTGTAGATATCTTCCAGATACATGGCCACGGGGTCATCGCCTTTGGAGCCAAACTTAAAGGCGGGTGATGGGCAGGTGGGGCCCATAATCACATCGACCTGTGCAAAGGCTTTTTCAAAGTCTTGTTGAATCAGCCGGCGTACCTGCTGGGCTTTGCCGTAGTAGGCATCGTAGTAACCGGCAGATAAGCAGTAGGTGCCGATCAAAATGCGCCGCTGTACTTCTTCACCAAAGCCTTCGGCGCGGGTGCGGGTATAAAGATCGTTGAGATCCTTGGGGTCTTCACAGCGATAACCGTATTTAACGCCATCGAAGCGCGACAGATTGGCTGAGGCTTCGGCGGGAGCAATCACGTAATAAGCTGGTACTGACAGAGCCGAGTTGGGCAGGCTGATTTCAACTAGTTCGGCACCCTGAGCCTCTAGCTCGGCCAGTGCACTGCGCACGGCGTCTTCGGTGCCAGCGTGCAAGCCATCGGAAAAATACTCTTTGGGCACGCCAATCTTTAAGCCTTTGATGCTGTTGTTGAGGTCAGCGCTATAGTCGGGCACGTCGCGATCAATACAGGTGGAGTCTTTATCGTCATAGCTGGCCATGCAGTTTAATAGCAGTGCACAGTCTTCGGCGGTGCGGGCCATCGGGCCGCCCTGATCGAGACTTGAGGCAAAGGCGATCATGCCCCAGCGCGAGACCCGACCATAGGTGGGTTTTAAGCCGGTAATACCGCAGAGTGCCGCGGGCTGACGAATTGAGCCGCCGGTATCGGTGGCTGTTGCGCCGGGCGCTAATCTTGCGGCTACCGCTGCGGCGGAACCGCCGGATGAGCCGCCGGGCACACAGTCGGTGGCCCAGGGGTTTTTAACTGGGCCATAGAAGCTGGTTTCGTTGGAGGAGCCCATGGCGAACTCATCCATATTGGTTTTGCCAAGAACCACGGCGCCGGCCTGCTCGAAGTTTTCAACCACGGTGGCACTGTAGGGCGGGATAAAGTTATCCAGCATCTTGGAGCCACAGCTGGTGCGCACGCCATTGGTGCAGAAAATATCTTTGTGCAGGATGGGTATGCCACAGAGAGCTGGAGCGTTTCCTGCGGCCAATCTCTTATCGGCCGCGGCTGCAGCTTTTAGGGCTTGCTCTGCGGTGACGGTAATGACGGCATTGTATCCGGGGTTTAGCTCGGCAATACGGGCTAAAAAGTGCTGAGTCAACTCAACGCTGGAGAAGTCCTTGCTCTGCAGCCCTTTGGCAAGCTGAGCGATAGTGAGGTTATGCATTGTTGGGTCGCTTATTCTATGACTTTGGGCACTAAAAACAGCCCGTCTTCGGTGTCTGGTGCTATGGCCTGAAAGGCTTCGCGCTGATTGATCTCTGTGACTTCATCTTCACGCAGACGCTGAGTGGCTTGCAGAGGGTGGGACATGGCTGCGACGCCTGAGGTGTCGACGGCCTGAAGTTGGTCGACGAGTTCGAGAACGCTGCCGAGGCGCTGTGAGACTTCAGTGATAGTGTTTTCGTTGATGGCGATGCGTGATAGCGTGGCCAGCTTTTCGATTTCGTGTCGTTCGATACTCATAAAATAATCCGTCTGTCAGCAGCGTCCGGTCGGCACTGTCTTGCGACTATACAAAGGCCATAAGGTACCATAAATGGCCTCGTTAGGTTAAGGGGGCAGGGTTGATAAAAGGTCCATTTTTCAAGCTTTTAAAGCAGTTTTTTTGTAGATCACAGCAACTTCAAGCTAGATCAGCTAGAATGCAGCAAAAATACTGTGAAAGAGTCAGTGAGCGCTTGCTCTGATAGCCTGCCACTGTTAAATTTGACGATTAAATTTGTAGTCGTTCGCTTGGGGTTGAAGAGTCTAGAACAGGGGCCTAATCTAAGCAGGCGACATTGAGGAAAATCTAACTAGATGTTTAAAAAAATTCGTGGCTTTTTCTCCAGCGATCTCTCAATCGATTTGGGAACGGCTAATACGCTGATATATGTGCGTGAGAAAGGTATCGTTCTCAATGAGCCATCGGTGGTGGCAATTCGCCACCATCTCGGACAGAAGATTATTGAAGCGGTGGGTGTCGATGCCAAGCGTATGCTCGGTCGTACCCCCGGTAACATCACGGCTATCAGGCCGCTGAAAGACGGTGTTATTGCCGACTTCCAGGTAACCGAAAAAATGCTCCAGCACTTTATCAAAAAGGTGCATGCCACGAGTTTTGTTCCCCCCAGCCCGCGTGTTTTGATCTGTGTGCCCTGTATGGCCACCGAGGTCGAAAAGCGTGCAATTAAAGAGTCCGCATACAGCGCCGGCGCGCGCGAAGTATTTTTGATTGAGGAGCCGATGGCTGCGGCCATGGGAGCTGGCTTACCGGTCGAAGAAGCGGTGGGTTCAATGGTGGTGGATATCGGTGGTGGCACCACTGAGATTGCGATCCTGTCGTTGAATGGTGTGGTGTTCTCGGACTCTGTGCGAATTGGTGGTGACCGTTTCGATGAATCGATTGTCAATTTTGTCCGTCGCAAGTACGGCAGCGTGATTGGCGACAGCACCGCTGAGCGTATCAAGATGGAAATTGGCGGTGCTTATCTGAGCAAAGAGGTACGTGAAATTGATGTTCGCGGACGCAATCTCGCCGAAGGTGTTCCCAAGAGCTTTACGCTCAACAGTGATGAGATCCTAGAATCGCTGCAGGAGCCGCTGGCCGGTATCGTGCAGGCGGTGAAGCGAGTGTTAGAACAGTCGCCTCCAGAGCTGGCGTCGGATATTGCCGAGACCGGTATTGTTTTGACCGGCGGCGGCTCGATGCTGCGCGATCTCGACCGTTTGCTGACAGCTGAGACCGGGTTGCCAGTGATTCTTGCTGAAGATCCGCTGACCTGTGTTGCTCGTGGCGGCGGCGAGGCACTTGAGATGATGGATAACAGTAAAATTAATTCGTTAACTTTCTAAGGTTGTTGACAGTGGGTAGCTGGTCGTCAGCTATCTAGTGACACTCGGGAGAGGGTTTATCAGAAACGTTTTTAGCAAATCATCCTCACCCCTAAGAAAATTTCTTATCGTTGCCTTGCTCGCTGTCGTGCTGATGATCGTCGATAGCTTCACGCCATGGCTAAAACCCATCTATAGCACTGCCGATAATCTTGTTCGTCCGCTCTATTGGTTGGCTAATGTTCCGTTGCGAGTGCAGGAATGGAGTGCCAGCAGTGTCACGCCACGTTCTGAAATTGAAGTTGAAAACCAACGCCTTAGCAAAGAGAGTCTGATTTACCACGGTCAGCTGCAGAGGATGTCTGATTTGGCGGCGGAAAATTTGCGTCTGCGGCGTCTGCTTAATGCCACTGAGTTACTTCAGGACAGCGTCCTGGTCACCGAGGTGATCGGCGTGTCAGCTAATCCGCTGCGTCACACGCTAACCATTGACCGCGGCACTGCTGACGGCGTGTTTGTCGGGCAGCCGCTGCTTGATGCCGAAGGTTTGATGGGGCAGATTATAGAGGTGCACAAGAGTCATAGCGCCGCGCTACTGATCACCGACAGCAGCCATGCACTGCCGGTTCAGGTGCTGCGCAATGGTGTGCGCTCTATCGCTGAGGGCACCGCCGACTACAATTTGCTAAGCCTTAAATTTGTCTCTCCGTCGGCGGATATTCGCGAGGGCGACAAGTTGGTGAGCTCTGGTCTAGGTGGTCTCTATCCCGCGGGCTACCCGGTCGGTACCGTGATTAGTATTGCCAGTGAACCGGGCGATAGCTTTCTCAAGATCGATGTTGATCCCTCCGCTGAGATCGATCGCAGTCGTCATCTGTTACTACTCTATACATCGCGCGATAGTGGTGCGGACGCGACCGAATAATGCAGTCGGGTAATCACAGCATTGCCGTTTTTTTAACCGTTGTTCTGGCGGTGGTGTTCAACCTTATGCCCTATAGCGGCGACTGGATTGTCTGGAAACCCAATTTTTTGCTGCTGGTGGTAATGGGCTGGGTTTTGTATCAGCCAAAAGAGTTTGGGGTATATTTTGCTGCATCATTTGGCCTGCTTGCGGATATTCTTTTACGAATGACACTGGGCCACTCGGTGATTGTCTTTGCACTCTGTGTCAGTGTGATTGTGATGGTTAGTCGCTGGGCTCAATATTTATCATTGCTACAACGCACTTTTCTCGTATCGCTTATCATCGGCGTGGTTGGTCTACTCGAGGCGAGTGTTTTTATGCTTTACGATAGGCCATCGGCCATTGAGCATCTACCTATGAAAATTCTTCTGTCGGCATTGGCTTGGCCGCTGATTGATCGGCTGATCGCCCGTTCACAGCGACAGCGAGATTGAGCATGTCTGACTCTGTTGCTGATCTTATTCTTGCCTCTGCATCGCCACGGCGCAGTGAATTGTTGTATCAGATTGGGGTGCGCTTTTCGGTGCTATCGGCAGATATAGACGAAAGCAGGCAGCCCGGCGAGTCACCCTCTGATTATGTTGCGCGACTGGCGCTTGAAAAAGCTCGGGTTGGCTTTAGTCGCCAAGACGGGCAGTTACCCAGTTTGGGTGCCGATACCATTGTCGTCTGTGATGGCCAGATTTTTGGCAAGCCCCGCGATCAAGCTCATGCGGCCACCATGCTGATGGCCCTGTCGGGTAAGGTTCACGAGGTTTTTTCCGCGGTTGCCATCGCTCAGGGGCCCTGTTCCTCCAGTCGACTGTCGAAGACGTCTGTACGCTTCCGCACAATTAGTGAAACCGAGTGTCTGACCTACTGGCAAAGCGGTGAGCCGGAAGGTAAAGCTGGGGGTTACGCTATTCAGGGGAGAGGGGCTGTTTTTGCTCAGCACATTGCCGGGAGCTACACTGGTGTAGTCGGTCTGCCGGTAGCAGAAACTGCCGAGATACTCGGCGAATTTGGCATACCGATGTGGCTGCCGGACGCGGCACAGTAGGCTCCAATGAGGCCTAAACATAAATAGAGCGGATAGATAAAGAATGAGCCAGGAAATTCTAATCAACATTACGCCGATGGAAACTCGGGTGGCTCTGGTCGAGAACGGCGTGCCGCAAGAAATCTTTATTGAGCGCAACAATAAGCGCGGTCTGGTTGGCAATATCTATAAAGGTAAGGTAGTACGGGTGCTGCCCGGTATGCAGGCGGCCTTTATTGATATAGGTGAGGCACGCACGGCATTTTTACATGTCGATGACCTGCTGCCACGGAAAAGCAAAGCCAACGCCGGCGAGAGTGGTGAAGCGGATATTCGCCGGCTGTTGCACGATGGCCAGTTCATTGCTGTGCAGGTGATTAAGGACCCCGTTGGGAGCAAAGGTGCACGTCTTACGGCGCAGCTATCAGTGGCTTCTCATTATCTGGTGTATATGGCCGACGCTGAACATATTGGTATTTCTCAGCGCATAGAATCTGAAGAAGAGCGCGAGCGTTTAAAGTGCCTGCTCAGCGAGATTGTCGATGAGGTGTCGCAAGAGAATGGCGGCAATAGCGCTTTCGCTGGTGGTTATATTTTGCGCACCGCGGCTGAGGGCGTCAGTGAAGCGGAACTGCGCAATACGGTGCGATTTGTCAGGCGGCTGTGGCAGGATATTCTCGATCGTAAAAGCGCTGCACAGGCGCCCTGTTGTCTGTATGAAGACCTGCCGCTGCCGAAACGCGTTTTGCGCGATATGGTTGGCGCAGAGGTTGAGAAGATTCGCATTGACTCACATGAGGCATTCGACAATCTGACTCGCTTTGGCAATAAATTTAATCCCGATATCGTGCGCTTGCTCGAGCACTATCCCGGTGAGCGCCCGCTGTTTTATATGTATGCCATCGAAGATGAAATCAGCAAGGCATTACAGCGCAAGGTCATGCTTAAATCTGGTGGTCATCTGGTGTTTGATCAGACTGAGGCGATGTCGACCATCGATGTCAATACTGGTGCCTTTGTCGGACATCGCAATCTCGAAGAGACCATTTATAAAACCAATCTTGAAGCGGCTGCAGTCATCGCTCGACAGATGCGCATACGTAATCTCGGCGGCATTATTATTATCGACTTTATTGATATGCAGAACGCAGAGCATCGGCGTCAGGTGTTGCGAGCGCTGGAAAAAGCACTGGCGCGAGATCGTGTCAGGACGACAATTTCTGGTGTCACTGAACTCGGATTAGTGCAGACTACGCGCAAGCGCACCAGTCAGAGTCTGGGACAGATATTGTGTGAGGAGTGCTCGACCTGTTTTGGCCGCGGCTATGTTAAGTCTGCCGAGTCGATCAGCTATGAGATATTGCGTGATATCCTTCGTGCCGCTCGGGCCTATGAGTGTGACAGTTTGCGGGTGCTGGCATCCGAGCCGGTGATTGCAAGGCTTATTGATGACGACTCCAGCCAGGTGGCAGATTTAGAAGCATTTATTGGATGTACGATTCAGTTCAGGGTTGAGAACCTCTATGCTCATGAACAGTTTGATATTATTCCGGTTTAAAGACTAGTGACTATGGCGAGTGCAGTTACAGCATTAAAAACGTCGATGCGTTGGCTGTGGTTAACTCTGGCCCTGCTGATTATCGGCACGGTGATTCTGGTAGTGATTGGTCGCCAGACAATTGCCAATGTCGATCAGTTTCGCGAACCGATTGCCGAGTTTATCGAAGAGCAGATCGGCCTACAGGTGGATCTCGGTGAGTTGCGTGGTGAGTGGCCGCGACTGATTCCTATTATTGAAATTAATCATGCAGTGGTTCAGGCCGCTGACGAATCGCCTGCCCTGATGATGCAAGGTGTCCGTGCTGATCTCGATCTTTTTAATAGTATTGTTCATGCAACCCCAATTTGGCGAGAACTGGTGGTTGATAGCCTGACTTTGACCATGATTGAAGACGAGCGCGGCCGCTGGGGCTTAAAGGGGTTTGAGCGCAACGCCGATACCGATCTGAGCATTTTTATTGACCCCCTTACCTACAGTCGCGTTATCCGAGCTGGTGATGTGCAGGTCGAATTGCAGTTTTACTCCGGCAAGACGATGTTCGTCAATGGCCGCAATGTCGCCATGGAAAATACTCAGACATTCCATCGCGCTGAGCTCTCCGTGATTTTATCTGAACAGCAGCAGTTTATTCAGCAGGGGCCTGTCGCTGATATTAATGGTGCGGCGGAGTCTGATATTCCCGCTTATCTATTAATAGAGGGCCATGGCGATCTCGCCGATATTGAGAGTTTCTCTGCGGACGGCTACTTCCGATTCGATGATTTCAATCTCTCTGAGCCGCTCGCTGATCTCGTTCGCTCTTTGATGCCAACCCTGTTTGCCAACCTCTCTGACTTTAAAGCCAATGCCCAGGGTGAGTTGTGGTTTGATATTCATCCCGGTGGCGCGGTGGATTTCGAGGGCAATCTTAGCATTGGTGAGGTTCCCTTAAACTGGTTGGTCGATGTGCCAGCAGTGACCGATATTAAAACTGAGATCACGGGCTGGATTACCCCAGCGTCGGATTGGGGTGTGCGTCTGCAGGGGTTCAGTTTTAACTGGTCTGGCACCTCGATTGAGCCGCTCAACTTAGTGTTTAATCAGCGCCTTGGCTCGCAGTGGCAGGATTTTGATCTTTCCGTTAATCATCTCGACCTGACACTGATGTCAGATCTACTCTACACCACGCGCATTGCCGACAAGAAAATTCTCGATATTGTCGACAGACTGAAGCCGCGAGGGATGGTTGATGCGCTGACGCTGGGACATGACGAAGTTGGTTATTACGCCTCGGCCAATCTGCAAGCGCTGGATATTGCCGCATGGAAAAAATCGCCGGGGGTCAAAGGACTGGATGGCTATTTGGAAGTCTATGGCAGTCATGGTTTGTTTACGATTGCCGACAGTGATGGTTTCGATGCATTTTTCCCAACGGTTTATAAAGATTACCTGACCATCGACAAAGCCGAGGGGACGATTAATTTTTCCTGGGACCAGGATGAGACGCTGTTGACTCTGCGCAGCGACATTATCCGCAGTGAATTGGATGCCGGTGCGGCTTCAATATTGTTTTCGGTCGAGCAGTTGATTCCCTCTCAGGGTAATCCCCCAGACGTCAGCCTGATGATTGGCGCGCGCAATTTGGATGCCAGCAAGCGCAACAAATATATCCCTTATCGAATGCCAGCACAGCTCAGCAAATGGCTGCAAGAGTCGATTTTGGAGACCCATGTCGATGAGTTCGGTTTACTGATTCGCAATCAACCACCGCGTTTTGAACCCTTATCGCAGACCACCCAGTTGATGGTCAAAGTGAGCAACGCAGATATCAACTATGACCCCCGCTGGATGAATATCCGCGACGCCTCAGCGCTGGCGTTGGTCGATGATATATATACCGAAGTAGAGGTCTATGCCGGGACCGTTGGTGACGCGTCGATCAGCAGCGCGAAGGTTGTCTATAACAAGATAGGTGCAGAGCAGACGCCAGCTATCTTCGTCGATGCGGCTGTCGAAGGGGAACTCAGCGCAGCGATTGAGGTATTGGTACAGTCTCCTCTGGAGAGCAGCCTGGGTGCCTTAAAGAACTGGAATTACAGCGGTAAAATGAATAGCCAGCTGGATCTGGTTATTCCATTAGTTGGACCTAACGCTGCTGGGTCAGCGATAGTGCCGCAATACAATGTCACCTCATTGATAGACAGCGGCGCACTGAGAATTCCCGGAGGCCCGATAAGTGTTGACGAGATAAATGGGACACTGAATTTCGCTCTTGATAAGGGTTTGTACGGCGATGATATCAGCGCTAATTTTTGGCAGCGACCGATGCGCGCGAGGCTCTTCAAGAGCGCAGATGAACAGAAAATTGCCATCAGCGGCGATTTGTTGCCGGAGAGTTTAAATCAGCTGGTCGATTTTCCCTGGCAAGAGGTGATTAAAGATACCATCGCCGTCGAAAGTCTTATCACTATTCCTGCGGTTGGTCAGCAACAGGCTTCTGCAGCGCCGATAACCTTGCAGATAAACAGTAATTTGCAGGGTGTTGCACTCAATCTGCCCGCTCCGCTGGGTAAAGCCGCCGAGGAATCTCAAGACCTTGCTGTGACACTTTCTTTTGCACCTGAATTTGAGCGATTGCAGGCAACTCTTGCCGGTCGGCCCAGTCCTGAGGGTGGCAGTGCTGATCTAAAATTCGATTTGCGCTTTAATGAGGGAGCCATGAGTGGTGCATTTGTCAGTTATGACAGAGCCACTGAAGAGCCCGAGCAGGGTATTGTGAAGCTATCGGCCTATCTACCGACAATGGATCTGCAGCACTGGCAGCCATTGATTGGCCTTTTTCGGCGCTCTGAGTCGGTTGCCGATTTCAGTTGGACGCCGGTGTTAGATCTTCGCCTTGATCAGATGCAGCTCGCCACGATCCAGTTGCGCGAAATCAGCGCACTGGTCTCCTTGTCCGACAACCTAATCGATGTTAATTTTTACTCTGATCTTGCGGATGGGCGCTTGGTTATGCCGTTGGGTAACGCCTTGCCTGTCCCCAAACTCGATCTCAGTCGTTTGACTGTTCCCGGCGCGCTGTTGGAAAAACGTATCGTTCAATCAACGATTGATCCGCGCCAGTTTATTGCTCTGGATCTTGCGGTAGACCGCCTGGAAATTGCTGGTGATGATTGGGGCTCGATTGCGTTTAAGTTGCGCCCGGAAGTCTCGGGAGCGCTGTTCAGCCAAATTCGTGGCAATCTGCTAGGGCTCCAGCCGGGGTTATTTGAAGACCAGCCGGCGACGGAATTCTTTTGGGGATACGACGGCAGCGATTACGCCAATCGCCTGATCGGTCCGGTGGGTATTGGCAATATTGAAGAGTTCTTGGGGTCGGGTTTAAACGTCCCCAAGATTGTCGACAGCAAGTCCGGACGGTTTGTGTTTGATCTCGCTTGGCAGGATCAACCGTGGAATATCTCCCGCGACAATCTCAGCGGCGAGTTTCAGGTCGAATTAAGGAAGGGTAGTTTTTATCGCTCCACCGGTGGAGCAGGCGCCGCCTTGAAAATGGTCAGTCTGGTTAACTTCGCAAACTGGCTGCGTCGATTGAAACTGGATTTCTCTGATGTGGTAGGGCAGAACCTCAGTTACAACAAACTCAGCGGCACCTTGGAATTTGATCAGGGGGTGGCGAGGTTTACACAGCCGTTGAGAATGGCAATGCCCTCTGGGCGTATGAGTATGGGTGGAACATTTGATCTGCTCAACGAAGAGGTCGATGCGCGTCTGGTGGCGACTCTACCAGTGGCGACCAATCTACCCTGGGTGGTTGCTCTGCTGGGCGGACTGCCCGCCGCAGCGGGCGTATATGTGACCAGCAAACTGGTGGAAAAGCAGGTTGATCGGCTGTCGAGTATTAGTTACAAGCTCTCCGGTCCCTGGGATGACGTCGAGGTATCGGTGGATCGCATCTTTGCCGCCGATTTGCGCGCTGAGGAGGCAAAAGAGTCTCAACCCGATGCCGATAAGGTGCTCGAGAATGAGCCAAACTAATTGCTTTGTCGCCGCGGCTGTTCAGTTGCGGCCTCACAAATCGCTGGAAGGGAATCTCGCCGGCGCAGAAACTCTGATTGCAGAGGCCGCTGATGCTGGCAGTCAGTTGGTTGTGTTACCTGAAAATTTCGCTTACCTCGGGCGCAAAGATTTGGCAGGCGTAGGCTTGGCCGAGCAGAGTAGCGGACCGGTTTGTGAGTTTCTCGCCGAGCAGGCGCGACGCCACCATCTCTGGCTAGTCGGTGGTACTGTGCCAATCAGTGATACACAGGTGCCTAAGCCTTTTGCCCGGTCATTGTTGTTTGATCCACGGGGAAATGTGTCTCAGCAATACGACAAGATTCATCTGTTTGATGTTGACGTGGCTGACAGCACCGCTGAGATGGCGCAGCAGACCCGTTACCGAGAGTCGGATGATTATCGCCGTGGCACAGACGTCGTGATGGCGCAGACCGAACTCTGTCGGCTGGGGATGAGCGTCTGTTACGACCTGCGCTTTGCCGAGCTCTATCGCCAATTAGCTGATGCCGATGCTCAGGTGGTGTCGGTACCAGCGGCCTTTACGGCGGCCACGGGCCGTGATCACTGGGAGCTGCTGCTGCGTGCACGGGCGGTGGAAAATCAACTGTTTGTGATTGGCGCCAATATGGTTGATCGCGAGCATCCACGCCGTGGCCTGTGGGGCGGCAGTGTGGTTATTGATCCGTGGGGGACGGTGATGGCGCGGGTTGATGATCAGCCTGGTATCGCGGTTGCCGAGATTGATTTGGATAGGCTGACCGAGATACGCAGGAAGATGCCGGTTGCACAGCATCGCAGGTTATAAGCGGGATTCTTTTTAACAAAGGCCCTAAAGGTCCTTGTGCCGCTGAGGGTTCTTTATCTGCTGAGGGCTCTTTTATCCGCTGAGGGCTCTTTATCCGCTAAGGGCTCTTTATCCGCTAAGGGCTCTTTATTCGCTGATTTGGCGTAGGTAGGCGAACAGTTTTTTGCTCACAGTAGGTGGTTTTTTCTGTTCTATTTCTCGCGCAGCTTGGCGCTGAAGGTTGCGCAGCTGTTGACGATCAGCGGCTGGATATTGCTCAATTAACGCTTCGATAGCGCTGTTACCTTGGCTAATTATTTTGTCGCGCCATTCTTCCAGTC
>Ga0115550_1001059_pt1 | contig 21416 bp, 17 predicted proteins | sample COGITO_mtgs_1005_FD_87177 | JGI IMG/M metagenome (GOLD analysis project Ga0115550, IMG submission 87177) | Pelagic marine microbial communities from North Sea - COGITO_mtgs_100511 | ecosystem: Environmental > Aquatic > Marine > Epipelagic | place: Germany:Helgoland, sampling site Kabeltonne... | reverse complement strand
TATTCTTCTTAGCTTCTATTCCACAGGCCAAACCAATGGGCCCAGCACCTATAATGACAAGGTCTTTCATAGTGCTAATGTATGAATAAATTATGGTTTTGATGATTTGGGCGATGGAGAAACAAAACACATATAGTTTATACTTATTAAAATAAGTATTTAATCAGTTTAATCTATTTTTATAAAATAACTAAAAAAATAGATTATCATATCTGTGTGTTCATCATAATAAAATAAGATATATCTATTATAAATTTTTAATTATAAGATATTGCCGTATTAATAATGAAATAATGCAGCATGCAAAAATAGACAAACTCCAATAAACGCTATAATTATAAGCGATAATGGATAGTCCTATACCCCACCATAAAGGAAATAGTATTAGCCCACCCAAATAGTTTATTGTGCCGTGAAACACATGATCATCAAATTGTTTACGCATTAAATAAAGCCCTAAATGAACAGAAATATTGGGCAAGGAGAAGAGGTTGATTAAGACTGCATCAAGCAAAGATTTTTTAGGAGCAATAGCCAGGTTGCAGTCTTTCTTTTTTAATTTTTCTTTCAGCTCCTTGAATGGTAGGCCTGTATTTCGGTGATTAATGAATTTTTTTTGTTGTGAATAAATGTCATTATTGTGCGGTAACCACAAGCATTCTTCCATAGCGACTTGAAGGGCATCGCGCATTGCATTGAGCCCTTTGGCTGGATGTTTTTGATAGTCTTCAACAAAGTCGGAGACCGCAATTGCTTTTCCATAGACAACCACACAATCATGTCTTGCATGCAGGTAACTCCCATAATTCAATCCGACTGCTTGAAGATATATGGTGTGTTCCGGAGACCGCAATTGTGCCTCCATGGCTAAGCGACTACTCCCTTTTGAGAGTGGTTGTAAATAGTATTGATCGTGGTGTTTTCCCTCCGAAAACATCATCAGATTATTTTTATTTCCTAAAAGAGTATAACAGTACTCAAATACCTCCTGATTGCGTTTTAGTTTCTCGTAGCCGTCACGAATTCGATATACAGGCAGGGTTTGCATGGCATCCAGAAGCCACTGCCAAGGTCCGCCAAAAACATCACTTCGCGTAAGAGAATGCACCGATCTTTTACAAGTTGTGCCAACAAGAAGAGGATCGATCAAGGCATTTTGGTGGTTAGGAGAAAACAGAATAGCACCATCTGTTGGAATATTTTCTCTTCCTAAAACCCTCAGTTTTTGAAAGTAAAAACGATTGTAAAACGAAAGCAACGAACAAATAAAATTGTAAAACCTTTTCTTCATCGAATGATTGAGACATCAAAGATAAAGTTAAGGGAAAACTTCGATAAAAAAACCTGAAAAACAAGCTTTATTAGGCGGTTTATATTTAACGGAAATAGTATATTTGCACCCATATATAACTCTAGCACAAAAAAGATTCCATATGGCAACAAGTACAGGAAAAATTTCGCAAATCATCGGACCTGTCGTAGATGTAGTTTTTGAAGGGAAAGACAATGCTCTTCCACGTATATACGACTCCTTGGAAGTACAAACAAATTCAGGGAAATTGATTCTTGAGGTTCAGTCTCACATTGGTGAAAACACCGTTAGAACAATTTCGATGGACTCTACTGATGGAGTGAGCCGAGGAACAGCAGTGACTGGAACCGGTAATCCAATTCAAATGCCAATAGGGGATGATGTTTACGGACGATTATTCAATGTAATTGGAGATGCAATTGACGGTCTAGGCGATTTGCCAAAAACGGGAAAAGATGGACTCTCAATTCACCGTGAGGCACCTGCCTTCGATCAATTATCTACCTCTACTGAAGTATTGTTTACCGGAATTAAAGTAATTGACTTGATTGAGCCTTATGCTAAAGGAGGTAAAATTGGTCTCTTTGGAGGTGCAGGTGTTGGTAAAACAGTACTCATCCAAGAATTGATCAACAACATAGCCAAAGGGCACGGAGGTTTATCGGTATTTGCTGGAGTTGGAGAGCGTACTCGTGAAGGGAATGACCTATTGCGCGAGATGTTAGAGTCTGGGATTATCAAATATGGTGATGACTTTATGCACTCTATGGAAGAAGGCGGATGGGATTTAGCCAAAGTAGATAAACAAGCCATGAAAGATTCCAAAGCAACTTTTGTCTTTGGTCAAATGAATGAACCCCCTGGAGCGCGTGCACGTGTAGCACTTTCTGGATTAACCATAGCTGAATATTTCCGCGATGGAGCTGGAGATGGACAAGGGAAAGACGTTTTATTTTTTGTGGACAATATTTTCCGTTTTACGCAAGCAGGATCTGAAGTTTCTGCCCTGTTAGGTCGTATGCCATCAGCGGTAGGATATCAACCAACGCTTGCCACTGAGATGGGAGCGATGCAAGAACGTATTACTTCAACCAAAAAAGGGTCAATTACTTCGGTACAGGCCGTTTATGTTCCTGCCGATGACTTGACGGATCCCGCACCAGCTACAACTTTTGCTCACTTGGATGCAACAACAGTACTGTCACGTAAAATTGCTGAATTGGGAATTTATCCAGCGGTAGATCCATTGGATTCTACTTCACGAATTCTAACTGCAGATATTTTAGGAGATGAACACTACGACTGTGCTCAACGTGTGAAGGAGCTATTACAGCGTTATAAAGAATTGCAAGACATCATCGCTATTTTAGGGATGGAAGAATTGTCTGAAGAAGATAAATTAGCGGTATCACGTGCTCGTCGTGTGCAACGTTTCTTGTCGCAACCTTTCCATGTTGCCGAGCAGTTTACGGGAATTCCAGGTGTCTTGGTAGACATCAAAGAAACCATCAAAGGCTTCAACATGATCATGGACGGTGAATTGGATCATATTCCAGAATCGGCCTTCAACCTCAAGGGCTCGATTGAAGAGGCTATTGAAGCAGGAGAAAAAATGTTATCTGAAGAATAATATGTATTTAGAAATTATTTCACCCGAAGCCACCTTATTTGCTGGGGAGATCGAGTCACTCACTCTCCCTGGTACCGATGGTAGTTTTCAATTATTAGAAAATCACGCAGCCATTGTTTCTACGCTAGAAGCGGGTTCAGTTAAAATTAAAGGAAACATCAGCCTTTCAGAGACTGCAAAAGCCCAGTTTGAGTCTGTTTCAAAGGACGAAACGCTCTACGCAATTTCTTCTGGCACTGTAGAGATGCGAGATAATAAGATCATTCTTTTAAGCGATTAGTACTAGTAGCTGAGAGAACACCGACTTTACCCCCTCCCCAAATTTGCCGTCTAATTTTTTTATCATGAAAAAGTATTGTTTTTCCTACTTTCTTTTTTTTGCAGTGGCTATCTATGCACAGCAAGCAAAAGATTCAATAGCAACCAACCGTTTAAATGAGGTGGTTGTAGCCTCGAGTAGGATAGATCTTCCGTTGAGCGAGAACTCCCGTAGTATTCAAATCATATCTTCTGAAACCATTCGACTGTCTGGTGTAACCAATGTAGCCGATTTGCTACAGCAGGTATCCGGTGTAGACATTCGAAGACGAGGGGTAGAAGGGACTCAGGCCGACCTTTATATCCGCGGTGGTAGCTTTGATCAAACCTTGTTATTAATTGACGGTATTAAACTAGAGGATGCACAGACGGGGCATCACACCCTCAATTTTGTTCTTCCCCTAGAGGTCATTGAACGTATAGAGATTCTAAAAGGTCCAGCTGCTCGCGTTTTTGGTCAAAACGCTTTTACAGGAGCAATCAATATTGTCACCAAATCAGCCTTATCTACTACGGCTGTTTTGGCTGCGCGTGTAGGCTCATTTAAGCAGCGCAATGGAGAAGCTACCTTTGGTACGTCAAATGAAAATTCAAGTCTATTAGCCCACTATTCCATCAAATCCTCCGACGGTTACCGTTACAACACCGACTTTACCAACCGCAATGTTTTTTTAAAAGGACAACTCAATAAAAGCAAAACACCCGTAGACATTTTAGCTTCTTTTTCTGAGCGTAAGTTTGGCGCCAATGGATTTTATGCTTTACCAATTCATGTCGACCAGTACGAGGAAACTCAGGCGAGTTTAGTTGCATTTTCAACAAAAATCCAAAAAGAAAAATGGGTTTTTAAACCAAGAGTCTATTGGCGCCGTGGTCAGGATATGTATGTTTTTGTTCGAAACAACCCAGCGCTTTATCGCAATTTACATATCTCCAATAAGCTTGGGGCCTCTTTGGATGCCTCTTACTTTTCCAGTCTAGGAACAACTGGTGTAGGGATTGATCTAGCGCGGGTGAGTATTGATAGTAATAATTTGGGTGAGAGAGAACGCTTTGTTACTACGCTATTTGCCGAACACCGTTTTCAATTTTTCACGAATAGATTGGACATCACCCCTGGATTATCCGTTTCAAATTATACTGACTTTGGCACGCAATTTTTTCCAGGAGTTGACATAGGATTTGCTATCAATCCGGCCTTTAGATTGTATGCCAATGCCGGTTACACCTATCGTATTCCAACCTTTACAGACTTGTATTATAGCGATTCGACCACTTTAGGAAATGAAAACCTGAAAGCGGAAGAAGCCATTACAGAGGAAATTGGTTTTCGCTGGACGAAAAATAGATCACAGATTTCCATGGCTGTTTTTAACCGATCTGCCCGAAATTTGATTGATTACATTCGCCCATCTGCAGAAGGCCGTTTTGAAGCGTCGAACATTCGAAAAGTGAACACTCATGGGTTTGAATTTGAAGCAAAAACACAATTTATTTTAGGGAATAACCCACAATTATTTACCTTGGGCTATACCTATCTAAATGACGATGTTGATCAAATAAATGTTGATTTTTCCCGCTACAGCATCAATTCACTCCGTCATCATTTGACATTTAATCAAATTTCGAATTTCAACAAGAACTTAAGCCTTAGTTGGAATTACAAATTAGGACAGCGTCCAGAACGCGATGCTTATCATGTATTTGACGCAAGTATTCGTTATAGAATAAAGGCCGTTGAATTAAACCTTTCCTTCTTTAATATTTTTGATGAGGTTTATAGCGAAAGTAATCTTGTTCCTCTCCCTTTAAGGAATGGAACATTCGGCTTAGTCTTCGCTTTCTAAGGCTGCAACAGCATCAAAAATTAGGGATGATTCCCATCCGCGATAGCGAAGAGCATCAATTACTTTCTTTTTACGCGTATACTTGTCTTTGGTTGCATTAGCTTCCCAAAATCGTTCAGCAAGCTCTGTTAAGCTTGCTAAATAGTCTTCAGTAGAAATTTCTTTCAGTGCAATTTTAATGTTGAAGGGTGAGATTTTCCTGAACTTTAGTTCACGCACTATGCGTTCTTTTCCCCATTTTTTGATGCGGAATTTTCCGCGAGCAAAACCCTGTGCAAAACGTGTTTCATTGAGGTAATTTTCATCTATCAATTCACCAACAATGATGTCAATGGCTTGGGGAATCATATTCATGCTGCGCAGCTTTTGCACCACTTCTTGGTGACAGCGTTCCTGGTAAGCGCAATAGTACTCTAATTTTTTTTTGGCTTCTTGAACGGTAAAAGAGCTACTTTTTTGCATGAAGCGAATATACTTTTTTTCATAAAAAAAAGCGACACTCATTGAGTGTCGCTTTTGGGTTGTTACACACGTAAGCCTTTGTTATTTTCATCACAAAAGCGATAGTGTAAATACTGATAAGCATCTCTAGGGACAATTGTCACCTTCTTTTTATGCTCAAACCACCATTGCATCCGAATGGAAAAAATGCCTTGGTTGAGATAAGCTGCAATAAAAGGATGTACATGTAACTGTATCTTTTTATTGCGATGCCTTGCGTCCTTAACAATTTTGATAAGGTCTGCGCTGATTTTGTCTAGTAAAACAATTGGAGCTTCGACTTCTCCGTTGACATTAGGATTGGGTTCTGTTGTTTTAATTTTCATCTCTGGTCGAACCCGTTGACGCGTGATCTGAATTAAACCAAACTTGGAAGGGGGTAGAATTTTGTGTTTGGTTCTGTCTGTACTCATCTCATCTCTGAGATGTTCAAAAAGCTTACGACGATTCTCGCTGGATGCGAGATCGATAAAGTCAACAACAATGATACCTCCCATGTCACGTAAGCGCAATTGACGCGCAATTTCGGTGGCAGAGATCATATTGACCTCCATGGCAGTTTCTTCTTGACTTTTCGCTTTATTGGAGCGGTTTCCACTATTGACGTCAATGACGTGCAAAGCTTCAGTATGTTCGATAACCAAATAGGCACCTTTTTGCATGGAAACTGTTTTTCCAAAGGTAGTTTTAATTTGACGTTCAACTCCAAATTTTTCAAAAATGGGAAATGAACTTGAATATAATTTTACGATATTCTTCTTTTTTGGTGCTATGGTTTCTATATAATCTTGGACTTCCTCCAAAAGGTCGTTGTCATCTACATGAATTCCAGTAAAGGAATCATCAAAAATATCGCGCAAGATTGAGGAAGATCTGTTGATTTCACTCAAAACCTTGGTTGGGTATTTATTGATTTTCGATAGACTAGCGCACATTTTCTTCCAGCGCGTTAGTAATTGCTGGAGATCTGCGTCTAATTCGGCCACTTTTTTATCTTGAGCAACGGTCCGTACAATCACCCCAAAATTCTTTGGGCGAATGCTTTGAACCAGTCGTTTCAATCTGTTTTTTTCTTCTCTGTCTTCAATTTTTTGCGAAATCGAAATTCGATCTGAAAATGGAACGAGCACCATATAACGCCCCGCTAACGATAGTTCTGAACTAATGCGCGGGCCCTTAGTCGAAATGGGCTCTTTGACAACTTGAACTAGAATGTGTTGATTCGAATCAATGATGTCACTAACTTTTCCTGTTTTTTCAATTTCTGCCTCGAATTTAAAATTCTTCAGCAGATAGTCTTTTGTTTTACCTGTACTTACTTGTTTAATAAACTTCAATAAAGAAGGCAATTTTGGTCCAAGATCGTGATAGTGTAAAAAACCATCTTTTTCGTGACCAACATTGACAAATGAAGCGTTGAGACCTGAAACAGATTTTCGGACTTTGGCGAAAAATATATCACCAACCGAGAACTTGTTGTCCTCAACTTCTTTATTGAGCTCAATCAATTTTCCATCCTTGAGTAGAGCAAAATCAACAGCAGAGGAATTCGATCTAATAATCAATTCTTTATTCACTCTGAGTTATTTTGTGGTTGGGAGAAGATTTCTCCTAACCGATTAAACAATAATTTTTCAGGATTTTAACCTGTGAAATGTGCAGTTAAACCGCCCATCTCATTTCAAAGAACGATGAATTTTTTAAAGTGAATTCGATCACTATTTCTTTTTGTGGCGGTTCGCTCTACGTCTTTTCTTACGTTTGTGCGTTGCTACCTTGTGTCTTTTACGTTTTTTACCACTTGGCATAATTACAATTAATTAGGGTTAAAGTTTATTTGACAGCGACTTTCGATTTTACGCCGTTCATAAATATTTTTGCAGGTTTAAATGCAGGAATATTGTGGGCAGGTATAATTACTGCAGTATTTTTTGAGATATTTCTCCCTGTTTTTTTGGCACGGGTTTTTATCACAAAACTCCCGAAACCTCTAAGGTATACATTTTCTCCGTTTTCTAGAGAACCCTTTACTTCCTCCATAAATTTTTCAACAGTTGCCTGTACATCTCCTTTGTCAATTCCCAATTGATCTGAAATATTAGAAACGATCTCTGCTTTAGTCATGTCTTCGTTTTTTAAAAAATTAAACAATTCCTCTTTTTGAATGAGGTTTGCAAATATATAAATTAATAATTACAATTGTATTCCCCTAAATCATTAATATTTATGAATTTAATCCATCAGTTACTGTATTTTTACACCGAATGAATTGGACGAAAACTTTAATGGGTTGGTATGGGGAAAACAAACGTGATTTTCCTTGGCGAAATTCAAAAAACCCCTATCATGTTTGGCTTTCAGAGATTATTCTACAACAAACAAGAGTCCAACAAGGTCTCCCCTATTATCTTAAATTTATTGAGGCTTTTCCAACAGTATCAGATTTGGCCAAGGCTCCAGAAGAAAAAGTATTAAAACTTTGGCAGGGTTTGGGCTATTATTCAAGGGCGAGGAATTTGCTTTTTTCTGCCCAATGGATCGTTGAGCACAATGCAGCTAATTTTCCAAACAGCCACAAAGATCTTTTAAAGCTTAAAGGTGTTGGTGATTATACCGCTAGTGCAATCGCCTCTATTTGTTTCGAGGAACCACAAGCGGTGGTCGATGGAAATGTATATCGTTTTCTTTCGCGCTATTTTGGTATTGAGCTTCCCATTGATAGTTCACCAGCACATGCTTTTTTTAAGGCAAAAGCAACTGAACTGATGCTAGGTGTTTCCCCCGGTGACTTTAATCAAGCATTGATGGAGTTTGGTGCATTGCAATGTACACCCAAGCTAACCAATTGTAGCTCCTGTCCATTTTCTACTTCATGTATAGCTTTTCAACAAGGGAAAGTCGATCAATTCCCTGTAAAAAGTAAAAAAACGAAAGTGCGGAAACGCTACTTTAATTATTTGGTTTTACATTCTCCAAAAGGAAAAACCCTACTTCAGAAAAGAACAGGAAAAGGGATATGGCAAAATCTATATGAGTTTCCCTTGGTAGAAAGCGAAAAACTTGTTGACCAAGAAGAATTGATACAACTCCAAGACTTTGCTCAATGGACTTCTATATGCTATGAAAGGCCTAAACTACTCAATCCAAGTCCCGTAAAACACCTACTTTCGCATCAGCAGCTCTATATTCAGTTCTGGGGAGTACGATCTCTTCAAGAGCCTAAAAAAGCAGTTGCCCTTAAAGAATTAAAGACATTACCCGTACCTGTTGTTATTGGACACTTTATGGATAAACATTATTCCGATTAAATGGACTTTATTATATTTGACTATGTCTAACCCTAAAAAACTACCGTTATGAGTGGAACATTAAACAAAGTTATGTTGATTGGTCACCTTGGCGATAATGTAAAAATGCATTATTTTGAAGGAGGAGGAAGCATAGGTCGTTTCCCGTTGGCCACAAACGAAACCTACACCAAAAAAGATTCTGGTGAGAAAGTAACACAAACAGAATGGCACAACATTGTTGTTCGTAACAAAGCTGCCGAAATTTGTGAAAAATATTTGAGTAAAGGAGATCGCGTCTATATCGAAGGTAAAATTAAAACCCGAAAATGGCAAGACGATAGCGGGAATGACCGTTATAGCACTGAAATATACGTTGATGAGTTTACCTTTTTAACTACCAAAAAGGGAGGGGATGAAAACTTACCCCCACCTGCGGCGCAAGCGCCTGACAAAAAAGACGATTTACCCTTTTAATTCTCACGATTGGATCCAGAACCCTCCCTTATTTTTATGCTAGCCTTGTTGCCCACCGCAACACTAATCAAATGGATATTATTGGGGATGTTACTTCTGGCTTCTGCTTTGATTTCTGGAGCTGAAGTCGCCTTCTTTTCTTTGACTCCCTCGATTATTGAGCAAGCAAAAGAAAGCCAGCCCAAGCGAACAGAAAAAATTGAACGTTTATTAAAACAACCTAAACGATTATTGGCCACTATTTTAGTGGCCAATAATTTTATCAATATAGCCGTTGTATTGCTTTTTGCCAATTTGAGTAATTCTTTGTTCATCGGTGTGGAAAACGAATTGACTCAACTCTTTATTGAGATTGTTGTTATTACGTTTATAATTCTTCTTTTTGGTGAAATTTTACCAAAAATTTATGCCAATAGGAACAACCTTTCTTTTGCGCAATTCATGGCAGGAACAATCTATGTTCTTGACACTTACTTTTTGTTTTACATTACCCGTCCCATGAGTTATGTAACCCATGTATTGGAAAAACGTTTTGGGCAACGCTCCAGTTCCTTTTCTGTTGACGAGCTGTCGCAAGCCTTGGAGCTCACCGAGCAAAACGACACGACCCAAGAGGAGGATAAAATTTTACAGGGAATTGTATCTTTTGGAAACACAGACACCAAGCAAGTAATGTGTCCTCGTGTTGATGTTTTTGCCCTCTCAACCGACATGACACTAGAAGAAATTTTACCTCAATTAATTCAAGAGGGCTATTCTCGGATTCCTGTTTACAAAGAACGCTTGGATAAAATTGAAGGAATTTTATACAGCAAAGATTTGATGCCCAATCTTCATTTACCCGATTTTGATTGGACGACCCTATTACGACCAGCTTATTTTGTCCCAGAGAATAAAAAATTAGATGATTTACTCAAAGAGTTTCAGCTGAAAAAAATTCATATAGCCATTGTGGTAGATGAATATGGTGGGACATCAGGGGTAGTTACTTTAGAAGATCTAATCGAAGAAATTGTTGGAGATATTACCGATGAGTTTGACGACGAAGACATAGAATATTCTAAAATTGATGAAAAAAACTATGTCTTTGAAGCAAAAGTGAGTTTGAAGGATTTCTATCGGATTACAGAATTGTCCTTTCAAGAGGAGTTTGAAAAAGCCAAGGGAGAAGCCGAAACCTTGGGTGGATTCATAATAGAAGTTGCAGGGCATTTGCCAAGATTACATCAGAAGCTAAACTTTGAAAGCGTTTCTTTCACCATTGAGTCTGTAGATAAAAAAAGGATCAAACGCGTAAAAGTAAGCCTTCCCTAATGCGAATAACTATAATTGCTTTTCTGTTTTGTTTCTTGCTTGCTTGTAGTGGTAAGCCCTTACTTCCCAAGCCAAAAGCTCAACTCAATCTAAACTATCCTGAGGCGGCCTATGGAACGATTGAAAACAGTTGCCCGTATCTTTTCGACATAAACAACAATGCTACTTTTAGTCTATTAAATAATTGTGAAAGTAAGATTGTTTATCCTTCAATGCAGGCGACCATATACCTCTCCTACAGGCCAATAGAGAACAATTTAGCGTCATTGCTTGCAGATGCCTATCAAATGCCAAGTAAACACATAATAAAGGCATCTTCTATTCCAGAAAAAGTATTTATCAACCCAGAAAATAAGGCCTATGGTACCTTGTTCCGTATTGTTGGCGAGGCAGCCTCTCAGGCACAATTCTTTTTAACAGATAGCCTAGATCACTTCTTGGTGGGTTCACTTTATTTCTACTCAAGGCCAAACTATGACTCCATTTTACCAGCAGCACGCTATATCGAAAAAGACATGGTGAAGTTGATGGAAACCCTTAAATGGAAGGAATAAGTTAATCTTTGATGGAAAATTCAGCTATGCTGTAAAGATCATTTAAATCGGTTACAATCGCTTTGATGGCAGTTGGATTTAAGATTTCTGAATCAAAGCTTAGCTGTGCTTTTTTGGTGTCAAAATCGACAGTTGCTTTTGTAATTCCAGCGGTTGCATTTAATTTTTTTTCAATGGTCGCTGCACAACCAATCGCACACATCATACCTTCAATGGTCATTTCCATCTTTGAAGTAGGATCACTAGAAAGGGCAACTGATGTTATCTCTCTAGAAGGAGGAGATTTGATTTCAGCTTTTTGTTGCTTACAACTGTAGAAGCTGAGAAGTAGAATCGGAAGAAGTAGGATTTTTTGCATGCCGTAAAATTAATGAATTATTCAAAACAAAATCCTTAGAAAAAGCAGACTTTTGTTAAAAAAATAGCAGATGTCTATTGCAGTAAAAAAGTGGGTGTATCTTATTGTTCTTTCTTTGATTTGGGGAAGTTCTTATATATTGATAAAAAAGGGCTTGATTGGGTTGACCCCTATTCAACTGGGTTCTATTCGCATTTTATTCACCACAAGCATTCTAGCCCTAATTGGGTACAAGAGCCTAAAAGGATTGACAATTGAACAGTGGAAGTGGCTGGTGTTCACTGGTTTTGTGGGTACTTTTTTTCCTTCTTTTCTTTTTGCTTTTTCAGAAACAGAGATCGACAGTTCGGTAGTGGCCGTTTTAAATGGGCTTACACCATTGTTTTCCTTACTTTTTGCTGCACTCTTTTTTCATCAATCTGTCAAAAGAAAACAGCTTGGTGGGGTCTTAGTTGGGTTTGTGGGCACAATTTTATTGGTGGTCCAAGAGTTCTCCTTGACGTCAACTGGCGATGGCCGCTATGCCTTGTTGGTTGTGTTGGCGGCAATCTGTTACGGAATCAATGTCAATGCCCTAAAATATAAGCTTCAGGGCGTGGCCCCCATGGCAATTGCTCTAGCTAATTTTGTTGCCATTAGTATTCCTGCATTGATTTTACTCCTTACTTCCGATTTTCAATGGGAGACTTTTTATACGGATGAAAAAATACTTAGCTCGCTTTGGTATATCTTCATTCTTTCTTTGGTAGGCACTGCTTTTGCTAAGGTATTATTCAATGAATTACTTTCGTTTTCTACGGCGGTGTTTTCCATTTCAATCACCTATCTTTTGCCTATTGTAGCCATTGCTTGGGGTGTGTTAGACGGTGAACAATTTGGGGGGCTTCAATGGGTGGCAAGTGGCTTTATCCTGTGTGGAATTTACTTGGTGACAGAAACAAAAAAAGCGCCTTAAAAAGACGCTTTTTTATTAATCAGAGCTTAAGTTATTGAAAATCTTCTGCAGAAAAAGTAACATTCAATTCGATAGATTTTGTGATAAAATCTATTTTTTGGGGACCAAAAGACTGGGTGCTTTTGTGTGGAAATAAAATTCCATCAACAGCTTTATAGTCACCTAGTATGGTTTCTTGCGTAATGCTATTCCCTTGCACCTCTTGCGTTTCACTGACCTTGATCTTTAAAAAAGAATCTACCGCATAGAAAAACGATTTGTTTTCAGAAACCTTGAGTTCATAAGCCTTTGTTCCATCAACATCGACAACGCCACCCATTTTCACATCGTCCATTTCAAGGCTTAATTCTGGGAAAATAGTGGCATCAGCCAATGCCTTCTTCAGGCCATCGGAATCCATTTCCATTCGTTGACCTTGGGCCTCATTATACCCTTTGTCTTTGTTAATTATCTGTTTTTGCATGGTGTTTCCCATCATGCTAACCAAAAGAGAAGACTGTTGTTGGTTGGTTTTTTTACTAGCAATTTCTAAAGTCATTCCTTGCATGGAAGCAGAGGCAATTTCTTTTTTAGAGACGATCATTTTTAGTTTTTCAAGTCCTCCAATAGCCTCAATGTAATTGTCCACTATACTTGCAGGATTTATCCCTTCTGGTACAGCAGCATCATAATCAGGTCGTTCTACCGTATTTCCGTACTTATCGAGGTATTTAACTGGAAGTACCTGCCCCTTGGGCATTACTTTTTCTAGGTTTTCGAGGACTTCACTCCCTTTTCCTGTCACAAAAATACGTGCATTGTCAAGGTGTAAATATTTTTGCGAAACACGCTGAATGTCTTCAATGCTTACCGCATTAATCTTTTGTAAGTAAGTTGTGTAAAAATCAGCCGGAAGCCCTTCAGTTAGGATAGATAAAGCATATTGAGCAATGGTAGCAGGACGTTCAAGTGCCAAGACAAATTCACCAACATATTTGGCTTTGGCCTGATCCAATTCTTTTTGAGTTACCTCTTCAAGGCGCATTTTTTCTATTTCTTTGACCAACTCAACCACAGAACTATCGGTTACAGCATTTCTTACACTGGCCGAAGCTCTAAAGCGGGAACGTGTATATTTATCCGTGCTAAACGAAGAATAGGAACCATAGGTATAGCCTTTGTCCTCACGAAGGTTCAAGAATAAACGGGCTTGTGCTCCACCTCCCAAAATACGATTGGCCAAGAGCATTGGAAAATAATCTGCATCTGTCTTAACGACTTCAGTGGTGAATTCAACAGACACTTCTGATTGAACTGCATTGGGCATTTCAACAAAATTAATTTCTAAACTTGGAGCATTTTTTGCCGCAGGGAAAGCGACGGATTTACTGGGGCTCCCTTTCCATGATTTGAACAAATTTTTGATTTGCTTTTTTACAGTATCAAAATCTACATCACCAGTAATAATAAGATAGGCATTGGCTGGTGTGAAATTAGACGTATAATAATTCTTTACATCGTCAAGACTAACGTTTTCAACGCTTTCAATTGATGTGAATTCACCATAAGGGTGGTCTTTGCCGTAGGTAATCAATCGTTCAACACGACGAGCAGCTGCAGTAACAGAGTTTTCATTTGATTTGATTCCTTCGATTAAGCGTTCTTTTTCCTTTTCAAATTCTTCAGCCAAAAAATTGGGATGTAAAACGGCATCAGCCATCAAATCTAGCACACGCGGGAAATAGCGAGAAAGTGAGGAAGCAAAAGCACTTGAAGAACCGATATTAATTTGTGCTCCAAGAAAGTCTACCTCTTCTTCAAAAGCATCTTTGGGGATGTTAACAGATCCTTTTCCTAGCATACTGGAAAGTAAAGAATTTGCCCCAGCAAGCTTTCCTTCAAAAATAGGATGAAGGTCAATCTTTAGGGTAGCAGAAGCACGAGGGAGTTTATGGTTTTCGACCACTAAAACACGAAGACCATTCTTCAGCATAAATTCTTGTGGTTCATCTAATTGAATTTTTGGCGCTGGTCCCGGCTGCGGTTGTTGACTTCGGTCAATTTGCGCATGCAATGGATTCAAAGCAAGGACGAACACGAATAAAAAAATTATTTTTTTCATAGGGGAGATTATTTTTTTGCTGATTCTGGAAGGTAATCCAAGACGAGACGTTGATTTTTATTGAGGTATTTTTTTGCTACCGCTTGAATTTCTTCACGGGTGATGGAGCGATAGACGTCGATTTCGGTATTGATTAGATTCGTATCGCCAAAAAAGGTGTAGTATTCGGCCAATGAATTTGCGATCCCTTCTACAGAAGCATTTGAATTGACAAAGTCGGTTTCAAATTTGTTTTGTAGTTTTTGGAAATCTTTTTCAGAAATCAAATTGGTTTGTATTTTAATCACTTCTTCATCCATGGCATTTACTAGGCTTTCTAAACTATTTTCTCCAAGCGGAAGACCGTAAATAAGGTACATTCCATAATCTTCTTGACTAAAGTTTAGTGCTCCAACTTGCAAAGCCATTTTTTCCTCATCGACCATTTTTTTGTAAAGTTTTGAGCTTTTTCCATCACTTAAATAAGTTGAAATCATATCCAAAACTTTAGAATCCCTTGTTTTCATAGAGGGCATTCTGTAGCCAGTAACAACTGCAGGTATTTGAATATTTGCATCATAAGCAAGGGCTTTAATGGGGGCTTTCATGGGCTCTTCTTTGATGTTTACTCTCGGGACATCTGCTCCTCTGGGAATGGTGGAGAAATAGTCAGCTATCATTTTTTTTGTTTTGGGAATATCGATGTCACCAGCGACAACCAAAACTGCATTGTTGGGAACATAATATTTTTTATTGAAGGCCAAAAACTCATCCAAAGAAGCAGCGTCTAAATGCTCCATTTCCCCAATAGTAGTGTGTTTATAGGGGTGATTGACAAAGAGGTTTTTCTTGACATTTTCTAAAAATTTCCCATAAGGAGAATTGTCAACACGCAATCGTTTTTCTTCTTTGACGACCTCATTTTGGGTATCAACACCAATTTGATTGATTACGGGGTGAAGCATTCGCTCAGACTCCAACCACAGCCCCAATTGCAAATTATTGGAGGGAAACACCTCGTAGTAGTAAGTAAAATCGTCGTTGGTATAGGCGTTGTTTTTTCCACCATTGGAAGAAACTATACTGAACCACTCTCCACGTTCAATGTTCTTCGTTCCTTCAAATAAAAGGTGTTCAAAGAAATGAGCAAAGCCAGTTCGTTCAGGTTCTTCATCCTTTGCACCTACATGATAAAGTACAGATGTAGTGACTAAAGGAGCGCCATTATCTTGATGTAAAATAACATGCAAGCCATTGGGCAGGTCATATTCTTCAAATTGGACATTTTGTGCTTGCACCAAAAGGCCAGTCAGTACGAATAAAGGCAAGAAAAGAGATTTTTTCATAGAATAAAAAAATTTGTTTATTTATTATATGTCGAAAAAATAGCAAAATTGTTACAATTTTGTTAGTAATAAAATAATATTTTGATTTCAATGCGTTAATATATTTATACAATATGATGTTTACCAGATTTTTCCCCCTTTGGGTTAGCCTTTGTGCTTTTTTAGCGTTGATAAAGCCTGAGTTATTTACTTGGTTTGCTGGCCCGTGGATTACCTATGGTTTGGGTGGAATAATGTTGGGAATGGGCTTAACCTTGAACTGGAGTGATTTTACCCAAGTAGTGAAAACCCCTTGGTGGGTTGCTTTTGGTATGCTTCTGCAATTTACGCTAATGCCTTTATTGGGTTGGGCTTTGGGAATTCTATTTGAGTTGCCTCCTTTTTTTGCTGTAGGCTTGATTTTAGTGGCTTGTTGTCCTGGTGGAACAGCATCCAATGTGATTGCATATTTGGCCAAAGCGAATGTTGCTTTGTCTGTTGCCATGACGACTTGTTCAACTTTAGGCGCTATCATCTTGACCCCAATATTGACAACAAGCCTTTCGGGAAGTTATTTGGAAATAGATGCTTGGGGACTGTTTTATAGTACCCTAGAAGTGGTATTGCTTCCCGTGAGTCTGGGCGTTATTCTAAATCAATATTTTCCAAAATTTACCCAGAAGATCGTTCCTTACTCTCCACCTATAGCAGTTTTGTTGATTGTATTGATTGTGGCCAGTATCATTGGTCAAGGAAAAGAAATCATTCTCAGTTCTGGACTTAACTTGTTAGCGGCCATTATGTGCTTACATTTCTTTGGTTTTTTAATGGGGTATATTTTTAGTGCAATTGTATTTAAAGACAGCTCAGTCAGTAAAACCATTGCCATAGAAGTAGGCATGCAAAATTCTGGTTTAGGAGCCGTTTTGGCCCGAGAAAATTTCATAAATCCAGCCACAGCAATCCCTTCAGCACTGTCAAGTTTGGTGCATTCTATTTATGGAAGTATCTTTGTTTCAATTGTTAAAAAAAAAGAAGTCTAATCCTATGCAAAAAGTTGTTATTGTTTCGGCCAAAAGAACGCCCATTGGAAAATTTATGGGTGGTTTAGCCACGATACCTTCACCCACTTTAGGTGCTATTGCGATTAAAGGAGCACTAGACGCTGCAGGGCTAGATCCTTCATTAATAGAGGAAGTTTATATGGGCAATGTTTTGCAAGCTGGAGTGGGACAAGCACCTGCTCGACAAGCGGCAATACAGGCCGGAATTCCCGACACTGTCCCTTGTACCACAATCAATAAAGTCTGTTCTTCCGGAATGAAAGCCATCAGTATGGCAGCACAGGCCATTGCGCTCGGAGATGCCTCCATTGTGGTTGCGGGAGGAATGGAGAACATGAGTCTTGCCCCTCATATTGTTCCCATGCGTACTGGTGTAAAATTTGGTCCGACGCAACTAGAAGATGTCATGCAAAAAGATGGTCTTATCGATGCCTTTGATCAAGTGGCCATGGGAAATTTTGCCGATGCTACAGCAATTAAGTACGCCATTTCAAGAGAAGAGCAAGACGCCTTTGCAGTTGAATCTTACCGAAGAAGTGCTGCCGCTTGGAGCAGTGGTGTAATGAATAATGAAGTTGTTCCTGTTGCGGTTCCACAACGAAGAGGAGACGCAATTATGGTCGCTGAAGACGAGGAATACACGAACGTATTATTGGATAAAATCCCCAAACTTCGCCCAGCTTTTACAAAAGAAGGAACAGTGACCGCTGCCAATGCCTCAACAATAAACGATGGTGCTGCTGCTTTAATACTAATGTCTGAAGAAAAAGCCAAAGCTTTAAATATAAGTCCTTTGGCCACAATCGAAAGTTATGCTGACGCTGCACATGAGCCACAATGGTTTACTACAGCTCCAGCCAAGGCTTTACCAAAAGCACTTGCAAAAGCAGGAATCAAACAAGAAAAAATTGATTTATTTGAATTCAATGAAGCTTTTTCTGTGGTTGGTTTGGCCAATATAAAACTACTTAACTTAGACCCTTTAAAGGTGAATATTCATGGAGGTGCCGTTTCTTTAGGTCATCCTTTGGGATGCTCCGGAGCAAGAATTGTTGTGACGCTTTTAAATGCGATGGATAAGCAAAAAGTTAGGTATGGAGCTGCTGCCATTTGCAATGGTGGAGGGGGAGCTTCAGCGCTAATTTTAAAAATGAAGTAAGTTTGAGGTATTTTTTATATTGCGTATTCCTCTTTTCTGGGACCCTTTTTGCACAGGAAGCAAATATTCTTTTTAACCGAATGAACATGAGTGTGTATAACCCTGCATTTACCGGCACTAACGGTACGTTTATTTCGTTTAATAGCCGAAGCCAGTGGACAGGAATTGTTGACGCTCCACGAACAAACTATTTAATCTACAATCTTCCTCAAAAGGAAAGAGTTTCTCTAGGGTTTTCCCTGCAAAATGATCGTGTTTTTATTGAAAACAAAACACATATAATTATTGACTATAATTATCAATTACAAATAACAAAAGATAAATTTCTTTACCTAGGATTAAAAGGAGGGGGATTTTACAACGCCATTGATACCAATCGATTGCAACGCTTGTATTTGACTTCCAACCCAGCTTTGGCAGCCGTTAAAAGTTATTTTACTCCTATTTTGGGCTTGGGGATACAATTCAAAACACCCAATTATTTTATTGGTGTTGGCGTTCCAAGTTTATTTGATAACAAGCGCTTTCAAGACAATGCAGTTTGGGAAACCTCAGCGACAGATATGGCTTATTTGTATTTTTCTGGAGGAAGCACGTTTCAACTAAAAAATAATTTCTCCCTCTCTCCGGTTTTTATCTATCGTGCTGTTCCCAATAGTCCGAACCTTTTATTTGGAACGATCGCTGTCGATTACAAAGAACAATTCTCCATAGGGGCAGGCTATGCCAATAACAACAATATTGCCTTTTTTGTTTCTTCCAAAAATTTTAAAGGGATTGAATGGGGCTATGGTTATGAGTTTACGAATCGCAAGGATGGGACCGCTATTCAAGCCGGAACCCATGAACTTTTTATTCGGTTTAATATTAATATTTCTTCTGAAAAAGAGATTGAAAAACTCCAAGAGCAATTATGATTTTTAAGTCAATTCCAAAATTCATATTGTATAGTTTGATGTTTTGGCTCTTTGCGTCAGGGGCCATTTATGGACAATTTACAGGGACCAACGAGGTAATGAATAATGGTTACCTGCGTTTTGGGAATGGTACAGAAAACTCTATTAACAGTACGGGAAATCTTGAACAGCCCTGGTTTTATGACCTTGGATGGAGAAAGTTAACCTATTCAAGTAGAGATCTTGAGCATAGAATAGGAGTAGGAGGGGTAGGATCTGATGAATGGAATTTAAACGGAAATAATTTAAATAATCCCGTTATGAAGTCTGGCACCCAAGTTTTCGATACCTCAAGCTTTACTGTGAGTGGTACTTTAGGATATGGCACTATCTTGGTTAAGGGGACGGTTGAATTAGGGGCTTATATGCTTGAATTAACCAATGCCTACACTTTAGGTGAAAATGATAAATTTATTCAAGTTCAAACTACGATAAAAAACATTGGGTCTATTGCCGCAACAAATCTTAGGTATTGGATAGGTACAAGGGATGATCATGTTGGTGGAGATGATTTTCCATTAAAAGAGCGAGGAAATATAATCGATGGTTCTTTTGAACTTATTACTTTACAAACACAAAGATCGAGAGCTTTAAGAATAAGTTCGAATGTTTATGCAATTCTGTTTTTTACCCCTTCTTCAAGGGCGAATAATGCTGTCGATAGATATTCTTTTGCAACAATTCCAGCAGTAGATCAAGATCCTGAGGATTCTCCTATTACCATTGATCATGATGGTTCTTACGCTATGTTTGTTCGGATGAATGATTTAGCGGTAAACGAATCAGACAGTTTTTTATGGTATTATACCGCATCGCCCATAGATGAACTAGACGATGTTATAAAAAGTTTTTCCACAGAGGTAGCTCTAACCGATAATCATACAGATGATTATTTAAAAAGCGGTGATAGTGTAGTGGTCACGGCGACCTTTAATAATGCTATGACAGCCTCACCTACAGTCGACATTAGTGGTACTTCTGTGAGTGGTGTTGCGATGACAGCGACGGCTTCTTCAGCAGTATGGATTTATCGTTTTGACTCAACTATATTTCCTTCAGATGGGACATATTATTTAAGTGTCAACGGAACAGATACCTCAGAGAATGCTTACACCGGAACAGATAGTCTTACTTATACGATTGATAATACTCGACCACTCTTATCGAATTATCAAATTGAGACATCCAATGCTACCAATACCCGAGTTAAGGTTAGTGACACCGTCACCTTAACTTTTGATGTCTCAGAACATGCTAGCAGCACCTTGGCAGCAAATAGTGTGGAGTTTGGTTTATATGACAATAATGGATCACTATCTCCGCTTACTTCAGCAGACAGCATTTCTTTAATAGGCACCAATACCATCCAAGCGGTTTATCAATACACAGAAACAAATACGACTTTTGATCACCATTTTATTCATTGGCAAATCAATTCAATTTATGATCTAGCAGGGAATATTTCTTCGGTGGTATCAAAAACAGCTGGCGATAGTGATCTCTTTATGCTGTATGACAATGTAATACCTTCCCTAGATTTTGTTTCAATTAATTCAGATTATCCTACATATACTGAGAAAGCAAAAGATGGGAATACGATATTTTTAGAGATTATTGCTTCAGAAGATATTGTACTAAGCACCTCTAGCGTAACAATTTTAGGGGCTAACGCTTCGAACGTAACATTAAATGCTTCAAACACAATTGGTGAATCGATTTTATGGGACGCCCAGTCGAGAGCGGTTATTTCAACAGACCCTTCAGGAACGGTTACCTTTAGTATTGATTTTGTTGATTTAGCGGGTTATGTGGGAACACAAGTGGTATCAACTACTAACCCACCTGGCAACAGTGTAGAAATTGATCGTGCAGGCCCAGTGTTTAATCCTATTTCGACCTATTCGAACAATGCTTCAACCACCTATGCTAAAGTAGGAGACGTAGTGTCATTACAGTTTACAGTTAGTGAAATGACAATTGATTTCGCAGCGACTATTGCAGGAAATGTGATGTCATTATCAAATTTAACAAATTTATCCACAGACACCTTCCGTTTTGATTACACTATGAGGGCAAGTGATCCTGAAGGTCCTATAAGTTTTACCCTATTGGGTTCAGACACCCTAAATAACCCTTCTTCATTGTATACTGCAGTGACAACAGGTACGCTGGTGTATTTTGATAAAACTCCTCCCACTGTAACATTAACGGATGATCATCCGGATGCTTATCTAGTTAGTGGCGATGTTGTTCTAGTTACAGCGACCTTTAGTGAAGGG
>Ga0115550_1001058_pt1 | contig 21434 bp, 19 predicted proteins | sample COGITO_mtgs_1005_FD_87177 | JGI IMG/M metagenome (GOLD analysis project Ga0115550, IMG submission 87177) | Pelagic marine microbial communities from North Sea - COGITO_mtgs_100511 | ecosystem: Environmental > Aquatic > Marine > Epipelagic | place: Germany:Helgoland, sampling site Kabeltonne... | reverse complement strand
CTGCTCACCAACCTGGAAACCGACGAGAAGAAGTTGCTGCAAGTGGTGCTCATCGGCCAGCCAGAGCTGCAACAGATGCTGCGCCAGCCCCTGCTGCGCCAGCTGGCCCAGCGCATCACGGCCCGTTACCACCTGTTGCCCCTTTCGCATCAGGACGTGGATGCCTATGTGCGCTTCCGGCTGCAGGTCGCAGGCTGCGTCCAGCCCATTTTTACCCCCAAGGCGATCCAGACCCTGCATCGCCTCTCCGGCGGCATTCCCCGCCTCATCAACCTCATCTGCGATCGCGCCCTGATCGCCGCCTTCGCCCGTGGCAGCCACAAGATAGTTCACGGCGACATCAGCCTGGCGGCCTATGAGGTGAGCGGCATTCGCGACGAGGGCACCTGGCAGTCCGGCCTAATGGTCGCCCTGGCGGGGGCCTTGCTGGTCGCCACCGGCTGGTGGGGCTGGCAGTTCTTCGGCTTCTTCCCCGAGCGCCCCGTGATCAAGGTGGCGGTGCCGGTCAAGGTAGACGACACCCCTGAGCAGCAGGAGCAGCTGACCCGCGCCATCAATCAGGCGCTGGAGCCGGATAGCGCCATGCAGAATCTCTACAAGGTGTGGGGTTACCAGACTGAACTGGAAGAGGCGACCTGCGACAACGCACCGCGCGCCGGCTTGCGCTGCCAGGAGGGCGACGCCTCGCTGGCGGAGCTGCAGGCCCTGCAGCACCCGGCCCTCATCAGCCTGACTGACGAGACGGGCGGCATCTATTACGCAACCCTGGTGAGCCTGGGGCCGGACAAAGCCAACCTGCTCATCGGCAACCAGAGCTGGCAAGTGGACAGGCAGTGGCTGTCCGACTTCTGGGGCGGCAGCTACACCCTGCTGTGGCGCATGCCCAAGGGCGGCGTCGCCCTGATCGGCAACAATGCCGGGGCGACCCAGGTACAGTGGCTGGACAACGCACTCAGCCGTGCCCTGCAGCAACCGGATCGCAAAGTGCGTCGCTTCGATACCGAGCTCAAGAGCAAGTTGCAGCAGTTCCAGCGCGAGCAAGGGCTCAACCCGGACGGCATAGCCGGCAGCAATACACTGCTGCGTCTCAACGTGATGGCCGGTGAACCCATGCCCAGACTGGAAGATGAGTCCAAGCGCACCGGCATGCCGGCCAAACTGGATGCCATGGACGACGAGTCCATGGTCACACTGTCCGAGGAGGCTTCCTGATGTCTACCCTGCTCAAGGCGCTGCGCCGGGCCGATCAGCCCCAGTTCACCTCGCATATTCCGGCGATGGGGTTGCCCGTCACCCAGGAAGAGGAACAGAACCGGCGCTGGATCTGGTGGCTGCTGGCCCCCCTTGCTCTGCTGATGGGCGCTGGCGCCAACTATGGCTGGCACCTGCTCAACAACCGCCCCATCGAGAAGACAATCGAAGTGAAAGAGGTGGTCACCCCCCCCTTCGTGCGCATCGAGCCCAGGCCCATGATTACCCGCCCACTGCCCCCGCCGCTGCCTGAACCCGTGGTGCGTCCGAGAGCAGTGCCCGAGAACAAAACGCCGGCTGCCGACAGCAGCCAGGGGCTGGCCGAGCGCATCATGAATGCCCTCAACAACACGCCGCTGATGGAAGAGGCTGTACCGCAGGCCCAACCCGAGGCGCAGGCCATGCCGATCAGCGCCCTGCCGCTGGAGCTGAAGCAACGGATCCCCGCCCTCTCCTACGGCTCCCACGTCTTCTCTTCCAATCCGGCCAAACGGGCCGTGATGCTGAACGGACGTGAGTTTCGCGAGGGGAGCGAGGTCGCCTCCGGGGTGACCCTGATCGCCATAGCACAGGACTACATCATATTGCAGGTGGCGGGTCAGAACGCCAGCCTCAAGGCACTGCAGGACTGGCGCGGCTGATCCCGTCACGACCACAACGCCGGCTCAGCCCCGCTGAGCTGGCATCCATTTCAAGAGGGAGCCTGAGAGCTCCCCTTTTTAATCAATAACATGAGAGCCATGTGAGCAATTCAGACAACACCACTTTCGCCACCCGGATCCTCAACTGGTATCAGGTCCATGGCCGCAAGACACTGCCCTGGCAGCAAGACAAGACCCCCTATCGGGTCTGGGTCTCCGAGATCATGCTGCAGCAGACCCAGGTCGCCACCGTGATCCCCTATTACCAGCGCTTCATGGCCCGCTTCCCTGACGTGCAAACCCTGGCCGACGCCCCCATCGACGAGGTGCTGCACCACTGGACCGGGCTCGGCTATTACGCTCGCGCCCGCAACCTGCACAAGGCGGCACAGCAGATCCGCGATCTGCATGACGGCCTGTTTCCGGAACGGCTGGAAGAGGTGATGGCCCTGCCCGGCATTGGCCGCTCCACCGCAGGTGCCGTGCTCTCCCTGTCCCTTGGGCAACCCCACGCCATTCTGGATGGCAACGTGAAGCGGGTACTCACCCGCTGGCTGGCGCTGCCGGGTTGGCCCGGCCAGAAACAGGTGGAGAACGATCTGTGGGAGCTCGCCATCCGCCTCACCCCCAAACTCGGCGTGGCCCACTACAACCAGGCCATGATGGACATGGGGGCCACCGTCTGCACCCGCAGCAAGCCCGCCTGTGACCGCTGCCCGGTGCAGACCGATTGCCAGGGGCTGTCGCAGGGCAAGCCCACTGCCTACCCCAACTCAAAGCCGAAGAAGAGCATTCCGGCCCGCACCGGCATCATGCTGCTCATTCGTCACGGCGACGAGCTGCTACTGGAGAAGCGGCCGCCGCAGGGGATCTGGGGCGGGCTCTACTGCTTCCCGCAGGTGGAGTCACCAGCCGAAATCGACGGACTCTTGCAGCGGCTCGGGCTGAGCGGGCACGATTATCGGGAGCTGAGCGGATTTAGGCATACATTCAGCCACTTCCATCTCGATATTCAGCCTTTTCTGATTGAAATGGATGCGCCACCTGCCCCCCAGCTCATGGAAGCGGATAACCGACTCTGGTATAACTTACGCCATCCTGCAGAGGTGGGACTGGCAGCCGCCACGGCCCGCCTGCTTGCCTACCCGGACTTACAACCATAGAGGTCAACATGAGCCGTACTGTATTTTGCCAACGCCTGAAAAAAGAGGGCCCGGGCCTGGATTTCCAACTCTACCCCGGTGAACTCGGCAAGCGGATTTTTGACAACATCAGCAAGGAAGCCTGGACCGAATGGCAGAAGAAGCAGGTGATGCTGATCAACGAGAAGAAGCTGAACATGATGAACCTGGAGCATCGTCAGCTGCTGGAAAAAGAGATGGTGAGCTACCTGTTTGAAGCGGGCGAAGTGGCCATCGATGGTTATACTCCTCCCAGCCAATGAGTTGTACCTGTGAGCCAGCGACGGCTATGCATCTCTTAGCTCACAGCCAATGAATGACGGGCGGCTTCGCCGCCCTGTTTGAGGATCCTATGGGCCGAATTTTTTGGCTGCTTTGCACCCTGCTGTTTCTCTCTGCCTGCTCATCTTCCCCCAAGCCCAGCGGGAGCGAGGATGACGCCCTGGTCAACGGCAAGGACATTCGCGGTTTCGAACACATGATCAGCGCGCTCTCCCATAACGTGAACGAGATATGGGGGCGTGAGGCGCTGTTTGCGGGCAAGTTTGACTATGTCAAATACACGGATCAGTACAAGAGCCGTGCCCACATCGACTTCTCCAGCGGCCACATCATGGTGGAGACGGTCTCCGGACTCGATCCCCAGGCTCACCTGCGCCGCGCCATCATAGAGACACTGCTGACCCCGGACGATCCGGCTGAGGTGGATCTGTACTCCGATCGGGAAATCCTGCCCGGTGGCGAGCCCTTCCTCTATGGTCAGGTGCTGGACAACCAGGGGCAGCCGATCCGCTTCGACTGGCGCGCCGAGCGTTACGCCGACTACCTGCTCAGCACGGCGATGAAGAAACGCACTCTGGGGATCCGTACCATCTTCTTCGTCGATATTCCCATGGTGGCCAACCATGAAGACAAGCGGGGTTACAAGTACGCCAGCATCATTCGTCAAGCGTCCCGCAAGTACGGGGTGGCAGAGAGCCTGATCTATGCGGTGATCAAGACAGAGAGCAGTTTCAACCCCTATGCGGTCAGCCACGCCAACGCCTACGGCCTGATGCAGGTGATCCCGGCCACCGCAGGACGGGATGTCTATGTAAGGGTCAAGGGCAAGAATGGCCAGCCAACCCGGGATGACCTGTTCAATCCGGCCTACAACATAGACGTGGGAACCGCCTACCTGCATCTGTTGCAGACCGTCTATCTGGCGGATATCCAGGACCCGCTCTCCCGTCGCTATGCGGTCATCTCGGCTTACAACGGTGGTGCCGGCGGGGTGCTGAACACCTTCTCCAACGACCGCAAGGCGGCGCCTGGCAAGATCAACCGGCTTTCGCCAGAGGTGGTCTACCAGATCCTGACAGAGCAGCATCCCAAGGCGGAAGCACGCCGCTACCTCTACAAGGTCAATCAGGCAGAAAAGGGGTTCAAACGCACACTGGCCCGGACCGGCTAGCGGCCAAAACAGAAGGGCGCCTCTTTGGAGGCGCCCTTTTTACATATGACCTGTGCTGCGGTTGTACCTTACTTGGCGATAAACCCGCCCTTGCTCTGCGGTGTGGCGCCTACCTTCTCCAGGCTCTCCACTTCCACTTCGGTCTTGTTCCAGCTGTGGTCCACTTCACCACGGATACGGATCAGATCGTCCGGGCCCACTTCGATGCCGCGCCACACATCCTGATCCACTTCCACTTCCAGCTCGCCGCTGGCATCACGGAATATGTAGTTTTCGCCGCCCAGGTGCTTGACCAGCTTGCCTTCAAGGGTGGCCCAGCTGTCATCGGCCAGATCCTTCAACTGGGCGACGGATACCTTGTTCTGCTCCTGCGGACCAGTGAAGGCCGCCATGGTGAAAGAAGAGATGGACATCAGGGTCAACAGACCGATTACGCTTGCCTTGTTCATTTCATGCTCCTGTGATTGGGTACGAGATGAGTGTGAGGCCTGGTGCGTGAAACAAACGTGAAGCCTCCCCATCTGGGTGAAAGGCATGTGACCGTAATCGATTTAATCAACCCCACCTGCTGCGAAATTTAATTCGGCTGGTTACGCTGCAAAATGGCAAAACGGGTTCCCAGCCCAGCTTGCCCTATCGAGGAAAAGCCTGCAGGCACCACCTGCTTCACATCAATGAGAACAACAAGATGAAAAAATGGTTTGTGTGTTTATTGGGGTTGATCGCGCTGACAGTTCAGGCAGCCGACAGTCGCCCCGCCTTCTCCCGGATCGTGATGTTCGGCGACAGCCTCTCCGATACCGGCAAAATGTACAGCAAGATGCGCGGTTACCTCCCCTCCAGCCCCCCCTACTATGAGGGCCGCTTCTCCAACGGACCCGTCTGGCTGGAGCAGCTGACCAAACAGTTCCCGGGTCTGACCATCGCCAACGAAGCGGAAGGCGGTGCCACTGCCGTGGCTTACAACAAGATCTCCTGGAATCCCAAGTATCAGGTCATCAACAACCTGGACTACGAGGTCACCCAGTTCTTGCAGAAAGACAGCTTCAAGCCGGACGATCTGGTGATCCTCTGGGTCGGTGCCAATGACTATCTGGCCTATGGCTGGAATACGGAGCAGGATGCCAAGCGGGTTCGCGATGCCATCAGCGATGCGGCCAACCGCATGGTACTGAACGGTGCCAAGCAGATACTGCTGTTCAACCTGCCGGATCTGGGCCAGAACCCGTCAGCCCGCAGTCAGAAGGTGGTCGAGGCGGTCAGCCATGTCTCCGCCTATCACAACCAGCTGCTGCTGAACTTGGCACGCCAGCTGGCCCCCACCGGCATGGTAAAGCTGTTCGAGATCGACAAGCAATTTACCGAGATGCTGCGTGATCCGCAGAACTTCGGCCTGAGCGACGTCGAGAACCCCTGCTACGACGGCGGCTATGTGTGGAAGCCGTTTGCCACCCGCAGCGCCAGCACAGATCGCCAGCTCTCCGCCTTCAGTCCGCAGGAACGCCTCGCCATCGCCGGCAACCCGCTGCTGGCACAGGCCGTTGCCAGTCCTATGGCCCGCCGCAGCGCCAGCACCCTCAACTGTGAGGGCAAGATGTTCTGGGATCAGGTACACCCGACCACTGTCGTGCACGCAGCCCTGAGCGAGCGCGCCGCCACCTTCATCGAGAACCAGTACGAGTTCCTCGCCCACTGATGACAAGGGGCCGACACATGGTCGGCCCCTTCTTTTTGCTCCTTCAATCCCCTATTGGCTCAACGGTAACGTTTCACGATACCGTCATAGATGCCGTTCTGCCTGATGGTGGCCAGCGCCTCCTGCAGCCGCTTGATCACCTCCGGCGCCGTCTCCAGGCTCGCTGCCACATAGAGTTCTCCTCCGGTAAAGTCCTCGATGTCGTGCACTATCTTGAGGGTGCTGGGATCGTAGCCCGCCTGACGCACATAGTAATTTGCCGACTCCTGCGACACGGGCCAGAGGTCTATCCGCCCCATCAACAGCTTCAACATATTGGCCTCGTTATTGTTGTTGCGCTGCAGGTTGGAAAAGTTGCGCCCCATCAGGTACTGCTCCAGCGCATCATTGCGCACAGTGCCGATGGACCAGGTTCGCGCCTGCGACAGCTCGCTGAATGGCTTGATGTCGTCACGCTTGGCCAGGGCAAACACATGAAAGTTGATCTTGGCGATCACCCCTATCCACTGAAATTGATCCTCACGCTCGGGGAAGCGACTGATGCTGTAAATAAGCACATTGGGCCGACTGCGAGCCAGTGAAATGGCTCTCGCCCAGGGGTAAATATCCAGATTGTACTCAAACCCCGCCTCCTCCAGCATGGCCTCCACCACCTCTGTGCCCAGCCCCTTGATCTCGGCCTCCTCAAGATAGTTGTAAGGAGCATAATCCTCGGTCACCACATGCAGGGTTTCGGCGGCCCAACCCGGGGCCAACCACAGCGACCAGCACAGCCATATCCATTTGCCGTTCATCTCCACCTCGGTGTGATCCTGCCTCGCTTAACTATTGCTGCCCAGTCCCAGAGATCAAATCACACCGCCAAACTACGGTAACAATAATCACAATATGATTTATATCAGTTGCTTGAGAACCTGAAGAAAGCGACTACTTTTAACCTGTTGTGGCTGTGCTACAAGCCCCGACCCATAGAGGAGAGGCGACACCAGATCCCCCCTCACCCAACATGCAATTGCAGAGGCTCAACATGAATAAATCACTGATTACCTTACTGGTTTCAGGTTTGCTTGCGGCCAACGCCCACGCAGCCGGACAAGACAACACCTGGTATGGCGGCGCCAAATTGGGTTGGTCCAATTTCTACGGTGTCGATGAAAACAACATCACCACCCTGCTCGATGAAGACAACGATGAAGTGGGTGCCGGTGCTTTCGCCGGTTATCAGATAAACCAGAATCTGGGGATCGAGCTGGGTTACGACTACCTGGGCAACTACAAGTACAGCGGTACCCGTAGCGGCGCGGCCTTCAACGATAAAGTAGAGGCTCAGATGGCTCAGCTTACCCTCAAACTCGGCTTCCCGGTGGCAGAGAATCTGGACCTATACGGTCGCCTTGGCGGCGGATACGGTTGGGCCAGCAGTGACAAGCTGGATAACGACGGGCGATTCAACTTCGTCGGGGCACTCGGCGCAGAATACGCCTTTAATCTGGATTGGGCCGCCCGCCTCGAATACCAATACAGCTCGCCATACGGCGACCGCGAAGATACGGGTTTGCGCATGGACAATGGTCTGCTGGCCGTCGCCGTGGTTTATCGCTTCGGCCAGGTCGCCCCTGTGGTAGCAGCCCCGGCGCCTACACCGGCCCCGGAGCCCGTCATGGTCGAGAAGCAATTCACCCTGAGCTCGGACGTACTGTTTGACTTCAACAAGGCGACCCTCAAACCGGAAGGCGGGCAGGCGCTGGATACCCTCTACGGTGAGATTGAGGCAGCCCGGCCCACGGATGGCGTCGCTACCGTGATCGGCTATACCGACCGCATCGGCTCGGATGCCTATAACCAGCGGCTCTCGGAGCAGCGTGCCCAGACGGTCGCCGACTATCTCGTCGGCAAAGGCCTGCCAGCAGGCAAGGTCAACGTGGAGGGTCGTGGCAAAGGGTCCCCTGTCACCGGCGACAGCTGCACCAGCAAATCCAAGCATGAGCTGATCGTCTGCCTGGCCCCGGATCGCCGGGTCGAGGTCAAGGTGGAGGGAGTATCGGAAGTTCAGCAATAGTCTCATGACGCCACTCTGGTGGCGCCATGATAAAAAACGGGAGGCTTCGGCCTCCCGTTTTCATTCACGTCAGACTCAGGCGCCTTTGCGCACCTCTGCCGCAATCTGGTCAAGCAGCTGTTGCCAGCCTTGTCCCAGCTCGCTGACCAGAGAGCCATAGCCGTCGGCTGGCAGCACTCGCACCTGCTGGAAGGGAACATCACGCAAGACTGTGCCCTCTTCCGTCAACAAGCGCCAGCGGCCGCTCAGCACGGCACGTCCGTCGTGGCGCCCCTGGAAACGTTCGACCGAGATGCTCAGAACAGGGCCTTTGCGGGCACCGTCCTGGCGCACCACCCAGCCGGGCAGACGGCTGGACAAGCCACTCAGGGTCAGCTGATTGAGCTGGGCATCGAGGAAGCCTGCCCAGCGATGATACTCGGCGAAGTGCAGCTCATTGCCTTCCAGCTGATAGACCAGACTGACCCTATCCAGCTGGCCCGACAGCGCAACCGGACGCAACACCAGCTGATGCTGGGGTTGCGCCGTCACTGCAGCCGCCGGCAGTGCCTCGGCATCGAGAGAGTAGTAGTGCAGCGCCGTCGGGGCCGAACTGCAACCCGCCAGCAGGCCCAGCAAGGCCAGCGTCATTATCTGTTTTTTCATCATTGACCTCGCTTGGGCTCAGGATCACGGGGACGGGCACGATCAAAGATCAACGAACTCGGTTGTTCGTTGAGTGAATGCACCAGAGGCTGCAACTCACGCATCAGCTGATTGAGCGACTGTACCGACTGGCGCAGATCCTGATTGGTCTGGGAGTTGGCATCGTACTCTTGCAACGTGCTCTGCAACTGCTTCAGGCTGTCATTCAGGGACGCCGGCAACTGCTGGGTCGAGCTCTGACCGGTAAACTTGTTCAGATTGGAACTCACGGCACTGATGCTCTTGAGGGTCTGATCCAGCGTGGCCAGGGTGCTGTTGACCTGCGTCAGCGTCTTGGCCGTGTCCATGTCGACGAACTTGTCGAGGATCTGGTTCACCTTGCGCTCGATCTGGTCCAGCCCGGCCTGAACGGTAGGGAACACCTGATAGCCGGCCAGCTTGATGGCCTGATACTTGGGTGCATCCGGATAGAAGTTCAGATCCACCACCTTGCCCCCGGTCAGCAGGCTGGAGGTCTTGAGCGTTGCCCGCAACCCTTCCTTGAACTGCTTGCCGAACAGGGCACGCCACTGCTCCTTCTCAGCATTGGCATAGCGGTGAGAGAGCCGTTGCACCTCGATGCGCGCCAGTACCGGTATCTGTCGGCTTTGGAACATCTGTACCCCTTTCTCGTCGATGAGGTAGGGGGCCGAGATGACGGTGCCGACCCGGATGCCGCGATATTCCACCGCCGCCCCCGGATGCAGGCCACCGACACTGTCTTCAAACAAAAAAACGTAATCGATGAACTGATCCAGACTACCGGCAAGCACACTGGCTTCATCCTGGAAGAGTGTGAAACCATCCATCTGCTTGACCGGCTCACCGGGGGCCCAGCCGGGTGGCAACCCCATTGTGATGCCACCGTCGAGCAGACTCTCCAGAGAATCCATCTTCACCTTCATCCCCTCGCTGCTCATGGAGACCTCGAAGCCCGGGGTCATCCAGAAGCGGGAGTTGCCGCTCACCAGCACGTCATAGGGGGTGTTGATGAAGATCTGGTACTGCATCTCGCTCTTCTCGGGCAAGAATTTCGCCTCTTCCACCTGGCCTATGGTAAAGCCCTGATAGTTGATGGGCGACCCCACCCCGAGCGCACGGGTATCCCGGCTGCTCAGGGAGAGCCTCAGCCCCTTGGCATCCTGGGAGGCCAGTGGCGGCTTGTCCAGCATGGCGTATTCGTCCAGGGGCTTGCCCTTTCTGCCAGGCGCCAGCTCGATATAGGCACCGGAAAGCAGCGTGCTGAGACCGGAGACCCCTTCCCGGCCAACCCTGGGCTTGACCACCCAGAATTGACTGTCTTTCTTGAGCATGCCGGCAGCAGCGTTGGTCAGGCGAGCCTTCAGCACCGCATGGCTGTAATCCTCACTGAGTTCCACTGCCTCGATACGACCCACTTCCACCTCGCGGGAGCGGATCACCGTCTTGCCCGCCACTATCCCTTCGGCGGTAGCCACTGTCAGGGTGAAGCTGGGACCTTGTGAATACCAATGCTGGAACAGCATCCAGACCCCGATGAACAGCGCCAGCAGCGGCACCATCCAGATTGCGGCGGCCGAGCTCAAAAAATCAGAGCCGGGTTTCCACCTTTTCTTACGCTCACTCACGTTCGCGCTCTCCTTGTTGTAAATCCCAGATCAGGCGGGAGTCGAAACTCATGGCAGCTACCATGGTGATCAACACCACACCCGCAAATGCAACGGCTGCAGGGCCCGGATAGACGGTCATCAGGTTGTCGAGCCGGATCAGGCCCGCCAATATGGCCACTACGAAGACGTCGATCATCGACCAGCGTCCCACAAATTCAGTCATGCGATAGAGCTTGAGCTTGCCAAGGGGCGAGGCCCCGTGGCCGCGCTGTACCATATAGCAAAGCCACAGCAGCGCCAGGATTTTCACCAGCGGCACCACAACGCTGGCGATGAAGATCACTGCAGCTATGGGGTAAGACCCCATGGCCCACAACAAAACCACGCCGCCCATGATAGTGGAAGGGCTGTCATCCCCGAGGAAGACGGTATCCATGATGGGATAGAGGTTGGCCGGCACGTAGAGGATCACCGACGTGAAGAGCAGGGCCCAGGTCCGGTTGATGCCACCCGGCTTGCGGCTGTGCAGGTGCTCACCGCAACGCTTGCAGCTGTGCTCTCCCACCTCGCCAAGAGCGCCGCAGATGTGGCACCCCACCAGCCCGGATGCCATGGCGCTGGCCTCGGCATCAGCATCGAGTTCGCGGGGTTCGGTCGGCCCGAACAGCCGCTGCCACAGCCACATGCGATCCAGCGACGAGATCGTCTTGATGAGCAGCACCGTGTAACCGACGAAGGCCCAGAACGACAGCCCCATCTTGATGTCGGCCATCCCCATCAGCTTGACCAGCGAAATGAGCACCCCGATGAGGAACACATCCACCATCAGCCAGGGTTTTATCCTGCAAAGCAGACGGCCTAGCGCACGCAGGGAATTGCTGTGCAGATCCTTGTCGACCCGCCACAGCACCAGCATGATGGAGCCCACATAGACCAGCGGCAGGCCGATAAGAGTCAAACTCAGCACAGCCCCAAGAAACAGGTAGCCCTGATCCACCAGGGTGGTGATGCACTGCAGAAACGTCATCTCCTGCCCTATCCCTTTGGCCGAGAAGGACATAAAGGTGAAGGAGTTGGAGAGTACAAACATGATGATGGCCGCAAAGCCATAGGAGATGGGCCTGCGTTCCTGCTCCGGCAGATGGACGCTCAGGACATGGCCACAGCGCGGACAGCTGCTCTTCTCCCCCACGGCCAGCACCGTGGCCGGTACCAGCAGGTCACACTCTTCACATGCGGTCGCGTCGTGGGTATAGGTGGGTTTGTGTAGGTTTGAAACCGGATGCAAGATGAAACCCCAAGATGAGGCCCGCCACGGGCCAGAGGCGCCAATTATTACAGCCGCGGCCCCCGCCGACCAGTACTGTCGTTACACCATACGGGATGGGCGTGAGAATGACTTTGACAAGCCAGTAGCCATTTAGCACAATCAAACGCCACTTTTTTCCGCGGGACAATAATTTATGACAACTGAATCCCCAAGCTACTCCACGATTGAGCAAGCCTTCTCCCTCGGGAACGGGCAAGATTCTGCCCTCAACTGGTTGCGTAAAAATCGCAGTCAGGTCGCCATCTTCCTGGTGAGCGGCATCAAGCTGGAAGGAACCATCAGCGGCTTCGACCAGTACAGCGTACTGTTGACCGATGCCCATGGTAACCAGCAGCTGGTCTACAAGGCCAAGATCTCCACCATCGCCATGCATTCCGGCCGTCCCCAGGTCAGCATACAGCGCGCCCGCAAGCCACGCGTCTCCATGGCGCCGCGCCCCCACGGAGCCCCGAGTCGTTACGACGACAATCAGGGCGGCAGCAGCGAGCAGTAACTGGCTTGCCTGAATCACCCCGAGACCATTGCTGCGTCAAAGGGTGACCGAGTCCATTCTCATTGATTATGTCTGTCCCGTATGAGAATGGACTCTATGCTTGGCCCGCTCGTGTCTCTCCCTCACCGCTTTCTCTTCAGTACTGCAAGTCGACCGGCTTGCCATCCCTGACCATGCAGGTCTGCATCCCGGCAGCCTGACCGGCCTGCACGCCAATTCCCGTATCCTCGAATACCAGACAGGTCGTCGGTTCAAGTCCTAAACGACTCGCTACCAGCAGGAAAGTATCTGGGTGGGGCTTGTGCAACTCCACATCGTCAGCGGTCACCACCACGGAGAAGTAGCGATCCAGTCCGGTATTGCGCAGCACAGCCTCGGCATTTATACGCGGCGACCCTGTGCCTATCCCCATGGGGATCTGGCCGTGATAACGCTCAACCAGTTCCAGCATGGCCGGAAAGACGGCCACCTTGTGCAGATTGGCCACATAGTGCTCTGTCTTGCAACGGGTCACGACCACGGGATCCAGGGCGATCTGCTGCTGCTCGGCAACCAGCAGGGCAATTTTTCGACTCGGCATGCCGCCCAGCTCATAGAACCAGTCAGCATCGAAGCGAAAGCCAAACTCTCGGGAAGTGTGTTCCCAGGCGGCAAGATGCAGCGGCATTGAGTCCACCAGGGTGCCATCGAGGTCAAATACCAGGCCTTGAAATCCGGATAGGGTCATGGTGCAGGATCCGTGTCTGAGAATGGGTCCCCATTCTAGCCAGAGCCACTCCTCATCGCCATGACCTAGGTGGCGAGAAACGCTTGCCCCCACATTTGTGCCTGAAAATAGATGGGTGTCAGCCTGGCAGGATCCAGCTGGTAGTGCGGTGCCAACTGGGCAAGCAGCGGCCAGTCTCCTTGCTCGTAGGTTTTCACCAGTTGGAACAGATGAAAGAGTGGCTCCTCATGGGATTCCAGCGCCCGCTGCACATCCTTGGGCAGATGAGCCTTGAGCTGAGCGGAGAGCAGTGAACCATCCAGCACCAATCCCACCAGAAAGGCCCAGCTGGCGGCATCCTTGCCAAGCGCTGTCATGGCAATCAGCTCGCAGAAGCGGCCACGGGCGATGGCCATGCGGGTACAGGCCTCCGGCATGTGATGGCTGACCCGCGCCAGCCCGTAGATGAGGACGAACTTGCGGATCTCCTGCTCCCCCAGATAGGAGAGGGCTCTCGGCACAGAAGTAATGGAGCTGACGTGATCAAAGCCGGGAGCATTGACATAGGTAAGCAGCTGGCCCGGCAGCCAGGCGTCCTGCTCCAGCAGGCTGGCGACCCTGGCAAAAGAGAACTCCTCGTGGCAGATGACTTTCAGTATCTCCTGCACCAGCTTCATGTCCGGCTGGGCGGCGCGCTGATTGACCAGTTCGGGACGAGCAAGAAAACCGCCGGCGAAGAAATCGACCCCGGCCTCCTTGAGCGGCAAAAAATCCCCCCAGGTCTCGATATCCAGAGCCATTCGCTTGTGCTCGGTCGGCTGGCTGATCCCCTCCTCCCCCATCCAGAACACCAGCAGACGGCAGGCGTTGAGCCAGCGTGGTTCGCGCTGGGCGCAGTGCACGGCCAGACGCCGCCGGTAGTCACGCCACTGGGTCAACACGGGAAACGAGGCGGGCAGGCGCTCGGCAGAGGCCTCGACCAGCGGAATGGTATCCGGGTCAAACAGCAAGGGACGTTGCTCATCGAGCTGTTCATGGCTGAAGGGCAACAAGTATTGACGCCCCTGGGCCAGCAGACGGCATTGCGCTGCGAGCAGAGCCCACTCGGCAGGGTCGGCAAGCTGGTAGTCAATGCCATAGGCAACGAGGGCAAGACGGCGGTTGAAGATGGGGTAACGACGTAACAGCATGGGCTCACCGATAGGCTAGCGTACACGCCCTACCCTGCGACTTGGCATGATAGAGCGCCTGATCGGCCTGTTCGGTCAAGCTCTGCCATGTTCCATCCAGCGAGGGAACCAGATAGCTAAAGCCTATGCTAACCGTAATGAAATCAGCAACTCGGGAAGCCGGATGCGGGATCTTTAATTCACTCAGCCCCTGGTGAATCTGTTCGGCCAACCGCTCGGCTTCACCAGGCTGCGGACCGCAAAGCAGGATCACGAACTCCTCCCCGCCGTAGCGCGCCACCAGATTGGTGCGTCGTCGCTCCGCCTCCTGCAGCAGGCTGGCCACCTGTTGCAGACACAGGTCTCCCTTGGCATGACCGAAGTGATCGTTATAGGACTTGAACTCATCCACATCGATCATCAACACCGCCAGCAAGCTCTGATGACGACGGGCCCACTCCCACTCCCGTTGCATGGTGAGATCCCAGTGACGACGGTTGGCAATGCCGGTCAAGGGGTCTTCCAGCGACAGCATGGACAGTCGTTTGTTGGCCTCCTCCAGTGCCCGGTTGGTTTCTGCCAGCTGCATGGTGCGCTCGCTGACCCTCAGCTCCAGTTCCCGGTTGAAATGCTCCAGCGCGGCCTGGGTGCGTTGGCGGATCAACAGCTGGGAGAGCATGGCGGCGTACTGCTTGAAGATCTCGCTCTGGTAGGCCTTGAGTGGCCGACGCCACAACAGGTTGTCGGCAGCAATCCAGCCGATGGGCATGTCACCGTCCCACAGCGAAACCATGGCATTCCAGCCGCGCCCCACCTCCTGCTTCTCGTAGTAGAGCGGCGCATCTTCCAGCACCAGCACATAATCCTTGCGACGCAGCGCCTCCTGCACAGTGGGGTGCTCCGGGATGGGGCTGACGAAGTGGTGCTCGTCGATGAGCTCACCTGCCTCGTTGGTTCCCCAGGTTCCGCGCATGGTCTTGAACTCGGCGTCGACCAGGAAGATGGCGATGCGATCAAACTGCAGATCCTGGCGCGCCAGCGCCACCGCATCGTGCAGCAGCTGCTGCTCGCTATCGCAGCGGGAAAGCTTGACCCCCACCTGATGGAGCGCCTGCAACATGCTGAGGAAGGAGTCCTGCAACGCCTGGCTGCGGATGAGATCGGCCTGGGTGTGTCTGCGCTGATCCCGCTCCTGATCGATCTGGCTGGCGAGCAACCGACTCTCCAGCTCGGCGGCCAGGTAGTGCATCAGCAACTGGATACTCTGCTGCTGGCGTCGGGAGAGGCGATCGAGACGGCGGCGGGTCTCCAGATAGACCACGGCCTCCAGCCCCTTGTGGCGCTTGAGCGGGAAGCAGGCGCGCAGGCGCGGCGTTTCCGGTTCGACGGTTTCCCAGACATCGGCGGTCGGGGCTGTCTGCTCCACCACCAGCTGACCCTTGTCGAGCGCATGTTCGATGAAGATGATGGGGAGTTTGGCGGGCGCAAGGGCCTCTGCATTCAGGCAGATCAGCCCCTGCTCCAGTTGAAAACTGTAAAGTTGGGACTCGGGCGCCCGCAACCAGAGGTAAATCTGTTCGGCTTCTGTCTTTTCCCTGACTGCTGCCAGTGTCACTTCACAGAGGTGTTCAAAACTGGTGAAGTGCTCTGGATCCCATTCCTGCATGCCTGCCATCCTTGGTTGTATCCAAGCGAGTATATCGACAAACATTGCACATTAATTGACTAGGCAGTCAAAAGCGCGATCCAGAGCCCACTTTTTATAACAAATTCAATGCCTGCATCGCACTACGGATGCGCTCGCGAGTCGCCTCGGACAACGGCATCACCGGCAGGCGGCACTCTTCGCTGCAAAAGCCCAGCAGGGAGACCGCATACTTGGCACCTGCCGGACTCGGCTCGGCAAACATGGCCTGATGCAGCGGGATGAGTTTGTCCTGCAGTTCACGCGCTTCCTGCCACTTGCCGGCCAGGGTCAGGTTCTGCACCTCGGCAACCAGTCTGGGTGCCACGTTGGCGGTAACAGAGATACAGCCTTGCCCGCCACCTATGTTGTAAGCCACTGCGGTAGCATCTTCACCTGAGAGCCAGGCAAACGGCTTCTTGATGAGCTGACGCTCGGTCCAGGGACGAGCCAGGTCACCGGTGGCATCTTTCACGCCGGCGATGCGCGGCAGTTCGGCCAGACGGGCCAGGGTGGCAGGTTGCACGTCAACGATGGCGCGCGGCGGAATGTTGTAGACGATGATGGGTTTGCTGGTGGCGTCGTGTACCGCCTTGAAGTGGTGATAGAGTCCCTCCTGATTGGGACGGTTGTAATAACCGGCCACGTGCAGGGTGGCATCGGCCCCCGCCTGCTCGGCATGACGGGTATATTCAATGGCCTCGACCGGGTTGTTGGAACCGGCCCCGGCGATCACCGGCACCCGGCCGGCTACCTGCTTGACCACCAACTCCACCACGCGGCAATGCTCGTCGTGGGTCAGGGTCGGACTCTCGCCCGTCGTACCGACCGGCACTATGCCGTGAGTGCCCTGCTCTATGTGCCACTCCACCAGGCGGGCCAGTGCGGCCTCATCCAGCTGGCCCTGTCGAAATGGGGTGATCAGGGCAACTATCGAACCTTGAAACATGGGATTTCCTTCTCCTGGATACGGTAAAAATACTAATAAAAAACCCCGGTACGGGTTGCGCAACCGGGGTTGAATCTTCTCAGGGATGAGAGGTTACGCGCGAACGTCGGCAGGCCCGAATGTCAGGCTTTTTTTGTGCTTTCGTTTCAACTCGTTGGACCGCATTTCATCATCTCTGGTCAAAAAATGGTGTCTGGGCATATTTCGGGAACACGGCATAAATGTCAAGGCGAAAGGGGCTATGTATAATGGCCGCCCAAAATTGCGTGGAGAGACCCGATGAGCAGCCCTATCAGTGCCGTCAGCCAGATGCTGGAACGAAACCAAGCCCTCTTTGTCGGCAAGCGGCTACTTGTCTGCGGCACCCTGGAGGATGACTATCCCCGCCAGCTGGCTGAGCTGGCCAGTTCCCTGACTGTGTTTACCACGGATTATTGCTACTACCGCAGCCAGCAGGCAACGTTGGGGGACGCTATCCTGTTCGACCACCAACTGGGCGGTGCCCCCCGTTTCGATGCTCTGCTGCTGCTGATGCCCAAGGCCAAGGCAGAGGCCCAATACCTGCTGGCCATGATGACCCCCTTGCTGGAGGCGGGTGCAGACCTGTTGCTGGCCGGGGAGAATCGCGGCGGCATCAATGGCGCCGACAAGCTGCTGGCCCCCTATGGCAACAAGCCAGTCAAGCGCGACTCGGCCCGCCGCTGCTCTCTCTATCACGGCGAACTCAGCAAGCCGGTTATCCCGTTCGAATTGGATGCCTGGTTCAGCCGTTATGAGTGCAAAGCCGGTGATACCGAGCTGACCGTGCTGGCGCTGCCCGGCGTATTCAGTGCAGACGAGCTGGATCCGGGCAGTCAGATGCTGCTGGCGGCGGTGCCACCGATGAGGGGCGAGCTGCTCGATTTCGGCTGTGGCGCCGGCGTGATTGGCTCTGTGCTGGCCAAACGCAATCCGGGGCTGGAGGTCAAAATGGTGGATATCAGCGCCCTTGCGCTGGAGTCGAGCCGCCGCACCCTTGCCATCAACGGTTTGCAGGGACAAGTCCAGGCCTCCGATGTCTATTCCGACATCACAGGAAAGTTTGACCACATCGTCTCCAACCCCCCCTTCCACGCCGGCCTCAAGACCTTCTATGCGGCCACCGAAACCTTCCTCGCCAAGGCACCTGAATACCTGTCGGCGAATGGTGGCCTGACCATAGTCGCCAACGCCTTCCTGCGATATCAACCTATACTGGAAACGCACTTCAAACAGACCGACATAATCAGCAGCGATGCCAAATTCAAGGTCTATCTGAGCAAAGTGTAAATAAGTGTAACCAGCGCCAGGAAACTGGTAGTGAGCCCCATCCGGGATCTGATAAGGTAAATACCAATCGTATAACCACCCCTTTAGGGGTGTTTTTTTGCAGTGATCTGAAAACCTTTTCACATCATCAACTCAGGGAGAGAAATACGATGGCAGGCATACTCACCATGATACTGGCGGGCGGAGAAGGAACCCGTCTCCAGCCGCTTACCACCACCCGCAGCAAGCCCTCTGTCCCGTTCGGTGGCAGTTATCGACTGATCGATTTCGTCCTCAACAACTTCGTCAACGCGGACTTCCTGCGCATCTACGTCTTGACCCAATTCAAGTCCCAGTCCCTCTATCTGCATATGAAGAAGGGCTGGAACATAGTCGGCATCACGGACCGCTTCATCGACCCTATTCCAGCCCAGATGCGAATGGGAAAACGCTGGTATGACGGCACGGCCGACGCCATCTATCAGAACCTGCGTTTCATCGAGATCTCGGACCCGGAGCACGTCTGCATCTTCGGCTCAGACCACATCTACAAGATGGACGTGAGCCAGATGGTGACCTTCCACAAACAGAAGGCCGCCGCCCTGACCGTCGCAGCCCTGCGCATGCCCATCGAGGAGGCGAGCGCCTTCGGGGTGATAGAAGTGGATCAGGAAGGCCGCATGATCGGCTTCGAAGAAAAGCCCAAACATCCGAAGCACATTCCCGGCGACCCCACACAGGCGCTGGTTTCCATGGGCAACTACATCTTCGAAACCGAAGCGCTTTATCGCGAGCTGAAGCGTGATGCCGCCGAGGAGAACTCCAGCCACGATTTTGGCAAGAACATCATTCCCAACATGTTCCCCCGCGCCCCCGTCTATGTCTATGACTACAGCACCAACGTGATCCCGGGCGAGAAACCCACCGTCTACTGGCGCGATGTTGGCACGCTTGACTCTTATTGGCAGGCACACATGGACCTAGTCGCTGACGATGCCCCCTTCTCCCTCTATAACCGCAAGTGGCCACTGCATACTCACTATCCGCCCTTGCCGCCCGCCACCTTCGTCGATACCGATGACTGCAAGGTCAAGATAGCCAACTCCCTGATCTCCGGCGGTTGCTTCATTCAGGGAAGCCAGATCCAGCGCTCCATACTGGGATTTCGCTGCAACATAGGCCCCTGCAGCCACATCAGCGAGTCAGTGTTGCTCGGGGATGTGAAGATAGGCGAAGGTTGCTCCATAAGACGCGCCATCATTGACAAGAACGTTGAAATTGCACCCGGCACCGTGATCGGTGAAAATCTGGACCATGACAGAGAGAGATTTACCGTATCCGAAGGCGGTATCGTCGTGGTACCTAAGGGAGCAAGAGTTGGCTATTAACCCACTGAAAATCCTGTTTGTTGCCTCGGAAGTTGAGGGGCTTGTGAAGACCGGGGGCCTGGCAGATGTAGCCAGAGCCCTGCCATTGTATCTGGCCCAGAAGGGCCATGACGTCAGGATCATCTTGCCCTTCTACAAGACGATCAAGCGCCGTGATGAGGCCAGACTGATCGCCTCTCGCTGGTTGCCAACCCATCCGGGACTGCCGGACATCGGCTATCGCATCTACCAGATGGAGCTGGAAGGGGTCTGTGTCTACCTGATCGACTGCCCGCAATATTTCGATCGACCCCAGCTCTACGCCGAGAACAACCAGGCCTATGGCGACAACGGTGAGCGGTTCGCCTTCTTCTCGGCCGCAGCCCTGCATGCCTGCGAGCAGCTGGACTTCGCCCCCGAGATAGTGCATTGCAACGACTGGCATACTGGTCTGCTGCCGCTGCTGCTCAAGACCCGCCATGCTCACAACCCCTTCTTCCAGCACACCCGCAGCGTGATCAGTATTCACAATGCAGCCTTTCAAGGGGTATTCGGTCGGGAGCAGTTCTGGGCCATGCCCGAAATTGCTGACTATGAACAGCGCATCAGCTACGACTATGGTCACGTCAATCTGCTCAAATGCGGTGTGCTCTATGCCGACAAGATCAATGCAGTCAGTCCCAACTATGCCAGTGAATTGCTGACCCACCTGGGCGCCCACGGCATGGCCAACATCTTCCAGCAACGGGCTGCCGACTTGCGCGGCATTCTCAATGGCTGTGATTATAAGGATTGGGATCCGGCATTTGACGACTTCCTGCCCGCCACCTATGACGTGGACAACCTCGCTGGCAAACAGGTCTGCAAACAGACGCTGCAGCAGGAAGCGGGCCTGCCGGTCACGGACTTGCCCATCTACGGCATGGTGTGCCGCCTGACCGAGCAGAAAGGGGTACACTTGCTGCTACCCGTGTTGGACAAGTTCCTGCATCACAAGGTACAGGTGGTGATAGTGGGGTCGGGTGATCCCTCCCTCGCCGCCCAGTTGCAGGCCACGGCACAGCGATATCCGGACAAGCTCGCCTTCCTCAACACCTATGACGACAGACTGGCCCATCTGGTGGAAGCGGGCGCCGACTTCTTCCTGATGCCCTCTCTGTTCGAGCCTTGCGGCCTCAACCAGATGTACAGCCTCGCCTACGGTACCTTGCCGCTGGTACGGGCCGTCGGTGGCCTCAAGGACACTGTCGTGGACTGGGATGCGGAGCCAGAGCATGCCACCGGCTTCTGTTTCAACGATCCAACCGCCAATATCCTGCTCGATGCCATGCGCCGCAGCCTGCTCTATTACCTGCAGGATCCCGAGCGGTTTGCCCAGGTACAGCGCAATGCCATGAATACCCGCTTCAACTGGCCGGATTCGGTCACTCAATACGAGCAGATGTATCAGGATGCACTGGCCCGGCAGTGATGCTCACTGCTGAACTTTTGTGCCCTTGATGGCGCTTTGAACGTCAACAGCGAAAAAAGTCCCCTTTGGCTGTTGACGCTCATCCAAAACTCTATAGAATCCCCCACCGCAGTGATGCGAAGGTGGCGGAATTGGTAGACGCGCTAGCTTCAGGTGTTAGTGTCCCACGGATGTGAGGGTTCGAGTCCCTCTCTTCGCACCAATACTGCCATGCTGATCCAGAAGCATGTAAATCCAACTGGAAAACCGGAATGTGCGAAGGTGGCGGAATTGGTAGACGCGCTAGCTTCAGGTGTTAGTGCCCCCCGGGTGTGAGGGTTCGAGTCCCTCTCTTCGCACCATGCTTCTCCAGACAGCATGTAAATCAAAACTGGTAACACAATGTGCGAAGGTGGCGGAATTGGTAGACGCGCTAGCTTCAGGT
>Ga0115550_1001057_pt1 | contig 21462 bp, 19 predicted proteins | sample COGITO_mtgs_1005_FD_87177 | JGI IMG/M metagenome (GOLD analysis project Ga0115550, IMG submission 87177) | Pelagic marine microbial communities from North Sea - COGITO_mtgs_100511 | ecosystem: Environmental > Aquatic > Marine > Epipelagic | place: Germany:Helgoland, sampling site Kabeltonne... | reverse complement strand
GATGGTATTTCGGGCAAAATCCCGGGCTAATGCGCTAGCCTGACGATTGAAAAACATCAAAAAGGGGTGTCTCGAACGGGGCGCCCCTTTTTTGATGCGGGCGCCATTCATTATATTAGAAAAACCTTTCTAAATGCATCATGTGCGATCAAAAAGGGCTGTATTTTCCGTTTGTTTCTGCGCAGAATATGGACATGACAAAGACAGATCAATCTTGTACTGGCAAACCCAGTATTTTCGTGACGCGCCGCTGGCCAGCCGATGCTGAAGCTGCGCTTTCCCAGTATTTTGTACCAACTTTCAATATGACCGATACGCCGCTTTCTGCCGCCGAGATGGCCGCCGGTTTTGCCAGCCATGATGCCATTGCGCCAACTGTGTCTGACAAGATTGGAGCCGATATCATTACGGCCGGTGCCAATGGTAAAGGGCGGTTGATCGCCAATTTTGGTGTTGGCGTTAATCATATTGATCTTGGTGCCGCTTCTAGGGCCAATATCGCGGTTAGCAACACGCCCGGTGTTTTAACTGATGCCACTGCTGATCTTGCCATGACGCTGATTTTGATGCTGTCGCGCCGTGCTGGTGAGGGTGAACGCGAATTACGGGCAGGCGATTGGCACGGTTGGCGGCCAACCCATTTAATGGGGCGTGCCTTGCAGGGCAAAACGCTTGGTATTATCGGTATGGGGCGCATTGGCAAAGCGGTGGCGCAGCGGGCGGCATTGGGCTTTGGCATGGAAATTGTGTTTTATAACCGGTCGCGGATTGGCGATATATCAGCCTATCCAGCACGCCAGCTTGACGATGTTGAGAGCGTTTGCCAGATGGCTGATTGTCTGTCGCTTCATTGCGCGGCAAGTGCCGATACATTTCATATTTTGAATGCTGACCGGTTGGCGATGATGAAGCCGGATGCCTATGTCATTAATACGGCGCGTGGTGATGTTGTTGATGAAGCTGCTTTGGCGGTGGCGCTGTCGGCCAGACGCATTGGCGGGGCTGGGCTGGATGTGTTTCAAGGTGAGCCGGTCATTGATCCGGCATTACTAGCTGCGCCAAATACCGTTTTATTGCCGCATCTGGGGTCGGCAACAATCGAAACGCGAACGGCGATGGGGCTAAAGGTTGTCGAAAATGCGCGTGCCTTTTTTGCTGGCCAGCCTTTGATTGACCCTGTTTGAGGTGGATCGAATGAATTTTGACGCTTCAAGCGAAGCTTTGGTTCGCAAAAGCTTTGCTGCGGCGCTTGCCGCTGGACAGCCTGATCGCATCACCCGATCGGCCTATATGTCGATTAACCGGCAACCAACGGCGGTTATTGCGCTTGGCAAGGCGGCTGGCGCGATGGCAATGGCGGTTCGCAACGGTGGCTATGATGGTTCGGGTCTTGTCATCACCACCGATGAAAATCACCGGCAGATTGATGGTTTTGAATGTTTTGCCTGTGCGCATCCAGTTCCCGATGAGCGCGGTCTAACCGCGGCGATTGCGGTTGAAAATCTGGTCAAATCCCTTGGTCAGACCGATCATTTGCTGTTGCTGATCAGTGGTGGCGGCTCGGCCTTGTTGCCAGCACCATCAAGCGGCATCAGCCTTGCCGAAAAAATCGCGCTGAATGATGCATTGCTGGCAAGCGGTCTTGATATTCACGCAATGAATGTGGTCCGGCGGTTATTTTCACGGCTAAAAGGCGGCCGGTTGGCGCGTTTGGCAGCACCCGCCAAGGTAACGCAATTTCTGTTATCGGATGTGCCGGGTGATTTGCCGGAATCAATCGCCAGCGGCCCTGCTGTTGCCGATCCGGTGCCGCTTGATGATGCGTTTGCGCTGATTCAAAAACATGGTCTTGATCGGCTGGATTTTGTGATGCCGCATTTGCAGGCAATCCGAAATGGGACGGCAGACGGGCCAGTGCGATCGGGTGATCCGGTTTTTGATAGGGTGCAAACCAAGATTCTGGCAAGCAATGCGCAATGCCGTGATGCGGCAGCAGACTATATCCGCCAAGCCATGCCCGATATGCATTTTCTCGATGCGCCAGCCCTTGACGGCGAAGCAAGCCAGATGGCGGTGCATCTGGCGGCGCAGGTTATAAGCCAGCGCCAGCATCATGCTGGTAAGCCCTATGCATTGGTGACTGGCGGCGAAACAACGGTGACGCTTGATATGAATGATCCCGGCAAAGGGGGGCGATCGCAAGAATTGGCGCTTGCCTTTGCGTCGGCAATGACAGCTGCCGGATCAAATGCGCCAAAACAATGGGTGATTCTGGCTGGCGGCACCGATGGCCGCGATGGGCCAACCGATGCGGCTGGCGGTATTATTGCCGCGTCACAAGATTTTGATCATGCGGCGGCTCGGGCCGCGCTGTTATCACATAACAGCTATGATTATCTCAAAGCGCATGATCAGCTATTGATGGTTGGGGCAACCGGCACCAACCTTGCCGATCTGGTTTTGATTGTTGCGCAAGATTGACCATCTAGCCAATGGCGTTTTGCCGCCCGACATAGCCTGCATAAAAAAGGGCCGGACAAGACATAAAGTCCTGACCGACCCTGATTTGCGGATAGGATTGGCAAACCAAACAAACTCCCCCAAGCTGGCTTTGTTCGCCGCGGCCTATATCGCAAAGCTCTATAAATCGTCGTCTAAATTCGTGCAGATCTCCTGCTGTTGATGCGTGTGACCTGCATCTTTGTTGTGCCTTTTTTGCGGGACTTCAGGCAAGGAAAAAAAAGCAAATTTGAAAATTGTAAAATATTTACATTTTCTATTTACAGGTTATGCTGAAAGCCCAGGTAAAGCTGAGCCAGCGGCCAAGTGGAGGAAATGACGCGATGCAGGAAAAAATTCTTGTCGGGCATAAATTGCGGCGGTTTCGCAAATCTATTGGCCTATCGCAAACAGCGATGGCGGAAACGCTGGAGATCAGCCCCTCTTATTTAAATCTTTTAGAGCATAATCAGCGCCCTTTGACCGTTGGATTGCTTCTTCGCCTTGGCAATAGCTTTGATATTGATCTTAAAGATTTTGCCGAAGATGACGCGGCTAGCCTTTCAACGGGCATGTCTGAAATTTTTGCCGATCCATTGCTGGCAGATGAGCAGGTGCCACGCCGCGAAATTCAGGACATGATCACCGCTGCGCCAGGTGCGGCGCGCGGCTTGGTTACGCTGTTTCAGGCCTATCGCAAAGTGCGTGATGAATTAGAGGCGACCGCGGGTGATGGCGGCATTCGGCAGATGAGCAACCCTGTTGAAAAGGTACGCGCTACATTGCAGCAGGCGAATAATTACTTTCCCCTTCTTGAAGAAGCGGCAGATGAATTGCGCCGTACGGCCAAAATTGAATCGATTAGTGATTTTGGCCTGACGGGCGATAATACGCTTGCCAGCCTTGCCGCCCATGTGAAAGACACGCTTGGCCTTCGCGTTAGGATCATGCCGGTAGAGGTGATGCAAAACCAGCTTCGGCGCTATGATCTACATCGCCGCGAGATTTTGCTAAGTGAGGCGTTGCGTCGCCCGCAACGACAGTTTCATCTTTTGATTCAAATCGCGCTTCTTAGCCAGCAAGCGGCCTTGGACAAAATCTGCCAAGATCAGGCGGTTCAGGATGCGCAGGCGCAATCCTTGTTGAAAATCACCCTTGCCGGTTATTTTGCCGGTGCCGTTATGATGCCCTATTCGGCCTTTCTCGATTCAGCAAAAAGCCTTCGCTATGATCTTGACCTATTGGGGCGCCGGTTTGGTTGCAGCTTTGAACAGGTCTGTCACCGCCTCACCACATTGAATGCGCCGAATGCGCGTGGTATCCCGTTTTTCTTCATTCGGGTTGATGATGCTGGGAATATTTCCAAACGGCTTGCCGCGGCCGGCATGCAATTTGCCACACATGGTGGCACCTGCCCGAAATGGACGATGCACAAAGCCTTTCGGACACCGGAAAAGATTTTGGCACAAGCGGCCGAATTACCAAATGGGCAGAAATATTTCATGCTTGCCCGCACCGCGCCACCATTATGGTCGCCAACCTTGGCGCAATCGCCGGAATTTGCCGTCACTCTTGGCTGTGAATTGCATCATGCCCGCGATATGATTTATGCGGATCAGATTGATATTTCCAAATCGGCGCGGCTTGACCAGATTGGTGTTGGCTGCTCAGTTTGCGAGCGAATGGATTGCACCCAAAGAGCGCATCCGCCCATTGGCCATGAATTGCGCTTTGATGGGCCGATGCGCCGGATCGGTCTTTATGACCTTGGTGTCAAAGGCACAAACAATAAATAACCTGCAAATATCTTTTCTTCCGAAATATCATTGGTTTTGCGAACCGATGCGTCTGTTCATGCCGATGGCAATGGCCGGATTTGTTTGAAATATTATTACAAAAACGGCGATTTTGGCTTTTTGAAATAAAATTACCAAGCAAAATTTGCCTCGGTTTAGTGCCATGTGTTGTTTTAAAACCACCCGCGATCTGCTAGCGTGTCGCATGAGATTTGATGAGGGCCGGTGCGGGCATAGATGCGGTGAAATCTGATCTAACGGTCACGAAGATGGCGTGGAAGCAATGATGCATGATAATGAACAGATTGATCGCAAGGATGACGGCAGTGACCGGCTTGCGGCGCTTTATGGCCTGACGCCAAAGGTTGAAACGGCAATTATTGATGCTGTTCAGGCGGGCGCTGTTCGCCGTCTTCGCACGCTTGTTGCGCCGCTTCACCCGGCTGATCAAGCCGATCTTTTGGAACGCATGCCAGCGCGGACAGCGGCGTCACTCGTAAGGTTTCTTGGCGATCATCTTGATGCGGAAACGCTGACTTATCTCGATGAAAACACGCGTGAAGCCATTGTCGAAGTGATGGGCGCAAAGGCCTTGGCGCGCCAGCTGCATGATCTGTCAACTGATGATGCCATTGATATTATCGAAGAGCTTGAAGAAGATGCGCTTGCTGATGTTTTGGCGGCGCTTTCGGCCGAAGACCGGGTTCTTGTCGAAGAAGGCCTGTCTTTTCCTGAAGATTCGGCGGGTCGTCTTATGCAGCGTGAAATTGTCACGGTGCCGTCTTTTTGGACGGTTGGCCAGACAATTGACTATCTGCGGGGTGGCAAATCGGCAACCGATGATTTCTATCTGATCTTTGTTGTTGATCCGGCACGCAAACCTCTTGGCGAGGTGCCGCTTAGTAAACTTTTATGTGCGCAGCGCCCGCGTCGTATTTCCGAAATTATGGAATCTGACTTCCGGTCGATTCCGGTTGATATGGATCAAGAAGAAGTGGCGATTCTGTTTCGGCGCTATGGCATGGTGAGTGCCGGTGTTGTCGATCTTGGCGATCGGCTTGTCGGCATGATCACCATTGATGATGTGATTGATGTTATCGATGAAGAAGCTGAAGAAGATTTGATGGCGCTTGCCGGTGTTGGCGAGGCCAGTTTGCGATCGAGTATCCGTGAAACCTTGCAGGGGCGGACAACTTGGCTTTTGGTCAATTTGCTAACGGCGATTTTGGCGTCGGTCGTGATCGGGGTGTTTGATGCGACCATCGAACAATTGGTTGCCTTGGCGGTGCTGATGCCAATTGTTGCGTCAATGGGCGGCAATGCGGGTACCCAGACGGTGACCGTTGCGGTGCGGGCGATTGCCTTGCGTCAATTAGATGCAGTCTCGACGCGCAATTTTGTTATTCGCGAAGGGTTCGTGGCATTGCTGAATGGACTGCTTTTTGCGGTTTTAGCCGCCGTTGTGTCTTTTGTCTGGTTTGGTGATCCGGAAATTGCCGCAGTGATGGCGGTTGCTATGCTTGCCAATTTGCTGATTGCGGGGCTTAGCGGAACCTTGGTGCCGATCGGCCTGCTTCGCGCTGGGATCGATCCGGCGGTGGCATCAAGCGTTTTTGTGACAACGATAACGGATGTTGTCGGGTTTTTTGTGTTCCTTGGGCTTGCCGCACTCTATTTGATGTAGGCGGGGTCAAAAAGATCGAGGAGGTAATTACGGTTCTGTCGTCAACAGGTAAATCATACCGATATGACGGGATTCGAATTTTGGTGTTTTCATGACGGTTCATTTGAAAAAATTATCAGTTGGCTCACAATCGCTCGATAATCTTCGTGATTGGCAGGCGCTTCGCCTGGCGCAAGGTGGCAGATTGGTTCATGTCACGCGCAACCGGCCGCGCCGCGCCGAAGAGCTGCTTGATGGGGGGTCGATCTATTGGATCATCAAGGGGGTGGTAACCGCGCGTCAGGCCATTATTGACCTTGCCGAGGCGCAACGCGCCGATGGTACACCGGCCTGCGGCATTGTGCTGTCACCTGAAATCATTCAAGTCGCCCCAACAAAAATGCGTATTTTTCAGGGCTGGCGATATCTTGAAGTAAAGGATGCGCCGCCTGATATCGGTGCAGGTGATGCCAGTGATATGCCTGCCGAATTGGCCGCAGAACTGCGCGAGCTTGGGATTTTTTAAAAACCCAATTCTCACCAGCCCCAATCCTCACCAGCCCCAATCCTCACCAGCCATGCGGCTTGGTTGATTTCCCATTTTATTTACGCTTTTCGGGCCGTTACGCATTAGCAGCTATTGCGATCGGCGCCACGCCCATGGCGCAGTAAATGCGCCTGCCCACATGCCCAATTTGGCGGTTTTGGCACTATCTTCATCGGCGCTATAGCTGGCCGAATATTGCCGATAGGCCAGCGCCAGCCCGGCGCGGACAAGCGCCGCGCCAAGATCGGTTTTTCCGGCAAAACACCGCATCACAACGCGGCCATAGCGATCAACATCAATCAAATCACATTGCAAATGAGGTGCGCTTGCCACCAATGCCTCAAGCGCCTTTTGTGCTGCTGCGCCGCAGGCCCATTTAGCCCCATCTGCATCGGTGCATTGTTGTTTCGTCTCAGGCGCATCAATGCCAAAAAGCCGGATTCGCAATTTGCCACTTCTAAGCGAGTCACCATCGCTAACGCGGGTGATTGTTACGTTTCCTGAAATGGCAAAATTATCGGGAAATTGCCCATCATTTGCCGTGGCTTTAGGAGCGTGGATGCTGCCAAACCCAATGATGAACAGAAAAATACTGCAATGAAGGAGTTTTAGAAAAAATTTCATTAGCAATCTTAATATTATTGACCTTTTAAACAAAGAAGAACTGTCATTTGTCGGTTTGGCGGCCAAGGCTGACCAAGGCTGACCAAGGCTGGCAAAGACCAGCCCGCTAAATGGATGGCCTGAAATCATGGGGCGCAGCTATTTTGCAAGGGCAGCAAAAAGGCACCGGTGATAAGTGAAGGGCGCGACTGACGTGAAAGGCCATTAATTGCTGCCCTCGTGCCAGATATGCTGGATTTGTCAGGTCTTTTGGAAACCATCAAACCTAATTGACATAAGGGTTGTTTTTGAACGGATCATTTTCTTCATCCTCTTCATCCTGATCCATCACCCATTCCACCTCAGGGCTCAAATTCACCGCAACGCCGGACGATGCGTCAGGAATGGCAACAAACACGCCTTGCGCTTCGGCCGGAACCGCGCTGCGCATTTTCATTCGGTACAGGACAAATCCCGCCAATAAGAACAAAAATCCGGCAATCGTTGGCATGAATCCGCGGGTGCCAACAACTTCGATCACGGATGCGGCAAGTGGTGATCCGATCACCGCACCGGCGCCATTTACCATCAACAGGCCTGACGACATGGCCACCATCTGGCTTGGCGCCAAATAGTCATTCGCATGGGCGATGAAAAGCGAATAAAGCGAAAAGACCAGCCCGCCAAAAATCAACATCATGATCAAAAGCAGGATAAATTGGTCAGCACCAAAAAGGCTGGCGATGCCAATCGCAATGCCGCCAATGACCGTCGCGCCAAAAATAACAACCCGTCGGTCAAATTTATCGGAAAGGCGACCAACCGGATATTGAAGCGCCAAGGTGCCAAGGGTAATTGAGGTCATGAAATAGCCGACCTGGGTGTTGTCCAGTCCGATATTGCGCCCATAGACAGCGCCCATGCCAAACACCATCGAGATCACGATCCCGACAAATACCATGCCGACAACGGCCAAGGGTGAAACCTGAACCAAGCGGCGGAAACTAATGCGTTCGGGGGCTTCAAAGCTTGGCGCTGCGCTGGCTGTAATCAAAATGGGGACAACCGCAATCGACACCATAACCGATGCCAATAAAAACAATCCGGCGCCACCTGTTTCGCCAAGTGAAATCATCAATTGTCCAGCCGCCATACCCGCCATATTGGTGATCATATAAAGTGATAAAAGCTGGCCGCGAGTTTCATTCGTGGCTTTTTCATTTAACCAGCTTTCGCAGACAATATACATGCCAGCAAAGCTAAAGCCGCTGGCAAAGCGCATACCGGTCCAAACGAATGGGTCAAGAAACACCACATGCAGCAAGACCGCTGCCGAAGCGATGGCAGACATGGCGCCAAAAACCCGAACATGGCCAACGCGGGCTAAAATATGAGGAACAATGATCGAACCGGCAAAAATACCGGCAAAATATCCCGACATAACAATACCGGTCGCAATATTGCTAAACCCGGCTTCGGGCGCGCGGGTGCCAAGCAGAACCACCTGCAAGCCATTGCCCGCAGAAATGAGCAAAAGACCAAAAAACAAAGTCCATGTTGATATGATGGCCCTTAGCATGAGGCACGCCTTTCAAACGTAATATGACGTTGCTTCGCTGTGGTTGAACATATGGCAAACCCTGCCAGCAGTCACAGGGTACGGCGTCACATAACGCGCTAACTGCATGGGGTTTGATAAATCTTACAAGCATGTAAAGTCTGTTCCAAAAGCGTTGCTTGGCAGTCGTTTTAACAACATTGTTGTTGCTTCATGCTGAAATGGCCGGATCATTTACTAGATAATGGTTTAAAATGGCAAAGACAGTTTCTAATGTCGTTTCCAATAACAAGGTGAGTTGCTGTTCGTCTGCAAGATCCATTCGGGCAAGCATGAATTGTTGCAATGGTGTTGGCAGCTGATCAGGTACCGTGGCGGCATTGCCAAAGGTCAAGCGCAGACATTGATGGATTTCGCTGAACAGCCTATCAGCATCTTGCAGATCGTCAGCGTGATTAGCGTTGATTTTACCGCTGGTTTTCAATTGTGCCAGAATGGCTGATATTGGCTGTCCGGTTTGTTCAAACAGATCGCCATGCTGAAGCCGCATGCCTTGGATCAGCAGATCAAGCTCGACAAGGCCACCATCGCGGGCGCGTAAATGCCATTTTGATTTGGCTTTGCGGACTTTGCGGATCCGCACCAGCATTTTATCAATGGCTGGCCCGATCAGGCTATGATCATGTGGCTGATTAACGATGGCGTGAATCGCCACATGCAATTTTTCGGTTAAATCGGCGTCACCGGCAATCGGCCGCGCTTTGGCAAGGGCGAGTTTTTCCCATATCCATGCATCACCCGCAAAATAGGTTTCCAGCCGATTAAGCGATGTGGCGATGGCGCCAGCTTCACCTTCGGGGCGCAAGCGCAAATCAACCGGATAAAGCACCCCTTCGGCGGTTGCGGTGCTAAGCCAGCTGACCATCGTTTGGGCAAGCCTGGCAAAATAGGTCGGCGCATTTATTTGACGCTTGCCGGCAGATAGCGCCGTATCAGGCGCGTCATAAATGAATAAAAGATCAAGATCAGAACTGACGGTCATTTGCCCAGTGCCAAGCCTGCCAAGCGCAAGGATCGTCACGCTGCCATCAATTTGGCCATGGCGGCGGGTCATATCGGCGCGTGCCAGATCAAGGATCAGACTGACCGTAGCTGTTGCAATCGCGCTAAGGCCGGTTGCAAGGGTTGTGCTGTCAATGGTCTGGCTCAGGGCTTGGATTTCGACCTGAAATTTCCATTCGCGTGCCTTTATCTTGATCTGGTCAAGCGCGTCCTCAACATTGCGTCCATCACAAATTTGCTGCAATTGCGCGGTCATCGTGGTTGCATCGGGTAATGGTTTGAAGAAGCTTTGATAGAGCAATAGATCAAACAGCATTGGATATTGGCGTAAATGATTGCCAAGTTGCGGCGATAGCAACAGAATATCGCATAAAAGGCGGGTTAGATGCCGGTTATAATCAAGAAGCGAGAAAATCTGAACGCTTGCTGGCAGTCCTTCGATAAATTGAGCAAGTGCGGCAAATTTATCATCAGGGGCATCAGCGGCGGTAAAGGACATTAAGATATCGGGCATTAACCGGTTTAGCAGCGCGCGCGCGCGTTCGCTGCGCGTTGCCGAAATGCGCCCCGCCATCCAGCCAGACAGCGTATCAGCAATGATTTTAGGTCGTTCAAAACCGTGATTACCAAGCCACCCAACAAGCGCATCATAATCATCAAGCAGAATGTCGGTCATGCCATCTGTTGTGGTCATGCCATCTGTCGTGGTCATGCCGCTATCGGCGGGATTTAGCAAATCATGCTTTGCGTTCGCGCCAACCTGATCAAGCAAACTGTCTAATCGATTGCAGAAATCAATGGTGGTTGGATGCCCCATGAAATGGGCGAATTTTTCCAAATCTTCGTCGCCACGCGGCAGGCTATGGGTCTGGTTATCGGCAATCATTTGCAGTCTGTGTTCGATGCGGCGCAGCTGGTGATAGGCGGTGCCAAGTGCGGCCGCTTGTTCATTTGTAATCCATTTGGCGGCGGCAAGCGCATCAAGCGCGGCAAGGCTGTTGCGATGCCGCAGCTTTTCATCCCGTCCGCCAGCAACAAGTTGCAGCACATGCGTGAAAAACTCGATTTGCCGAATGCCATTTTTGCCGGTCTTTAGGTTATAGCCGCGCCAGCCATTACCCTGCGGTGGACGGCGAAGCATGGTCTTCATGTCTTCCATCACCGTGTAATCAAGCGTTTTTCGCCATATAAAGGGCTGTATTTGCTCAAGAAAGCTGGCGCCAAGCGCAAGATCGCCTGCCACCGGCTGCGCGCGAATAAAGGCGGCGCGTTCCCATGTGCGGGCAATTGATTCATAATAGCTGATCGCTGCGGTCAGATCGATGCTAACCGCGGTTGCGCCCGGGTCGGGCCGAAGACGCAAATCCACACGCCAGCCAATGCCGTCACTTGTGGCGCTGCCAAGAAGACGGATCAGATCCCGCGTCATGGCGACAAAAAAAGGCTGAACAGCATCTCGATTGTCAAACGGCGCGTTTTGCGTGTCATGAAGCATGATTAAATCAATATCGGATGAAAAATTGAGTTCACCAGCACCTAATTTGCCAAGCGCAAGAACGGTCCAGCCGCATCCTGATAAATCCGAATCAAAACCCTTTATCTTGCCGCGTTGTGCAGCTTGGCGGAACAGATATTGGATCGTTTGCGACAAGACGGTTTGCGCTGCCTCGCTTAGCCATTGCATTTGTTGTGGCATGTCTTTGCGTCCGGCAAGATCGGATAGGGCCACCGCAAGCGCGGTTCTTTCACGCCAGATACGGATTGCCTGTAAAGCGGCTTTCTCGTCACCAGCCGATTGCATTGACGTGATAAAATGGGTTCTTGCAATATCAATCCGGCTTGCTGCTTGGCCGTTCAGGCAAGGGCCGACATCGTCGCCATGGCGCAAAGCAAGCCTTTGAAGATATTGGCTTGTCACCAGCATTGCCGCCAGATCATCTGGCTCATAGCCGCTTTGGGAAAGTGTGTTTTCCGGCCATTTCTGTGTGAATATCGCCGCAAAATCATCGCGAACAGCCTGATTGGCTGGATCAGCGATTGGCAAATTCGGGCAGATTTGGTCAAAATAGATCGGGTTTGTCATAAGGGGTAGTCTATCCGAAATGGTCAGCACTGCTAGCCCAAATTATCGCGGCAAAACTGGCCCTTTTGCAGTGCCAGATTGGCGGGGGTTTGACCAATGTCGAAAGGGACAGAAACTGAGGCTTGTGAATTGGCGGTTGTAAAATCCGGCAAGTTTGGCGATAAGCAGACATGGCAGATCAATCAGGTAACGGTAAAGCGGGCAAAAAAGGCCCATCGGGGCGCAGCTATCGCAATGCGACAGGGTTGACGCGCCAACCAAAAAAGATGCGCGGACGCAAAGTTTCGTCGCAGCGCTGGTTGACGCGTCAGCTCAATGATCCTTTTGTGGCCGAGGCCAAATCGCGCGGTTTTCGATCGCGTGCAGCGTTAAAGCTGGAGCAGATGGATGATCGCTATCATCTGTTGCAGCCGGGCATGGCCATTGTTGATCTGGGTTGTGCGCCTGGCGGCTGGTTGCAGGTGTCATCAATCCGCACCAAGCTTGGCCATGGCAAAGCGCGGCTTGTCGGGATTGACCTGCTGGATACCGAAGGCGTTGTTGGTGCCGATATTTTCACCGGCGATATGACCGATCCCGAAATGCTGGAAACGGTGCGGCTTGCCACTGGCGGGGCGGCAGATGGCGTTTTGAGTGATATGGCGGCAGATACAACCGGTCATCGTGCGACTGATCATTTGCGAACAACGGCCTTGCTTGAGGCGGCATTGGATTTTGCCATTGATGTTTTGAATAAAGACGGGTTTTTTCTGGCGAAATGTTTTCGTGGTGGCGCCGAAAAAACCTTGCTTGATGTGATGCAGCGTAATTTCAAGACGGTTCGGCATGTCAAGCCAGCCGCCAGCCGCGCTGAATCGGTCGAAAGCTATGTTCTTGCCACCGGCTTTCACGGCAATGGACGCGCCGAAGATATTGCGGCCGATATCGCAGCAGGAAGACGTGATGCTGACGGTGCATTAATCATGTAAAGATGTGCGGTTTTGCACTATCAATATGCGGTCGCTTTGCGTATAGTCCCGTGCCACCGGATGAACGGAAGGCACCCTATGAAAATTCGCGACGCTTTTACCTTTGACGATGTGCTTTTAGAGCCAGCGCGCTCGGCCGTATTGCCAGCCAATACTGATATCAGCACGCGCCTAACCCAGAAAATCAATCTTCGTGTTCCGCTTATGTCGGCGGCAATGGATACGGTTACTGAGCATGGTTTGGCCATTGCGATGGCGCAGGCTGGCGGTATTGGCGTTGTCCATAAGAATTTCACCATCGAAGAACAGGCGCTTGAAATTGCCATGGTGAAAAAATTTGAAGCCGGTATGGTTGTTAATCCGCTAACCATCGCGCCGAATCAGCCGCTTCGCGAAGCGCTGGAAATGATGGAACAGAACCGCATTAGCGGCATTCCGGTGGTTGAAGGTAATCAGCGGCTTGTCGGTATTCTAACCAATCGCGATGTGCGTTTTGCCACTGATCCGGGCCAAAGTGTTGCCGATCTGATGACCCGCAATGTTGTAACGGTTCGCGATGGTACAGCCCCTGATGAAGCGCGGCGTTTGCTGCATGAACATCGCATTGAAAAGCTGGTTGTTGTCGATGATACTGGTGCCTGTATCGGGTTGATTACAGTCAAGGATATGGAAAAGGCCCAGAATCACCCGCTGGCATCAAAAGATGATCGCGGGCGGCTTTTGGTAGCGGCGGCAACGGGAGCAGGGCCGGACGGCATTCGCCGCGCCGAAGCTTTGATCGCGGCTGGCGCTGATGTGATTGTCGTTGACACGGCGCATGGTCATTCCGAAGGTGTTTTAGAATCAGTCACCGCGGTGCGGAAGCTTGCCAATCATGTGCAGATCATTGGCGGCAATGTTGCCACGGCTGATGGCGCCAAGGCATTGATCGATTCTGGCGCTGATGCCGTCAAAGTGGGGATTGGGCCTGGATCAATCTGCACCACGCGCATGGTTGCTGGTGTTGGTGTGCCGCAATTGACCGCGATCATGGACGCGGCTGATGTATGTCACAAACAAAATATTCCAGTGATTGCCGACGGCGGCATCAAATATTCGGGTGACCTTGCCAAGGCGATTGCCGCCGGTGGTGACGTAGCGATGATCGGATCATTGCTTGCCGGAACTGATGAAACGCCGGGTGAGGTGTATCTTTATCAGGGACGTTCCTATAAGGCCTATCGCGGCATGGGATCAACCGGTGCAATGGCACGCGGGTCGGCTGACCGCTATTTTCAGGCTGAAATTTCGCAGCCGCTAAAACTTGTTCCCGAAGGTATCGAAGGCCAGGTTCCGTATAAGGGGCCAGTTGAAAATGTTTTGCATCAATTGCTTGGCGGTTTGCGGGCGGCAATGGGCTATACCGGTAATGAATCAATTGCCAAATTACAGGCCAATGCCAAATTCTTGCGTATTACCGGTGCCGGATTGGCGGAATCGCATGTGCATGATGTCACGATCACGCGTGAGGCGCCGAATTACCGACCTGGCATGTAGGCGCAATGCAGTCCGGCCTTGTCGGGCTGGCTGTTTTGTTTTGTTATCTTGTTTGCGGCCTGCAATGGGCCAGATGTGGAAAAATTCATCATGACGCCAGCTGCTAGAATCGCTGCCGTGATCGAAATCCTTGCCGATATGCAGGCGGCCAGTGAGGCCGGAACTTTGCTTGGCAGGCAGGCCGGACAATGGCTTCGCGCCGGATTGCAGCGTCGTCGTTACGCCGGATCGGGCGACCGCGCGGCGGTTGGCGATCTGTTCTGGAAAATTCAACGTGGACGGGCGCGGCTTGGGTGGCATTTGGCGGCGATTGATGCGCCAGCAAATCCGCGCAATATCACGCTTGCGGCCCTAGTGTTAATGGAACAGAAATCAGCCATTCTGCCCCAATTATTTTCTGCCGAAATCGCGCATGCGCCAGCGCCGCTTGATGACGGCGAACAGGCGCTGGTTACCACGCTTGAGACGCGCGATTTTACCGATCCTGCAATGCCTGACCATATTGCGCTTGAATGGCCTGAATGGTTGATGGCTGATGCCAAGGCTGGCCTTGGTGACGGGTTGGCGCGTGAATTGGCGGCATTGATTACCGAGGCGCCAACTGATGTACGGATTAACCCGCTAAAACAACCCGATCGACGCCGCCTTCGTGACCAGCTTGCCGGTCGTGGTATCAAAGGGCATCCAACGCGCCTATCGCCGCTCGGTGTCCGGCTGGAAAAGCGCACAAGGCTTGAAGATCTGCAAGAATGGAAAGCCGGCCTTTTTGATGTTCAAGATGAAGGCTCACAGCTTGCGGCGCTGCTTTGCGATGCGCGGCCGGGGATGCAGGTTGCCGATATCTGCGCAGGTGCTGGTGGTAAATCACTTGTTATGGCCGCAAAAATGGAAAATAAGGGCCGTATTCTGGCGCTTGATCCGGATGCTGAACGGCTGGAGAAAAGTGGCGAGAGACTGCGCCGCGCCGCCATTCATAATGTCGAGCGTAAGCTCGTTGCCGAAAAATGGTCAAACCGCACATGGCGCGGTAAATTTGACCGTGTTGTCGTTGATGCACCTTGTTCGGGGTCAGGCACATGGCGCCGTCAGGTTGATGCCAGATGGCAGCTTACCCCTGAAAAGCTGGACAAGATTAGAGATACACAGGCAATTTTGCTGGAAAAGGCGCGGGCGATGGTCGTTCCAGGTGGACGCATTATCTATATAACCTGTTCGGTTCTTGCCAGTGAAGGCGCTGATCTGATTAAACAATTTCTGGCCAATGCACCAGAAATTGAACTTGCCGATATTGCCGATATCTGGGGTGATACGATTGGCAAGATTGGTGGCGGGGCTTGCCCGCCAACCGATGACGGGCTGTTGCAGCTTTTGCCCGGACGTGATGGTACAGACGGGTTTTTCATTGCCGTTCTTCAGGCAAGGTTGCGTTAACAGCAATCTATTATAATGATCGAATAGGGCCGCATCATGCGGCTGGTGGTAAAGGAATAAAATATGTCCGATTCAATTCTCATTATTGATTTTGGCTCGCAGGTTACGCAATTGATTGCCCGCCGCCTTCGTGAAGCTGGTGTCTATACCGAAATTCTGCCCTGTACCACCGATGTTGAAAAGATCAGTGCCGCCGCACCAAATGGTATCATTCTATCGGGTGGGCCAAATTCGGTTGCGCTTGCCGATACACCGCGGGCGCCGCAAATTGTTTTTGATCTTGGCGTTCCGGTTCTCGGCATTTGCTATGGACAGCAAACCATGTGCGCGCAGCTTGGTGGTCGGGTTGAACCTGGAACAAGCCGCGAATTTGGAAGGGCAGCGCTTGAGATTGCCGCGCCTTGTTCACTGTTTGAAGGGTTTTGGCAGGTTGGTGGCCAGCATACGGTCTGGATGAGCCATGGCGACCATGTTGCCAAATTGCCCGATGGATTTTCTGTTGTTGCAACATCGGCAGGAGCGCCTTTTGCCGCGGTGGCGGATGAATCGCGTCACTATTACGGCGTGCAGTTTCATCCCGAGGTCGTGCATACCCAAAATGGCGCCGATTTATTGGCACGATTTGCCCTTGGCATTTGTGGCTGTACTGGCAGCTGGTCAATGGCGGCCTATCGCAGTCGCGCCATTGCGGCGATCCAGCAGCAGGTTGGCGACGCGCAGGTGATTTGTGGCCTGTCTGGCGGGGTTGATTCATCGGTTGCGGCGGTGTTGATCCATGAGGCGATTGGCGCGCAATTGACCTGTGTTTTTGTCGATCATGGCTTGCTTCGTGCGGGTGAAGCCGAAGAGGTGGTTCGCCTGTTTGGCGATCATTACAATATTCCGCTTATTCATAAAGACGCGTCCGATTTATTCTTGGGCCGTTTGCAAGGGGTCAGCGATCCAGAGGAAAAGCGCAAAATCATTGGCGCCAGCTTTATCGAAGTCTTTGACGGCGAAGCCAGCAAGATCAAGAATGTGCGGTTTTTGGCCCAAGGCACGCTTTATCCAGATGTGATCGAAAGCATTTCAGCCGCCGGAGGCAGCGCGGTAACGATTAAATCGCATCATAATGTTGGCGGGTTGCCTGATGATATGGCGCTTGATCTTGTCGAGCCGCTTCGCGAGCTATTTAAGGATGAGGTGCGCGAACTGGGCCGCGAACTCGGTCTTCCCGAAAGCCTTGTTGGGCGCCACCCGTTTCCGGGGCCTGGGCTTGCCATTCGCATTCCGGGTGATATCACGGTTGAAAAGCTGGATATTTTGCGGGCGGCTGATGCGGTTTATCTTGATGAAATTCGTAAAGCCGGTCTTTATGACGAAATCTGGCAGGCCTTTGCCGTTTTGTTGCCAGTTAAAACCGTTGGTGTGATGGGCGATGCGCGTTCATATGAATATGCTTGCGCCCTTCGGGCGGTGACCTCCAGCGATGGGATGACCGCCGACAGCTATGCTTTTAGCCATGAGTTTTTAAGCCGCGCGGCAACCCGCATTGTCAACGAAGTGCGCGGTGTGAACCGTGTGGTCTATGATGTGACATCAAAACCCCCGGGAACGATTGAGTGGGAATAGGAAATTAATTCTATTATTTTGTGATTAAGCGATAAGCTGAATTGAACTGACATTTGAAAAATCAGTCTGGTTCAGTTCAATGTTTGTTAGTGGGAACATTGAATGGAAAAAGATTTCATTATTGAAAATTTTACACCGCCACCGCACCCAAAAAACATTCAATTGAAAGGAAGAACCGTTCGGCTAGAACCATTGGATGCGCTGAAACATGCTGAAGATCTGTTTCAATCAAATTCATTCGATCGTGAAGGCATGAATTGGAAATACTTGCCCTATGGCCCGTTTGAAAAAATAGAAGATTATGCAAATTGGTTGCAAGAAAAAGCGAAGAGCGATGATCCTTCGTTTTTTGCTATCATAAGGCTTTCCGATCATAAGGCAGTCGGCATCGCAAGCTTTCTAAGAATAAATCCCACTGATGGCTCAATCGAAGTCGGGCATATAAATTATTCTCCATTGCTACAAAAGACACGCGAAGGCACAGAAGCGATGTATCTGATGATGAAATGGGTATTTGAAAGTGGGTACAGGCGTTATGAATGGAAATGCAATGCTTTAAACGCGAAGAGCCGATATGCCGCGCAAAGGTTGGGCTTTTCCTACGAAGGTGTTTTCAGGCAAATGGCGATCAACAAAGGCAAAAACAGAAATACAGCCTGGTTTGCGGCAATTGATAAAGAATGGAATGCTCTTAAAGAGAGTTATGAAATTTATCTTTCAGACGATAATTTTGACATTGAGCAAAAACCCAAACGATCGCTCTCTGACCTTACAAAACCAATATTATATAAGCGGGATAACAAAGAGTTTGGTTGAGTCCCAAACACCGGACAATTGGGACATTTTTAAGCGATTGGGACGTTTTTACGTCTCATCCAACGGTTCTTTTGCTTTTCATTGGCGCCGCATAGGCAGATGATTTGATCCTTGCTTTGTCAATTCTGTCCGCAAGCGCAAAGGTCATGCCGCAGCCCAGAAAATTATCTGGCGATTGCAGCCAGTCATTTTGCGCCAAGCCCTGCAGCAGTGCCTGCAAGCATGATGTTATTGCTATAGGGCATGATTGGCTGGCAAATCGCTGGCAAACAAGGTCATGTGAATAACCGGCCAAGGAATAACCGACCTTCGGTGAACCAATTATATCATGTCTGCCTTGTGGCTGGATGCGTCTTTACCGATCACGACGTTATTATATCCGTTCTTGTTTCAATTTTTTAAACCTGCTTAAGATCGCAATTGGTTGCCCCTTCGGATGCGACAAAAGGGCGGAATATCGGCTCTATCACCAAAATGGAGAGACATTGAAACCCAAATCTAGCGACAGATTTATGGTGTCTGAAGATACCGAAAAACGATTGAAAAACTTTGCCCTTATTCTGGGTATCCTTGGCGCGATTGCGGTCGTGTTTGACCTTTATCCTCTAACAATGTTTTTATCCTTTCCCTTTTGCCTGATCTGGATTTATTGCGGATGGCTGCGGTCTGAGCCACAATTGAAATGGATCAATATCGTATTTTTACTGGTCTATGGCTTTGGTATTGCGCGTTATTTCTGGCTTTATTCGCTGTAAGGGGCATCAAAGATATGGGCAGAGGAAACAACGGCCATGATGAAAAGAGTGATCATCAAACCTGTTGCCGGCGATGAAGCCGGCGATTTATTGCGGCAGTCTGATGATTATATGGCTTCGCTCTATCCGACTGAAAGTAACCATCTTGTCGACCCTGACGCCCTGCAAGGCGAAGGGGGGCGTTTTATCGGTGCCTTTATTGATGATGTTTGCGCGGGTTGTGTTGGTGTTCAGTTTTTTAAAGGCAGCCCGTCTTACGGTGAGATCAAACGGCTTTATGTTGATCCAGCCTATCGCGGCAAGGCAATTGCCAGCCAGCTAATGGCTGAAATTGAACATCTTATCCTTGCTCGAGGCATTAATATGGTACGGCTTGAAACGGGGGTTTTACAAAAGGCGGCGATTGGCCTTTATGAATCTTTGGGCTATTATCATATCCAACCATTTGGCAGCTATCTTCATGATCCGTTGAGCTTGTTTATGGAAAAGCATCTAGTGACAGCGGCACCGACCTGACTGTTGATGCCCCTGACTGTTGATGTCAGTCTGATAATTTGAGTGATTACCGCATGATTTGTCAGATGATGAAAATTATTGCGGGGATCAGAGGTGATGATGCTTTTTGCCTATTTAACAGGTTTTGCCCTAAGTTTTTCATTGATTCTGGCCATTGGGTCGCAAAATGCCTTTGTTTTGCGTCAGGCTATTCTTCGTCAGCATATTGGGGCCATTGTCCTGTTCTGTGCGGTCTCAGATGCGCTGTTGATTATGGTTGGCGTTGGCGGGTTATCGCTTTTAATTGCTGATTTTGTTGATCAGCTGGCGCCATGGCTATTTGGCGGCGCGGCGATCTGGCTTGCCGGATATGGTGTTTTGCGTCTGCGTGATGCGCTTGGCAATCAGGCGCTGACCGCTGATGACCAGCCTGTTGGCAGCCTTGCCGCAAGCCTTGCTATGGCCGCCATTTTGACCTTTGGCAATCCGCATGTCTATCTTGATACGGTGGTGTTGATTGGCACTGTGTCATTGCAATTTGACGGTATGGCAAAAATGGCTTTTGCCGCTGGTGCAATGACGGCCAGTCTGGTGTTCTTCGTCGTTCTTGGCTATTGCGGTTATTTGCTGTCGGGCTTCATGCGGCGCCCACAATCTTGGCGGCTGCTAAATTCAGCTATTGCGCTCATTATGTTTGTGCTGGCGCTGGCCATGTTGCGTGCTGGCGGCTGGGTCTAACGGGGCGGTTCTTGCCGCCCCATTTCAAGACTAATCATCCAGATCTTCTTCAAGGATGGAAATCTGAACATGGTAACAGGTCTCGCCATCTTCATTATCTTGAAACACCACACCGATAAATTCATCTTCCAGCATCAATTCGGCGGAATCATCCTTATTTTCACGACGCGCAAGCGTCAATTTATGATTGCCAAAACGCTGGCGTAAAAAGCGTTGGACTTTTGCGGTATCACTGGCGTTCATCGGGCATGCCTCTTGTTTTGATTTGGCCCTGCTGAAAAATTGGGCCGGATTGTCATAATTATTTATCTTGTACACGACTACCTGATCATGCCTCGTCAGGCAAGCCTAAGGCGATGTTTCATTGGGATTGACGCGTGGTTTTTGTCGCAAACGGGCGGGTAATGGGTTTGATGCCGCGATGTTACTCGCCACCATGATTATTTTGGCTGGTCTACATATGTCTGGCAATTTGGCCGCCGCCATGGCTTGGCCAGGCAGGGCGGGTGGCTATATCGCGGGCCTGACAAAGACTACAACGCATACGTCCACCAAGTTCGGGAACCGGAAATAGCGGCCCAAGCGCCGTTACCAGCGGCACCGGATCAATAATGCTGTTATGGCCGCAGCGGTTGCACCAGCAAAAAACCGACAATCCTTCATGAATCATATCGGCAAGCGTGGTCGGATTCTTTGGTTCGTCCAATGCGGTATGTTGCCGTTTATGCCAACCCATTTTAGACGACCTTTCACAAGCGGTCAGGCAGTGCCTTTGGCATGGGCGTTGCGACCTTTTAATATCTGTTCACTTTTTGTTCTAATTTAGAAATATCTTATATATTAGATATGCGCAATAGACGAAATAGATCTAAACGGTTTTTCTGTTGGGAAAGGCCTAGCTTGTGCCGGTCGGTGGTTAGCCAGTGATCAGGCGTGGCAGGCGATTGAAATAACTAACAATTTCCTGCATTGAGTTGCCTTTGCATAGAATTTTATTGCGATCACGAAGGGTAAATTTTGGTGCTTCGGTTGGATAGCGTTGTTGTTTTTCAACAATATAAAGCGGGGTTTCATGCGTGTGCCGGAATATTGAAAAGGCGGCACTGCCTGGCAAATGATCAATGGCGTAATCGCGCCATTCACCGCTGGCAACGCGGGTGCTATAGGTTGCTAGAATTTGTCCAAGTTCGCTTCGGTTAAAGAATAATGGTTTGCGAAGCTTTTTCGGGTTGGATATACGCTGCATATGGTTTGCTGTTACCTAGCTTTTAGTGGTGGCTGTTTTTCCTATTCCAAGTTAT
>Ga0115550_1001049_pt1 | contig 21539 bp, 23 predicted proteins | sample COGITO_mtgs_1005_FD_87177 | JGI IMG/M metagenome (GOLD analysis project Ga0115550, IMG submission 87177) | Pelagic marine microbial communities from North Sea - COGITO_mtgs_100511 | ecosystem: Environmental > Aquatic > Marine > Epipelagic | place: Germany:Helgoland, sampling site Kabeltonne... | reverse complement strand
GATAATGGAGAACAACCTGACGTTTAAAGTCGGTCGAGTATTTTTGCTTTCCCATATAAACGAAAACCCCTACTCGTTGGGTGTCCAACTTTCGGGGTTCACTTCAGTAAAGAGGGGGTTTTTTATCTTCAGTGCAGGGCTGCCTGTTTAGATCACCCGGGAGAACTGCTGCTGGCGCGCCTTGTTGCGCAGGTAGACATCGAAACACATGCAGATATTGCGAATGAGCAGCTGACCGGTGGAGACCACTTCCAGCCCATCGTCGGTCATGCGCACCAGACCGTCGTCGATAAAGGTCTGCAACAGCTTGAGATCATCGGCAAAATACGCCTTGAAGACCAGACCATAAGCCTGCTCGACGGCGGCGAAGTTCAGGCTGAAATCGCAAATGAGACGTTTGATCACCTCGCGGCGGATCAAGTCGTCCTGATTGAGGGAGCACCCCTTCCACTGGGCATGCCCCAGCTCTTCAACCTGGGCGTAATAGGCCTTGAGCTCCTTCTGGTTCTGGGAATAGGCATCGCCAATCATGCTGATGGAGGAGACCCCCAGCCCCAGCAGATCACAATCCCCCTGGGTGGTGTAGCCCTGGAAGTTGCGGTGCAACTTGCCCTCGCGCTGCGCCACCGCCAGCTCGTCATCAGGTTTGGCGAAGTGATCCATGCCGATGAACTGGTAGCCCTGACCGGTGAGGAAGGCGATGGTGTCTTGCAACATGGCCAGCTTCTCCCGGGGGGCCGGCATATCTTCCTCTTTCAGCTTGTGCTGGGCGGCAAAGCGGCTCGGCAGATGAGCGTAGTTGAATATGGAGAGGCGGGCCGGATCCGTCTTGAGCACTTCCTCCAGGGTGTGGTGGAAGCTCTCCCTGTTCTGGTGCGGCAGGCCGTAAATAAGATCGAGATTGGTGGAGCGAAAGCCCAGTGCGCGGGCGCGCTCCAGCATGGCGCGGATGAAGTCGTTATCCTGCTCGCGGTTGACCGCAACCTGGACCGCCTTATTGAAGTCCTGCACGCCGAGACTGATGCGGTTGAACCCCACCTCTCGCAGCACATCCAGCATGGTGAGTTCGATTTCACGCGGGTCCACCTCTATGCTGATCTCCCCTTCCTCCGCGAACTGGAAGTGCTCGCGCAACATGGCCATCAGGCGACGGGTCTGGGCTTCGTTCAGATAGGTAGGCGTACCACCACCCCAATGCAGCTGGGTCACCAGCCGATGCTTGAACAGAGGGGCCTGCGCCTTGATCTCCTGTTCGAGGTAGTCGAGGTATTGATCGGCCTTGTGCTGGTGACGTGTGATCACCTTGTTGCAGCCGCAGTAATAGCAGAGCTTGTGACAGAAGGGGATGTGTACGTACAGCGACAGGTTGCGCGCCGGGTACTGGCCTGCGGCACGGACCAGGTCCGGATAGCCGAAGCTTTCGTTGAACTCCAGCGCGGTGGGATAGGAGGTGTAGCGCGGGCCGCTGTAGTTATATTTTTCGATCAGGGCCTGATCCCACACAATCTGTTCTGCTTGCACGCTTGCTTCCTCTTTTTTGTTATCCAGGGCTCAGCGGCTTAACTGAAAATCCTTCAGTTGGGCCACATCCTTGAGGATCTGTGCCTCCAGCTCGGCCTCATAGCCACTGCGTTCGAGATCCATCTTCATCACTTCATTGCGCTTGAGGGCACGTCTCGCCTCATGAGTCGGCATCTCTTTCACCTTCTCATAGAGACTGTACAGACCCGGAAATTCGCTGGCAAAAACGCGCCCTTCCTTGATCTGCAAGGCATCCAGCAAATTGGTCAGCCGAATGGCACCTTCGGAATAGTCGCACTGACCATCCCGCACCGCATGGGCGATCACCCGTACGCTGTCGAGAATGCGTTCATTGCGCGCAGCTATGGCCTGCTGCTGCATATCGCGCTGGCGCTTGAGACGAGCCAGCAGGGTACCGGCATACACCGCCAGTCCCAGCAAAATCAGGCCGCCCAACGAGGCGGCCAGCATCCATCCACTCATCACTTTTTCTTCGGCTCTGGCTTGGGCTCAGGCTGATAGTCGACCTGAGTGAAACGATCCCACAGCTCCTCTTCGGAGGCGGGCTGGGTCGGCGCCTCATAACTGGCATCGTCGAATGAGCCGTCGTCTTCTTCGTCATCATCGTTGTCTATGATGCCAAGCTCATCCATCAATTCCTGATAACGATCGACACGCTGGTCAACCCAGGCCTGCTCGGTCGCTTCCAGGGTCTCGCCAGCATCGAGGCGATCCAGCAGGTCATTCAGGCGATCATCATTCTCGATGGCAGCCAGCTCCTGCTCCGGCGTCATCACCAGCTTCTTCTCTTTCGCAGGCTTGGGCGCAACTGGCTTTGCACCTTTCTCGTCTACGATCAAGGCGACCGGCTTGCGGGAACCGATACGTGGATCCTTGGCCTGCTTGCCATTGTTGTTCTTGCTGGATTGCTCTGCCTGCTGGCGGGAACCCGCCTTCAAGCCCTTACGCTTGGCAGCGCGTTTGCGCTCACGGCCGTCCAGGGCACTGGCATCTGATTCTTTGCGCTTACCGGTAGGCTTGCGATTGGGTTGTTTAGCCGACATGAATGACTGACTCCGACAAATAACTGGATTGAAGCCGCACCCGGGATGAGAATCATCCGGGGAAGATACAGATACGGGGAACAGTGGATTAGAAACAAGAGTGGGATCCCGCACCAATCCGGCCATTGCTGGCCTCTGAACACCGCAGGATCGGTATCCTCTGGGCATGTTGCTGGTATTTTGACACAGAATGGCTAATCGGGTTAATGACCCAAAAGAAAAAAGGCAGCCGAAGCTGCCTTGATATGTTTATGCGAGTCCCATCCCTGGCTGCAAATCACCCTGTCCGTGGTGATACCTCTGCGCATCATATCTTTGTATGTGGTCATCCTGACCTTAATTGGTCGATCCTGAATGTGCGTGTGCTTGCTTTGACCCATGGGGACGACATCCGGTCATCACTCTGGGGTGGTTGCATCCCGCAGCCCGGCTCTTCCTGAGCAGTCACCATCCTGGTATTTCAATCCTTTGCCTGTCATTTGCGTGGTTCTGTGGCATCCCGCCAAATCGACATCCTGTCTTCACAACATCCCGGTCGTGAATGGCCCTGTGGGCCGCTCCATATATCCACTGTATCAACTTAATAAAGCGGCTCAATCCACCGATAACGTTTTCAAACGGAGATAAACCTATCACTCTTATTTAACATATTGAAATCAATGAATTATTAAACATAATTTGAAAAATGTTTAAGCCTTGACCAGGCCGATGAATGGGGGATCTCTTACAGCAATGCGAGAAAAACTGACCGAATGGAGTTAAAGGTCAAAAAGAAACGAGGAGCCAGTGGCTCCTCGTTCATATCAATGGGGTACATCATCAGACATGATCAGTGCAAACCGGCCACATATTTGGAAAGCGCTTCGATGTCCTGATCAGTCAGCTTCTTGGCAACATCCTGCATCATGCCATTCGGATCATTATCACGGGCAGCCGCACGAAAGGCGGTGAGCTGAGCCTTGATATAAGCAGGATGTTGGCCGGACAGACTTGGATATTTCGCCTGTTCTATACCTGATCCACGCGGACCATGACAGGCAGTGCAGGCAGCCAGACCACGGCTCATGTCTCCACCCATATAGAGCGCTTTACCCGCTGCTACAGCATCATCAGGCACCGCTATCGGTGTTACCTTCTGGCTGGAGAAGTAGGCAGCAAGGTCTTCCATGTCCTGTTCAGACAAGGGGAGAGCCATAGGCCCCATGATGGGTGCGACTCGACCAATTTGGCCAGAAGCTGCAGCCTTCAGTTCAACTAATTGCTTTTTGATATATGATGCGTGCTGACCAGCAATCTTGGGATACATATCAACAAGGCTGTTTCCGTCCGGTCCATGACAAGCCGCACACACGGCAGCCTTGGATTGTCCCGCAGCGGCATCGCCCTTGGCTTGTGCCATCCCCGTTACGCCAACCATCAGAGCAAGAGTAATGACTAGGTTCTTCATGGCGTTCCAACTTCTCGTTATTAGGCTTCCAGATCCCATGCCGCTGAAGGCATGTTAAAATAAACGCGTTTAAGCGACGTCATTTTACACGATTTCACAAAAAAGTAACTCTATAACCCTCTATCTCTATGGGGAATTTACGTTGGATACACAAACTCTGAATTTCAATAAGGTGCATTTTGTGACCAGCGCACCCGACATCCGCCACCTGCCAAATGATGGGGGTGTCGAGATTGCGTTTGCCGGCCGTTCCAATGCCGGTAAGTCATCTGCATTGAACACCTTAACGAAACACAAGAACCTGGCTCGCACCAGTAAAACACCGGGTCGCACCCAGTTGATCAACCTGTTTGAACTGGAGCCGGGCAAGCGTCTGGTCGATTTGCCGGGCTATGGTTATGCGCAAGTTCCGCTGGAAATGAAGCTCAAGTGGCAAAAGTCACTGGCAGAGTACCTGCAGCGCCGCGAGTCATTGAAAGGCCTGGTGATCCTGATGGACATCCGCCACCCGCTCAAAGATACCGACATGAACATGCTGGAGTGGAGCTCACACCGTGAATTGCCGGTCATGCTGCTGCTGACCAAGGCTGACAAGCTGAGCCCTGGTCCCCGCAACAATCAGGTCATCAAGGTACGTCAGGCCATTGCCGACCTGGGCCCACAGATCCAGGTGGAAGCCTTCTCCTCCCTTAACAACATAGGGGTGGAAAAATTGGCCCAGACTCTGTCTGGCTGGTACTTGGCGGGTGCTGATGAAATTGCCGATAACGATGAGCAAGAGCAGGTTGAGGAATAATACATTCCTCCATCTTCCTGCTGCTTCTCTCTTGCAATTAGCGGAGCTGACCCTCCGCTGATTGAAAGACTTTCAGTTCAACTGCTTCCTGCCAACGCTCAATCCCCACCGATATGTCCTTCTAGCAATCCGAGTAAAATCATTATAAATCAATAGGATGCTAGGTTAATTTCAATTAATAATTAACTTCACATCCACATGATAACGGTTTCATATTTTTGCTATTAAAAGGCAAGCACATCACGCAAGAAGTACCAAAATGAAATTTAATTACACTTCGAGGTATGGAAGGGATAAAGAAGGGATAAAGAAGGGATAAAGAAGGGATAAAGAAGGGATAAAAATGAAGCCAGTACCACTGGTGCAGTACCGGCCTGAAACAATCAGTTCAAAAATTGGGAAGAAGCTAAATCTTGAGAACAAAGACGACTGGTTTTCCTCAAGAAGCCCTTTTATTCTAGCAAATACTTGCCAAAACTAAAGCATTTACTCTAACTGTGGCGCATAAAAAAACACCCCGACGAATACTCATCGGGGCAGCTATTCAGCCACATTCAATTACGTGAAATAAAAGGTCTGAAAGATAGAACATCTTACCTCTGTACCCTACGTCGCTAACTGTATAGCAAAGCAGCAAAAAGTGAAAGTAATTTATGTAATTAAGTTTCACGAAAGAAGATTTGGTAAAAACCACTTACTTTTCATGCAGATAAAAAAATCCCCAGTACGAATACCGGGGAGTTATAAAGGTGACTAGCTAGCACTTCCTCAACTATCTAGTTAGTCAGCGGTATTTCTCACAAGTTCCGCCGCTTTGAGAAAAAACTTGGAACACTCAGAGGTAGATGGATCCATCCTCTGCAAACTCTTGTTCTTCAATGAGTTTCTCAGCAATATCTTCAATGTCAAAACGAACGCTCTCGAAAGCACGCAGTATGTCCTCCTCCTTGACGAGGGAGAGTCCGGTCATTTTTTCCAGGCGCCGACGACTGATGTAGCAATTGATCAATGCCCCCATCTGCTGGGCTGGAAAATGTATCCTCTGTTCGTCCGGCTGCCAGGCCGCCAGTTCGGGAAACAGGATGCCTTGATTCATAGAGTCCCCAGATTTCGTTTCAGCTCTCTCAATACCTGTTTAGTTCCTGGGCGGATTCCTCGCCACACTGTGAATGCTTCAGCCGCCTGTTCAACCAGCATACCCAGCCCATCCATGGCCTGACGGGCACCGTACTGTTTGGCCCAGCTGATGAAAGGGGTATCCATGGATCCATACATCATGTCGTAGATGGCAATATCCGCGTGGATCAGTGCAGGGGAGAGGGGCGGCAGCTCCCCTTGCAGGCTGGCGGAGGTAGAGTTGATGATGAGATCAAACGTCCCCCCCAGTTGCTCGTAGGTCAGAGCCGTCACCACCCCCAGATCATGAAACTCGGCCGCCAGTTGCTCCGCCTTGGCGTGGGTGCGGTTGGCAATCACCAGTTCTGTCGGATGCTCGGCCAGCAGCGGAGCCAAAGCACCACGGGCGGCTCCCCCGGCCCCCAGCAGCAAGATCCGGCTCCCGGCCAAGGCCACACCATGAGACTTCAGGTCCGCCACCAGACCAGCACCATCGGTATTGTCTCCCAGCAGTACACCGTCATCGGTCAGCTTGATGGTGTTGACGGCACCCGCCCGTTTGGCTCGGGGGCTCAAACTGTCAACCAACGCAAACGCCTGCTCCTTGAACGGTACTGTGACATTGCACCCCTTGCCTCCTTGCGCAAAGAAGGCCCGCAGGGTCGTAGCAAACTCGTCGACGGCAGGTTCAGCCAGACCATACTCCAGCTCTTGCTGAGTTTGTCGGGCAAACAAGGTATGAATGAAGGGGGACTTGCTGTGGCGCACCGGGTGGCCAAAAACCAGATAACGATCCATCAAAGAGTTCCATCAGAGGGCAATATTCCGATTTAACGGGTTTTCGCACTCAGGAACAAGCCGAATATCGGCCAATAAAAAGGGGCCGTCATGGCCCCTCGGGTCACAGCCACTCTCGCGGCGCGAGGTAGTCTGTGTAGAGCAAGGCCTCCGGGCTGCCCGCTTCCGGCTGCCAGTCATACTCCCAACGTGCCAGTGGCGGCATCGACATCAGAATCGACTCGGTACGTCCACCGGTCTGCAACCCGAACAGGGTGCCCCGGTCGTACACCAGATTGAACTCGACATAACGACCGCGGCGATAGAGCTGGAACTCCCGCTCCCGCTCGCCATAGGGCTGCGCCTTGCGTCGCTCGATGATCGGCAGATAGGCATCGAGATAACCCCGGCCTACCGCCTGCATAAAGGCGAAGCAGTCAGCAAAGGGCCAACGATTCAGGTCGTCGAAGAAGAGGCCACCCACCCCCCGCGTCTCGTTGCGATGCTTGAGGAAGAAGTAGCGATCGCACCAGGATTTGAACTCGGGGTAAATATCTTCGCCAAAGGGTTGGCAGAGATCGCGTGACACTCGATGCCAGTGCTGCACATCCTCGGCAAAGGGATAAAACGGCGTCAAATCGAAACCACCACCGAACCACCAGATGGGCTCCTCGTCCTCTTTCTCGGCAATGAAAAAACGGATATTGGCATGGCTGGTCGGCACATAGGGATTGTGCGGATGGATCACCAGCGACACCCCCATGGCCTCAAACTTGCGACCGGCCAGCTCGGGCCTATGAGCCGTCGCCGAGGCTGGCATGGCATCACCATAGACATGGGAAAAGTTGACCCCACCCTGCTCAATCATGTCGCCGTGGCGCATTACGCGGGTTCGACCACCGCCACCGCCCTCACGGGCCCAGGCATCCTCAACAAAGCGCCCAACGCCGTCGGCCTGCTCCAGGCTTCGGCAGATCTCATCCTGCAACTGCAACAGGAAGGCCTTGACCTGGGCCACATCCGGTTTGCTCATCTTGTCTCCAGTCAGGCAGGATCTTGAACGCCCTGTCCATTTTATTGTGATGTCACGCCATGAGCTCCACGCCCATCGGCATTACTGCAAAAAAGAGTCTGTCCGCTCAGGAGGGACGAATGACGGCGCCGGTACGGGCGTCCTTGATCTCGGATGGGTTAGCTTGCCCACCCACTTCACCGGGCAGGATATAGGCAAGCTGGCTTGCCAGCAGCTCACCGATATCGGTCACCCGACGGGCGGGCTCTTCACCGGTCAGATTGGCACTGGTGGAAACCAGCGGCTTGCCGAAGGCGCGGCACAAGGCCTGCACCTGTGGGTGTGCGGTGACTCGCACAGCCAGCGTATCAAACTGGCCGGTGAGCCAGGTGGGTGTCGTGGCGCGAGCCGGCATGATCCAGGTGAAGGGACCGGGCCAGCTGGCTTCAACCCGAGCCAGCTGCTCACCGCTAAGCTGGCTCAGATCGATATAATCCTGCAATTGCACCAGATCGGCGGCAATCAGGATCAGGCCCTTCTCCACCGGACGCTGCTTGATGGCCAGCAGGCGCTGCACCGCCAGCTCGGAGTCAGGATCACACCCCAGACCAAACACGGCCTCGGTTGCATACGCGACCACCCCTTCGCAGTGAAGGGCGGCAACCGCTTGTTCAAATTCAGTAGACATAGGAAAAATGCGGCAGCCTGGCTGCCACCTCATTACTTGGTTGAGTTAAGCCTGCAAGGCGACAACCGCACCATATACAGCGGGCTGTCACCTCATCACTTACTTGAGTTGGGCCTGCAGGGCGGCATCCTTGGCCATCACCTCTTCGGCATTCTTCTGGCGTTCGGCACGTACTTTGACTGCCAGTTCATCATCAGCCACCGCCAGCATCTGGGCTGCCAGGTAACCTGCGTTCTTGGCACCGGCCTTGCCGATCGCTACGGTTGCCACTGGCACGCCACCCGGCATCTGCACGGTGGAGAGCAGTGCATCCAGCCCCTTGAGCGGACCACCGTCGATGGGCACCCCAATCACGGGACGGGTGGTGATGCCGGCAACGGCACCCGCCAGGTGAGCCGCCAAACCGGCAGCACAGATAAAGACCTTGCAACCACGGGACTCGGCATCGGTCACATACTGATGGGTCGCAGCCGGAGTACGGTGCGCAGAGGTTACTTTCACTTCCACTGCGATATCAAACGACTTGAGGATCTCAAGGGTGGATTGCATCACGGGAAAATCAGAGTCAGAGCCCATCAATACGGCAACAAAAGGTTTATTCATGGTGGGAATTTCCTTACTCCAAGTGGGGGGTTGAAGTGCGCCGAAAACGTTTCAATTTGGTTACGGCGGCGGGATTATACCTGCTCACTTTGATGGCCGCATTTCTTTTGCGGACAGATCCACTTCAGATTTCCCCTCACTTTTTTCTCCACCATGATGCCCCAGCCACATTCGGGACAAGGCATGGGGATCGGCTTGTCATTCACCACATATTTACAATGGGGATACCCATCACAGGAGTAAAACTGCTTGCCGTAACGGGAGGTACGGCTCACCAGATGACCCTTGCCACACTCGGGGCAGAGGATCTGGGTATCATCGCTCTCCTGCAGAGACTCAATATGCTGACAGGCCGGATACTGGGTACACCCTACAAACAAGCCGTAACGACCCTTCTTGATTGCCAGCGGCTGGCCACAATCCGGGCAAGCTGACCCCTCAAGCACTTTCTCGATGTCACGGCCGGACGGTGTCAGAGAACGGATGTAATCACAGGATGGGTAGGCGGAGCAGCCAAGAAAAGGGCCATGCTTGCCCTGGCGGATCACCAGCTCGGCACCACACTGCGGGCACGGCTCTCGCTCGAACCCATGCTCGTGAGCAGAAAAGAGATGATGATCGATTTTGGACATGTGCCGCGCCTTGAAATTCAGATGGCCTGAATTCTACCAGCGCGACACCAGACTGTCAGTGAATGACGCCATCGGACTCATCAAACACCAGCTCTTCCATCTGCTGGTAGGCATTTTCACTGCCCGGCACATTGAACAGCACCATCATGACAACCCACTTCAGGTCATCCAGCTCGATATCCGGTTTATCCAGCTCGAGCAGTCGCTCGATACAGATTTCGCGGGTTTCGGCATTCAGCACCTGGGCTTGTTCCAGAAAGAGCAGGAAGCCGCGGCACTCGGTACCAAGGCGGGCCAGCTCCTGCGGGGCATAGATACGCATCGAGCCTTGCGCGCTGGCGGCGACATACACCTCCCGCTCGCTATCATGCAGATTGGCCAGCCTTTCCAGCCAGTTGAGCGCCTTCTCGATCTCGTCCTTGTCGAAACCGGCCCGGCTCAGTTCGTCGGTGAGTTCATTTTGTTCGACCATCACATCTGCATCGCTGTGGATGTAGGTCTCGAAAAGGTACATCAGTACATCAAACATGATTCGCCCTCCTCGCTCTGACGTATCCACCGGCTACCGCTATCACTGCGCCTGCCAGTTCCAGCTCTACCAACCTGCCCAATACCACTTCGACAGGAAGCTGGGACCGTTCGGCGACGGTATCCACGCTCGTGGTCTCATAATCTACGTTATCCAACAAATCGGCATAAGGCAATTCGCTATTATGCTCTTGCTCAAGCAATCCAGCCTCTTTGCGCACCAGACTGACCAATCCGGGAAGCTCTTCCACTATATCGGCCGCACTCAACACAAGTTTGGCCCCCTGCTGGATTAATTTATTGCAACCCAGCGCCTGCCCATTTTGTGGCGCTCCCGGCACCGCAAACACTTCGCGCCCCTGTTCCAGTGCGTAACGCGCCGTGATGAGCGACCCGCTCTGCTCGGCAGCCTCCACCACCAGGGTACCCAGCGACAGGCCACTGATGATGCGGTTGCGACGGGGAAAATGTTCGGCCAGCGGCCCCTTGTCCGGCGCCAATTCTGAGATGAGCAAGCCGCCACTCTCCAGGATCTGGCCAGCCAGCCCCTGATGACGCTTGGGATAGAGGCAATCCAGGCCGGAGCCCAACACCGCAAGCGTGATACCGCCCGCCGCCAGCGCCTGCTGATGGCAGACACCATCTATCCCGAGCGCCAGCCCCGAGGTAATCGCCAGTCCACACCCTACCAGCTCACTACACAAACGCGCGGCATTGTCCTTGCCGGCATAAGTGGGATGACGCGTCCCTACCATAGCCAATTGCGGCAACGACAAGGCTGCGACATTTCCGCGACAATAGAGCAGCAAAGGGGCGGCAGGGATCTCTTTCAGCAGGTCGGGATAGGCGGGATCATCGGGACAAATCAGGTGATTGCCGGGCATGGCAGCCCAGTTCAGCCCCAGCTCTACCACCGGCAGCGGCCATCTGAGCTGCCGTATCTGGGACGAGTGCAGACCCAGCGCCCGCAAACCGCCATCATCGCACTCAAACAGGGCTTTTATGTCACCATCGAAGCGGGCAAGCAGGCGGGAGGCAGTGACCGGGCCTATGCCAGTAACGGCATCCAGCATCAGCCACAGTGAAAGCCGCCCGGATGGAAATGGCACGTTAGAAGTTACTGACCTGATAGCCGGAGCTGACCATGCCCTGGCTCTGCATGATGAGGCCGTAGCTCAGCTTGTCGTACACCTTGAACAGCATGACGCGCGCCACCGCCTCCGACGGCAGGGAAGGCTTGCCGGCAGAATAGAACGCCTTGTCATAGACGGAAGAGTACTCTTTGTAAGATACCTTGCCGTTCTTGCTCACCAGCTTGGCGCCAGGTCGCCACACCTCCAGCACATCGCCGGGGGAAACCTGATCGCGCAGCCCCTTATTGATGAGCACAACGTCAAACTTGCCGCCACCACGAGCCTTGCTCGGCAGATCTATGATGTAACCCGGCGAAATAACGGGCGCGGCTTTAGGAGTGAATACGGCAAAGAGACTCTCTTGCGGCGGGAAGGGCATCACCTTGTCTCCCTGATACACCTCCCGCTGGCTGTGGCTGAGCGTGACTCGGGTACGATTATCCGCCAGCCGCTCCTCGGCTCTGGCCGTGCCGACAAACACCGCTTCCTGCCCCAGCAACTCACCTGTCTCCTTGTCCTTGTATAAGCTCCCCGGGTGGTAGATGCCGTAGTCCTGACCCGGGGTCAGCGATCCCTGCACATACAGTGTGTCTCCCTCCAGCATGCCGATATGCGCCTCATCGTTGCCGAGCACATAAGGCAGCTGTTTCGCCTGCTGGCTGTCGGCCAGGATATGGTCGGTACGCAGGTAGGGACCTATCTCGCTGAGCGGCAACGTCGGGATCGGATTGGCCTTGTTCTCGTAACGGCTCTTGGGAGAGAGGTGAACCACTGGCTTGCCCCCCTGCATCGCTTTGCCGAGGCGAGGCTCACCATTGACCCAGCTCAGATGCAGCACGTCACCGGGATAGATCCAGTGCGGGTTGGCAATCTGGGGATTGATGTTCCAGAGACGGGGCCAGAGCCAGGGTTGTGCCAGATATCGGCCTGAAATATCCCAGAGGGTGTCACCCTTTTGCACGACATAGCGCTCGGGATAACCCGCTTTCAGTGTCAACTGGTCGGCCATGGCAGCCTGGCTCAGAGTGGCCAGCAGGCAAGCGAGGATGGTTTGCTTCAGATACATAACACTCCCTGTTACTTCTGCGCGCAAAGTGTTGCTGTTTTTTGTCGGCGTAAATGACTAGAATTACGCCAATATTGACTGCATTTATACGAAACTAAAGAAAAAACTATGGCCATTCTAGATGTATTGCGTTTTCCCGATGAACGTCTGCGCACAGTTGCAGCCCCTGTCGAGACCTTTACACCCGAGTTACAACACATTGTAGATGATATGTTCGAAACCATGTACGCGGAGGAAGGCATAGGCCTGGCCGCCACTCAGGTCGACATTCATCAGCGCATCATAGTGATCGATGTCTCCGAGAACCGTGAAGATCCTCTGGTATTGATCAACCCCGAGATCCTCGAGCAAGCGGGCAGCACAGGCATCGAAGAGGGCTGCCTCTCGGTGCCCGACCACAGAGCTCTGGTGCCACGCGCAGAGTGGGTCAAGGTACGTGCGCTGGATCGCAACGGCCAGCCGTTCGAGCTGGAAGCGGACGATCTGCTCGCTATCTGCATACAGCATGAGATGGATCATCTGATCGGCAAGCTGTTTGTGGATTACTTGTCCCCGCTCAAGCGCCAGCGCATTCGCCAGAAGCTGGAAAAGATGGCCCGTGAAGATCGCAAAGCCCTCTGAGGATCTGCCCCATTGAATAAGCTGAAACTGATTTTTGCCGGTACTCCCGACTTCGCCGCCCGTCACCTGGCGGCGTTGTTGTCTTCCGACCACGAGGTCGTTGCCGTTTATACCCAGCCGGACAAGCCTGCTGGCCGTGGTCAGAAGCTCACCGCCAGCCCGGTCAAGGAACTGGCTCTGACCCACAATCTGCCGGTTTACCAACCAGCTTCCCTGCGCAAGGAAGAGGCGCAAGCCGAGCTGGCTTCTCTGGGCGCCGACTTGATGGTGGTAGTGGCCTACGGCTTGATCCTGCCCAAGGTGGTGCTCGATACCCCGCGTCTGGGCTGTATCAACGTGCATGGATCCCTGCTGCCGCGCTGGCGCGGTGCAGCCCCGATACAGCGCTCCATCTGGGCGGGTGATACCGAAACCGGCGTGACCATCATGCAGATGGATGTCGGGCTGGATACTGGCGCCATGATCAGAAAAGTGACCTGTCCCATCGCCGCCGACGAAACCTCCACCAGCCTGTATGACAAGCTGGCCGAGCTGGGCCCGCAGGCACTGGTCGACACCATCAATGCCATGGCCGCTGGTGAAACCGCAGCCGAGGAGCAAGACGATGCGCTGGCCAACTATGCCGAGAAGCTCTCCAAAGAGGAGGCTCGCATCGACTGGTCGATGGAAGCCGTCGCCATAGAGCGCTGCATCCGCGCCTTCAATCCCTGGCCCATCAGCTGGTTTGAGGTGGCGGGACAGACTATCAAGGTGTGGCAAGCCGAAGTGGTGGACAGTGAGCACAGTCAACCCGCTGGCACCCTGCTCAAGGCCGACAAGCAGGGGATCGACATCGCTACCGGCCTGGGTGTCCTGCGCCTGCTGACCCTGCAACCACCCGGCAAGAAGGCCATGTCCGTTTCGGATCTGCTCAACTCTCGCCGCGACTGGTTTGAACCCGGCACGCAATTGAATTGAAACAAGCGGGGCCCAGGCCCCGACTTGCGCATCTAAGGTAACACTATGAAAACACGTGCACAGGCCGCTCTCGTTATTCAACAGGTGCTGGATCAGGGCCAATCCCTCTCCGCTGTTCTGCCTGCTGCCCAGGAGAAGGTTGCGCCCCGCGATCGCGCCCTCCTGCAAGAACTCTGCTATGGCACCCTGCGCTGGCTGCCACGCCTCGACGCTGCGGTGGGCGAGATGATGGACAAGCCGCTCAAGAACAAGAGCCGCATCTTCCACTATCTGATCCTGGTCGGTCTCTATCAGCTCATCTATACCCGCATTCCGGCTCATGCCGCTGTGGCCGAGACAGTCAACGCCGTCAAGCTGCTCAAGGGTACCTCCTTGCGCGGCCTCATCAACGGTGTGCTGCGCAACTTCCAGCGCAGCGCCGAAGTCATATTGCTGCGCATCGACCGAGTCCCCAGTATTCGCCTCGGTCACCCTGAGTGGCTCACCAAGCGCCTGCGTCAGGCCTATCCCGAAGATTGGGAATTCATCATGGAGGCCAACAATCAGCGCCCCCCCATGTGGATCCGCAACAATAGCCAGCGCCAGGGCCGCGAGCAGATGCTGGCTCGCATGGCCGAGGTCGGCATCAATGCGGTTGCCGGTCAGGAGGGCGAAGATTGCATTCTGCTGGAACGTCCCTGCGACGTGACCAAGCTGCCCGGTTTCGAGACAGGTGACTGCTCGGTACAGGATGGCGCGGCGCAACAGGCCGCCCGACTGCTCGATCCGCAGCCGGGCGAGTGGGTGCTGGATGCCTGCGCCGCTCCCGGTGGCAAGACGGCTCACCTGCTTGAGCGTCAACCCGCACTGGCTGGCGTAGTGGCCGTGGATGCCGACGAGAACCGCCTCAAGCGGGTGCAGGAAAACCTGGATCGTATCGGCCTCCAGGCCCGGGTGATCCATGGCGATGCCAGCACCCCTGAGCTGTGGTGGCCAGAAGGCCAGTTCGACCGCATCCTGCTGGACGCCCCCTGCTCCGCCACCGGTGTCATCCGTCGTCACCCCGACATCAAGTGGTTGCGCCGGGATCAGGACATCCGCGAGCTGGCCGAGTTGCAGCGCCGTATTCTGATCGCCCTCTGGTCGAAACTGAAAAGCGGCGGTACTCTGCTCTACGCTACCTGCTCAGTGCTGCCGGAAGAGAACCGCGAACAGATCCGCGCCTTCCTGGCCGCCACGCCGGATGCAACCCTGATGCCGCTGCACGCGCAGGACACACCAGATTGCCCGGGCCGCCAGTTCCTGCCAGGCGAAGCCGAGATGGATGGCTTCTACTACGCCAAGCTGATCAAGCGATAGGCAGAGCAGTGACCATGATCATGAGGGGTGCTGGCTGACGGCCCCCATTACTGCGCAACATAGAGCACGTTTTCCCTATGAAGATCAACATGTTGATGACTGATCCCTGCCATATTGTCAGCGGTAACAATCCATCCTCGTCCCATGAGGGGTCCCTATGAAGATCATCATTCTGGGCGCAGGTCAGGTCGGTGGCACCCTGGCCGAGAACCTGGCCGGAGAGAACAACGACATCACCATAGTCGATACCGACAGCGACCGTCTGCGGGAGCTGCAGGACAAGTTCGACCTGCGGGTGGTGAATGGTCACGGCGCCCACCCCAGGGTACTGCGCGAGGCGGGTGCACAGGATGCGGACATGCTGGTGGCGGTCACCAACAGCGACGAAACCAACATGATCGCCTGCCAGGTGGCCTACTCCCTGTTCAATACCCCGAACAAGGTGGCGCGCATTCGCTCCCCGGCTTATCTGACCGAGCGGGACCGGCTGTTTTTACCGGAATCCGTGCCGGTGGATCACCTGATAGCGCCGGAACAACTGGTCACCGACTATGTTCGCCGACTGATCGAATATCCCGGCGCCTTGCAAGTGGTGGACTTTGCCGGTGGCAAGGTGGGTCTGGTGGCAGTCAAGGCCTACTATGGTGGCCCCCTGGTGGGCAATGCTCTCTCCACTCTGCGGGATCACATGCCCAACATAGAGACCCGGGTAGCGGCCATCTTCCGCCAGGGCCGCTCCATCCGTCCGCAAGGCACCACCATCATAGAAGCGGATGACGAAGTGTTCTTCGTCGCTGCCGCCGGTCATATTCGGGCCGTCATGTCGGAGCTCCAGCGGCTCGAGAGCCCTTATCGCCGCATCATGATAGTCGGGGGTGGCAACATAGGGGCCGGTCTCGCCCGTCAGCTGGAGAAGCGCTACAGCGTCAAGCTCATAGAGCGCAACCAGAAGCGGGCCGAGCAACTCTCGGAACAGTTGGAGAACACCATCGTCTTCTGTGGTGATGCAGCGGATCAGGAGTTGCTGGCCGAGGAGCACATCGATCAGATCGATGTCTTCATCGCGGTCACCAACGAAGATGAGGCCAACATAATGTCGGCCCTGCTTGCCAAGAAGATGGGTGCCAAGAAGACAATGGTGCTTATCCAGCGCAGCGCCTACGTGGACCTGGTGCAGGGCGGCTCCATCGACATCGCCATCTCGCCACAGCAGGCCACCATTTCGGCCCTGCTGACCCACGTGCGCCGGGCCGATATTGCCAACGTCTACAGCCTGCGACGCGGGGCGGCCGAAGCCATAGAGGCCATAGCCCACGGTGACGAGAACACCTCCAAGGTGGTGGGCAAGACGGTGGGCGAGCTCAAGCTGCCGCCCGGCACCACCATAGGCGCCGTTGTCCGTGGTGATGAGGTGCTGATCGCCCACGATCGCACCCAGATCCAGCAGGATGACCATGTGGTGATGTTCCTGGTGGACAAGAAGTACATACCGGAAGTGGAACGGCTGTTCCAGCCAAGTCCCTTCTTCCTGTAATCTGCCATGCATCCAGCCAGCACAACCCAGACCCGGCACTGCCTCCCAATCGAGGTATCCGGGTCTCTTGTCACTCAACGACCAGGTTATCCTGCATGATCAAGCTGCGTCCTATCATCTTCACTCTGGGGCTGGTGCTCTCCAAGCTGGCCCTGTTTATGTGGTTGCCCACCCTGCTTGCCCTGTTCACCGGCTCGGAGGGATTTGTCGAGTTCCTCAAATCCGTGCTGATCACCCATGGTGCTGCTTTGCTCTGCCTCCACTACGGCCGCAAGGCGGCGTTTCACCTCGGCGTGCGTGAGATGTTCCTGCTCACCACCTCTGTCTGGGTCGTTGCCTGCATCTTCGGGGCATTGCCCTTCGTCTTCATCACCCACATCGGCTTTGCCGATGCCTATTTCGAGACAATGTCAGGGGTCACCACCACGGGATCCACAGTGCTCTCGGGGCTGGACGGCATGGCACACAGCATACTGCTGTGGCGTTCTACCCTGCAGTGGCTGGGGGGCGTGGGCTTTATCGTGATGGCGGTGGCGGTACTGCCCTACCTCAACGTGGGCGGCATGAAATTGTTCCAGACCGAGAGCTCGGATTGGTCTGACAAGAGTGCCCCCCGCGCCAAGACGGTGGCCAACAACATAGTGGTGGTCTATCTGGTGCTCTCCATGTGTTGCTTCCTCGCCTACTGGGTGAGCGGCATGACGCTGTTCGAGGCGGTCAACCACGCCATGACCACGCTCAGTACCGGAGGGTATTCCACCTCGGACCAATCCATGTCCCATTTTTCCCATTCGGCGCACTGGATAGGTACCCTTTTCATGTTTCTCGGGGGGCTGCCCTTCCTGCTCTATGTGCAGAGCCTGAGTCGCCGTGACAACAGCCTGCTCAAGGATGCCCAGGTGCAGGGCTTCTTCTGGCTGGTAGTCTGGGTCACAGTCGTCGTCACCTTTTACCTGTGGATCAGAGACATCTACGGCTTTATGGATGCCCTGCGCATCAGCAGCTTCAATATCGTCTCCGTGCTCACCACTACGGGGTATGGCCTCGGCGACTTCGGTACCTGGGGCCCCCTCACCAGCATCATCTTCATCATCTTGCTGGCACTGGGCGCCTGTTCCGGCTCCACTGCCGGCGGTCTCAAGATTTTCCGGGTGCAGGTAGCATTCGCCCTGTTCAAAAAGCAGATGCGCCAGCTGATGCATCCCTCCGCTGTCTTCCCGCAGAAGTACAACGGCCGTCCAGTCAGCGATGCCATCATTCGATCCATGATCTCTTTCGTGCTGGCCTACTTCGCCATCATATTGCTGATCGCCGCCCTGCTCGCCGCCATCGGCCTGGACCCCCTGACCGCCATCTCGGGTTCCATCACTGCGGTTGCAAACGTGGGCCCCGGCATGGGCCCCGTCATAGGACCCAGCACCAACTTCGCCACCCTGCCGGATTCGGCCAAGTGGATATTGTCGTTCGGCATGCTGCTGGGGCGCCTCGAGATCCTGACCGTGGCCGTGATCTTCTTCCCCTCGTTCTGGAAGCAGTAATTCCTGCCAGGATAGCGAGAACACAGAAAACAGAAGGGCAGCCCTGCGGCTGCCCTTCTCCATCTCATATGCTGACAAGGCTCGGAGCTATTCGGCCGGGTCTTCCCGTTCCAGCGCGCGATTGACCAGCGTCTCTGGCAGGGGCTTGGTCACCTCCACCCCCAGCTCGCGGAAACGCTCAACCTGGGCGATCAGGTTGCCACGGCCGTTGACCAGCCGTCCCATCGCCTTGTCATAGCTCTCCTGCGCCTTGTGAAGGCTGCCCCCCATCTGCTGCATCTCTTCCACAAACAGCCGCAGCTTCTCGTAGAGGCGCCCGGCACGCTCGGCAATCTGGCGGGCATTCTGGTTCTGCCGCTCGTAGCGCCACAGGTTCTCTATGGTCCGCAGCGCCACCATCAGGTTGGTGGGGCTTACCAGCAAGATGTTGTTGTCGAGCCCGTAGCGTACCAGGGAAGGGTCCGCCTCCAGCGCGGTAAGGAAGGCGGGCTCCACCGCCACAAACATCAACACATAGTCGAGGGTACGCACCCCAGGCAGCTGCTGGTAATCCTTGCGGCCCAGCTCGCGGATATGGTTGCGCACCGAGGCGATGTGCTCCTTGAGCGCTACCGCTTTTTCCAGCGCGTCATCGGCGTTGTACCAGCGCTCGTAGGCGGTCAGCGACACCTTGGCATCGATGATGATGTCTTTCTCTTGCGGCAGATGGACGATCACGTCGGGCTGATAGCGCTTGCCCTTGTCCAGCTCGATATTGACCTGGGTGTGGTACTCGTGGCCCTCACGCAGACCGCATTCACTGAGGATGCGGGCCAGCACCACCTCCCCCCAGTTACCCTGCTGCTTGCTGTCCCCCTTGAGGGCGCGGGTCAGGGCTGCCGCCTCTTCGGTCATGCGGGCGTTGAGCTCGGCCAGACGCTCCAGTTCGAACTTGAGGCTGTGACGCTGGGCCGTCTCCTGGGCATGGGTTTCTCCCACCTGGCGACGGAAGCCTTCCAGCTGCTCTTTCAGCGGTGTCAGCAGCAGATCCAGACTGTTCTGGTTCAGGTCGCGAAAGTTACCCGAGTTCTGCTCGAAAATACGGTTTGCGAGGTTTTCAAACTGCTGGCTGAGACGCTGTTCCCCATCCCGCTGCAGTTGCAGCTTCTCGGCTGCGGCCAGTCGCTCGCTGCGCAGGGTAGCTTCGGCATCCTTGAGGCGGGCAGTGAGCTTGATGAGCAGGGTCTGCTGCTGATCCAGCTTCTGCTGACCCTGCATCCGTTCATCCTGCAATTCGTCGAAGCGATCCTGCAGCGCCTGATGGCGCTCGTGGGTCAGCAGCAACTCCTGCTCCTGGGCGCTGGCAAAGCGGCGCCCTGCCAACCAGCCGACACAGAGGGCGAGCAGGGCTGCCAGCAGCGCCGGCCCCCAGGTCGCCAGCTCGATCATTTGCGGCTCCGTTGACGCAGGAAGAGCTCAAGGTAACGGTTAAGCAGCAGCCAGAGCAGCACGTAGAGGAGGTAAGCGGCCAGCACCACCCACTTGTGACTGTTAACCCCGGTATCGAGCTCGGCGAATTCGATACCCTTGATGCGACAGTAAGCCCACATCAGCAGAGGGAAGATATACAACAGAGAAGCACGCCACAAAAATAACCACATGAGTTCATTCAATCCCGCAAAAAGACCTGCCTAGCTTACACAAGGGCAACCCGGCTTGCGATCCTGACCGCCGCTATTCTCTGGCTTGCCAGCAGAAACTTGGATAAAATTAACCCCTAATAGGTATCAGGGGTGAGCATGACTCATTTTTTCTGTCGATGGCTGACGCACGCACTGGGGGGCACCCGCAAACCGGACGTGGTCTGTCACGAGGCTCGCCCGCCATGGGCCATCGAAGAGTCCCAGTACCTCTCCCTCTGCACCCGTTGCGGCGAGTGCTTCAAGGCCTGCCCCAACGGCCTGCTCAAACCGGCCAGTCAACCCGAATACGAGGGTACCGCAATCGCCGGCACCCCTGTGCTGGATCTCGCCTGCGGCCAGTGCAGCTATTGTGGCAGCTGTGCCAGAGCCTGCCCGACCGGCGCTCTCGATCTGCAATGGGGGCGCCAGGTGCAGACCCGGGTTCAGATTGAAGCGAGCTGTCAGGCCAAGCAGGGCTTCTACTGCCTGCTGTGTGAAGATGCCTGTCCCCAGCAGGCGATCAAGGCCACCAGCGATGGGGTGAGCGTCAACATGGCGGCATGCGATGGCTGCGGTGCCTGCGGTCTCGCCTGCCTGCACGGCGCCATCACCCTGATCCCCCAGCTTTGACGCTCCCAGGACCCCGTCTTCAGCACTGAAACCATATTCACCTGCTACCAGACGCCAGAAAGCACAAAGGGGCCCGTGGGCCCCTCATGGTCTGACGCTGGCCCTATGCCATGGCCAGAATGGAGTCGTGCTCAATGCCGAGCAGATGGCAGAGACGAGTGGGATCCCGCACCGCATCGGCCAATGTGTATTCCCCCAGCACCTCGAGGAAGGCGTTCATGGCACGGCGCAGAATACCCTGAATGCGACAGCCACCGGAGAGGCGGCAGTTCTCGCGCTTGCAATCCACAGGGCAGAGCACGTGTTCCATGTCCATCACCACATCACGCAGGTTGATGGAGACGGCGGAGCGACCGAGGCGGATGCCGCCATGCTTGCCGCGTACCGTCTCTATGTACCCCTTGATCCCAAGCTGATGCACTATCTTGACCACGTGGTTGCGGGAGATGGCAAAGGTATCGGCCACCTCAGTGATGGTCGACAGGCGATCTCCCGGCTGAACCGCCAAAAAAGTCAGGGTACGCAGGGCATAGTCGGTAAATCGTGTCAGTTGCATGGTCGCACTTGCCTCTTACTACAAGCTGGAAATCAGGACGACAACCTAAAGCTAAGAGGCGGGACAGCTCTTGCGCCCGCGCAGAGTCCGCATCTTAATCCGAGTCGTGGAGTGACAAGGTTAAGAGCAGCTCAGGCGGGTGTCGATGAAGATGCACATAAATCGACACTTTCTTTGATTGATCGCAAACTTGCAGGCTGGCTCCCGGGTTTGAGGGGTTTTGGGCGGCTAACTTCGCCGCGCCATCCCCAAGGCCGGCGCGGATCGGCATGCACCACACGACTCCTGCTGTGTGGATTCAATGGGGCTGCTTGAGCCAGT
>Ga0115550_1001032_pt1 | contig 21751 bp, 20 predicted proteins | sample COGITO_mtgs_1005_FD_87177 | JGI IMG/M metagenome (GOLD analysis project Ga0115550, IMG submission 87177) | Pelagic marine microbial communities from North Sea - COGITO_mtgs_100511 | ecosystem: Environmental > Aquatic > Marine > Epipelagic | place: Germany:Helgoland, sampling site Kabeltonne... | reverse complement strand
TGGGGATACTCAGTATCCGAGCCCGGTATTGATCCGCCGTTTACAGGAGCGTTTGGTCATTGAAGTTTAATCGGCTTTACACCCTGCTCGCGGGCGCGGCGCTGACAGTTGCCGTGGCCGGGGGCTATGTATATCACAAGTGGCAGCAGGTGGAGACGCTCACCAACAAGGGGCCGACCCGCCTCTTTACCGTCGAGAAAGGGGCCCATGCGGCGCGCCTGATCGCCGAGCTGGGGGAGGGGGAAACCAGTCCCTGGGCCGTGCGGCTTTGGCTGCGTGGTCACCCCGAGCTGGTTGCCATCAAATCCGGTACCTACGAGATCAAGGAAGGGGCGCCACTTAAAGAGACCCTTTCTCTGTTTGCATCGGGCAAGGAGTTTCACTTCAGCCTCACTTTCGTCGAGGGGTCCCGTTTTGAGGACTGGCTGAAGCAGCTCTCCGGCGCGCCCTATCTGGAACGGCTGACCGTGGAGCAATCTGAAGCCGATCTGGCTCACGAGCTTGGCATCGACAATGGCAAGCTGGAGGGCTGGTTCCTGCCGGAGACCTACGCCTATACCACCCATGCCAGCGACATCTCCATACTGCGTCGCGCTTATCAGGACATGAAAGCCTTCCTGCAACAGAACTGGGACAAGCGCCAGGCCAATCTGCCCTACAAGACCCCTTATGAAGCGCTGATCATGGCTTCCATCATCGAAAAAGAGACGGGCCAGCCGGATGAGCGGGCGCAGATCGCCTCCGTGTTCGTCAACCGCTTGCGTCTTGGCATGAAGCTGCAGACAGATCCTACCGTCATCTACGGGGTCAAGGATCGTTACGATGGCAATATCCGCCGCAGCGATCTGACGGACGTGAATCCGTACAACACCTATGTGATCGATGGCCTGCCGCCTACGCCCATCGCCATGCCCGGCAAGGCTTCCATCGAAGCAGCCCTCAACCCCAAGTCGACCGACTATCTCTATTTCGTCGCCAAAGGGGGCGGTGCCCACTATTTCTCCAAGACCCTCGATGAACACAATCGGGCGGTTCGCGAATACATATTGAAGAAACCCTAATGTCTAAATTTATCGTGATTGAAGGACTGGAAGGGGCAGGGAAGAGCTCCGCGGTACGTTATGTTACCGATTATCTGCAACGCCACGGCATCGATCAGATCGAATGCACCCGTGAGCCTGGGGGAACCCCGCTGGCCGAGCGGATGCGCGCCATCGTCAAGGAGGTGCACGACGAGCGCCTTACCATCGAAGCCGAGCTGTTGCTGATGTATGCCTCCCGGGTGCAGCTGGTCGAGACCCGGATCAAGCCGGCTCTGGCTGAGGGTCGCTGGGTGGTGGGGGATCGCCACGATCTCTCCTCCCAGGCCTATCAGGGCGGCGGGCGTGGCATCGATGCGGCGCTCATCGGCGCCATCAAGCAGGCGGTGCTCGGTGACTTCAAACCGGATCTCACCCTCTATCTCGATATCGATCCTGCCCTTGGTTTGCAGCGAGCCCGTCATCGTGGCGAGCTGGACAGGATCGAACTGGAGCAGCTCAGCTTCTTCGAGCGCACTCGCAGCCGTTATCTCGAACTGGCCGCCAAGGATGATTCCATCCGGGTGATCGATGCCGGCCAAACTCCGGATCAGGTCAAAGCCGCCATCGAGGCCGCACTGGCTCATTATCTGTCGAACGAGCACGTATGTATCCCTGGCTGATCCCGGATTGGCATGCCCTGAGTCAGACGGCCGAGGCCGGTCGGCTGGGCCACGCCTGGTTGTTGCTCGGGGATCCCGGTCTTGGCAAGGAGCAGCTTGCAGAACGATTGGCGCGCTTGCACCTCTGCCAGCAGCCGGATCGCGGAGAGCCCTGTGGCCAGTGCCACTCGTGCCAGCTGTTTGACAAGGGACATCACCCGGATCTTGGTACCGTTACAGTCGACAGCAAGACCATAGGGGTCGAAGCTATTCGCGAGATCTGCGCTCGCTTGCAGAACTCGGCCCAGCTTGGCCGGGGCAAAGTGGTGATCATCCCGGATGCGGAGCGCATGACGGAGTCCGCTGCCAACGCCTTGCTGAAAACATTGGAAGAGCCGGCCGGCGACAGTCTCTTGCTGCTGATTGCCTCCCAGGTTTCCCGTCTGTTGCCCACTATCCTGAGCCGCTGTCACAAGCACGTCTGCCAGTTGCCGACGGAAGGGGAGACAGTGCGCTGGCTGGCCGAGCAGGGTCACCAGGCCACATTGGCTCAGGTGCGGATCTGCCAGGGGGCTCCACTGCGGGTGCTGCGTTACATCGAAGAGCAGCAGGATGGCAAACGCAGGGAGTTGCTGGAGAGTTTCGTCTCACTGTCACTGACCCCGACTCGGGCCACCCATGTCTGCAGCCAGCTGGCTGATGAAACTCAGGTCAGGCTGCACTGGTTGCAGCTGTTCTTGTGCGATGCACTCAAGACTCAGGCCGGCTGTGGTCATCATCAGCTGGCGATGCCGGATCTGGCTGCCCTCAGTCAGCAGTTGGCCGAGGGCAGCTCCAGCGAAAAGTTGCTGGAGGCGGAGCAGCAGCTCGTGGCGCTCAAGGCCGCCTGCCAACCTGGCCAGCTCTCCAATCCCACCATTCATCTGATGAACTGGCTCAGCCGCTGGTTATAAATCTGACAAGACGCAAAGGTTCTTTATGTTACTCGTTGATTCCCATTGCCACCTCGATCGCCTCAGCTATGGCAGCAAGCAGACCAACATGGCCGACGTGCTGGCCAAGGCTGCGCAGCAGGACGTGGGATACTTTCTTTGTGTGAGCGTGACTCAGGCACAGTTCCCGACCATGCTGGCGGCGATCGCCCCTTATCCCCAGGTGTTTGCTTCCTGTGGCGTGCATCCGCTCAATCAGGAACCCGGTGTCGATGCCGAGCTGTTGCTCACGCAGGCCAGCGATGCAAGAGTGGTGGCCATCGGGGAAACCGGGCTCGACTACTTCTATTCGCCGGAAAACAAGGAGGTGCAGCAAGCCTCCTTCCGCGAACACATTCGGGTCGCTCGTGCCTTGAACAAGCCGCTGATCATTCACACCCGTGATGCCCAGCAAGATACCCTGCAGATCATGCGTGAAGAGGGGGCCGACCAGGTGGGCGGTGTGTTGCACTGTTTCACCGAATCCCTGGAGATGGCCCAGGCCGCGATGGAGATGGGTTTTTATATTTCCATTTCCGGCATAGCGACCTTCAAGAATGCATCCGCGCTACAAGCCGTGGTCAAGGCGTTGCCGCTGGAACGCTTGCTGGTTGAAACAGACTCTCCTTATCTCGCCCCTGTGCCTCATAGGGGGAGGGAGAACGAACCTGCCTTTGTGCGAGATGTTGCCCAGTTTATTGCCGACCTTCGTCAGATGCCGCTGACCGAGTTGGCACAGGTGACCAGCCGAAACTTCTTTGAACTGTTCAAGTTGGCAAAAAAATAAACGACTAGGCCCCGGATATAGGGGCCTCTTTATTTAAAATCATCCGCACACTTCCCCTCGTTATCACTGCCATGCTACTTGTTATCTCTCACAGATCATTGAATGTCAGCGAGATGAGGTCGTTGATAAACTTGTTTATTACAGATGATGTTGCTGCAGGTGAACATCGAGGTTCAGGGGGTTTAATTAGAGGTTCTATAAGTATCGATAATATTCATTATCGATACTTGATGTATATGAAAGATCCTGTAAGATCCTCTCAAACTCCGCATTGAATCATAGGCTTACGTGGCTTATCCAACTGTTTCACCCCCTGTTTATCAGTCATTGCAGACTGTGTTCGATCCTCAGCTCAATAGTCGGGCGAGACGCTTCTTGCGCAGTGCCAAAGCGGATTCCACCCTCAATGCCTATCAGGCTGATACCCGTATTTTCGTATTCTGGTGCCAGCTTCACGGGCTTGACCCGCTGCAAACCACTCATCACGACATCATGAATTTTCTGGCGGATCAGGCCGATGGCATATTGGCGGACTGGGTGTGGCTGGATAAAGAGGAAGGGAAAGGGGAGCTGCGCAACGGTGAACCACGTAAGCCTGCGACCCTGGTCAGGCGACTAGCCGGGATCCGCTACGCCTTCAAGCAGAAAGGCATTCATCCCATGCCGACCGAGCATGCCGAAATCAAGGAGATGATGCGTGGCATAGTGCGTCTTGGTGATAACCGCAAGCGCAAGACGGGGGCGCTGACCCTGCAACCGCTGGCCAGGGTACTCGATGAAATCGACACCTCCAACCTGGCCGGTTTACGGGATCACACCCTGCTGCTGCTGATGTTCAGTGGAGCCTTGCGCCGCTCGGAGGCGGCCAGAATCGAGGTCAGCGATCTCGATTTTGTGGGGCAGGGGATCAGGCTTCGACTCAAGCCAAGCAAGCATCAGCTCCATGAAACCGAGATAGCGCTCATACCCGGCAAGCAATATTGTCCCGTCTCGGCGCTGCACACCTGGCTTAAAAAAAGCCGGATCGGCGAAGGTGCGCTGTTTCGTCGCATGAACCGCTGGGGTCAGCTTATGTCGGAACCCCTCGGCCCCCAGGGGATAAACCTGATGATCAAGCGGCGCACCGGCCAGGCCATCGATGATCTCCATGTCAGTGGCCACAGCCTGCGGCGGGGATTCATCACCTCGGCCGTCACCGCCGGCAAGCCCATGAACAAGATCATAGAGGTGACTCGCCACAAGGACATGCGTACCCTGCAGGAGTATTTCGACGACGCCCACAAGTTCTCCGATCACGCTCTGGATGGCTTGTTGTGACACTCCGCGTCACTTGATTTTTTATGTTAAATCATATCTTGTTGATCTGATGATATATTTATCGCGCTTTGCCAAAGTGCCCGATGGGAGGGGAGAGCCTTCTTGTTCAGGCAACAATGCACTACAGGTTAGAGATAACAAACATTAAAACAGAACATTGCAAGGTCATATGAGCCAGGAAATAAACGTGAATGAGCCCCAAGCGGCTGCCCCACACAACAATGCCGAACGACAGCGCCAGCATGTGAAACGCAAGCAGGAAACCCATAGCCGGTTGCAGTGCTGGATAAGCAATCGCCATGCCGAGCGGTTACAGGAATTGGGACTGCACCTTGAAGACAGTCAGGCTTCGCTCATCGAGCAGGCGATCGATCTGCTCTATCAGCATGAGTTGTCATCCCAACCCCAGGTTGAGAAAGAGATGGCAGATGTGCTTGAGTGAAAGGCAGAAAACAGAACGTCCGGACATAAAAAAAGCCAGGTACGAATTCCTTGTACCTGGCATAGGGGAATTGGCTCCTTGCAGAGCCGTGCGCTAACTGGTGTTCGGATAGCCTTAAGCTTAGACAAGGCTCAAGGCTTTTCAAGATCCGAATAAAAGTTCAACCGAAGTGTGGGTTTTCCAGACTCGATCAGGCGCGGCGCTTATGCACCGAACAGATTGTTGTCGCGCACCAGCTCACGGGGCAGGGCGTTCTTGACCCGGCTACCGACCCACTTCCCCATGCCCAGGGTATGCCCCTGATAACGAACGATCACTTCGCCAGTGCCTGCCTCCTGCTCGGGCCAGACATCCCGCCCCATCATGAATTCTCGCGCATTGGCACTGTCGAGTTCGACAACCCCTTGTGTCGCCTTGTCGCCATAGGCCAGCGCCCACTCATGGGTAAGGCGATAGCCCTTCTTGAAGGTCTCCGCCAGCTTGATGCCGATGCGATCGAAACGCAGCTTGCCCTGCACCTGCCCAAACAGGTGAGGGAAGAGCCAGATCTCGTCATTGCGACCAAACAGCTGACCTTGGGGCACCACACCAAAATTGGCTTCAATCTCGTACAACATGGGCTCAGCCTCTTTGGCCAGCAGTGGCGAGAAGGGGAACTTGCCGAGTTTGCCCGGCTTGAACATGGTGTTGGGCACTGAGTGATGCTTGCGCAATCTGGCGACGAAAAAGCCTTCACTGTCGAAGATCTGGGGCCAAACGTGCAGATATCCTTCGGGTGTACAGGCCTGCTCCGCATTGGGGAACAGGTCGGCCAGCGAATCAACGGTCAGGGCATCGCCGAACTTGTCCAGCAGAGACTGACAGACCGCCTGATTCTCCTGCTGGCTCAAGGTGCAAGTGGAGTAGACCAGCACGCCGCCGGGTTTAAGGGCGTGAAAGGCGCTCTCCAACAACCCTTGCTGCACCGCCGCAATCTCGTCGATGCTCCCGATACTCCAGTTGCGCAAGGCATCTTCATCTTTGCGCACCGTCCCTTCGCCGGAGCAGGGGGCATCGAGCAAGATGGCATCGAAGGTCTCCGGCAACCACTGGCCAAACACCTTGGCATCGAAGTGAGTCATGCCCACATTGGTGACGCCGCAGCGCTGGATGTTGGCACTCAGCACCTTGAGCCGACTGCTGGAATATTCATTGGCAACCAGCATGCCCTGATTGTTCATCAGCGCTGCTATCTGGGTGGTCTTGGAACCAGGGGCGGCCGCCGCATCCAGCAGCATGCCATCTCGCTTGACCCGATCGCTGGCAAATAGCGCCGTCACCGGCAACATGGAGCTCGCTTCCTGAATATAAAAGAGGCCGCTCAGGTGCTCTGCCGTATTGCCAAGGGGCACGGACTCATCGGCCCGGGTCAACCAGAAACCGGTCTCGCACCAGGGAACGGCATCGAGTTGCCAGCCAAGTGGCTGCATCTGCATCACAAAGTCGGAGACAGATATCTTCAGCGTGTTCACCCGGATGCTGCGCCGCAGCGGCCGCCGACAACTGGCTACGAATTCATCCATGGAGAGATGAGCCGGCATGATGGCCGCAATATGGTGCAAGAAGTGATCGGGAAGATAGATATTGTCGTGCACGGCGCCGTCTCGTTGACCCAAAATAAGGGGCGATATCCTATCACAAGGCTAGGAATTTTCTTAACAGTGCCGACCGGCAACATAAAAAAGCCCGGCGTCATGGCCGGGCTGGTGTGATAGGAAAGAGACGATCAGGGCAGAATGCGAGGGCTCCACTCCAGCCACTCTTTCTCTGCCTTGCCATGCAAGGGGTAACGATGGCCCGCCTTGACGGTCGGCCCCATCTCCCGCTCGGGGGTATTGAAAGCAATGCCGCCCGCCAGCAGGCTCTGCAAGGTTTCCACTTCGATGGTGCCCCCGGTCAAACCTATGTCGGCCTTGACGCCGGAGACGTTCCAGAAGCGGGTGTTGGCCCGAACCAGGTGGGCATACTCCTGATCCACGCTCACATCGATCAACACTTCGCTGCCATCGCGTGCCAACGCCACGCCTGTGACGCTGCCCACCACCAGTTTGCGAAACAGCAAGGGGCTGCCAACACTCAAGCCGCTGACCGACGGGCTCTTGAGGGTCAAGGCCAGTCCAACCGGGCCCGTCTGACTCAAGGGGAAACGGTCCTTGCCCGCCCCCTGGCCTGGCTGAGCCTCCACGAAGGCTCCCTTGATCAGGGTATCGAGGTGAGCTATGCCGCCCAATCCTAACTTGGCTTGTACCAGGGTAAAACGGGCGCCGGATTGCATAAAGCGCTCCGCATACTGACCATCCAGCTCGGCCTTGAAGATCACCTGACCCAACGATGGCTCCAGCTCGATTTGCTCAATCTTGCCGATGTCGACACCGCGATAGCGGATTGGGCTGCCGACCCCCAGACCCGGATTGTTGTCGGCCACCAGGGAGAGGGCGCGCACTTTCGCCCGTGCCTGCTCTTTGCTATCAAACAGTTGATGGCTGCTGCGGCCGGTTCCCAGCCGGTCAAACTCGATGGCACCGCGCAGCAGGGTAGCAAGATTGCCCACCTTGACGTGTACGCCATCGACGCGCACCCGGGTATCCAGGGCCGGTTTTTTCCAGAACTGCGGCTGCCGGGAGAGCAGGGGAGCATAAACGCCGTCAATCTCCAGTTCGATCTCCACCCCTTCTTTGGCCGCGCGCAGTTGCTTGACCTTGCCCGCCTCAAGCCCCAGATAGAGCACGGGGGAGCCGATGCCGATACCATCTGCCTGCTCTGCCTTGAGCAACCAGTGCTGAGGCTTGGCATCACGAGTACCGAGCAATGCCAGCTCCTGGCTCGGGTAGAGGCGGTTGATGCGCTCACCGGTGACGGCCTGCACCAGCTTGATACCGCCGCCAATCCAGGCGCTGGCCGGGCTGGTTTCCACCTTGATACCGCTAAGATCGGCATCGATCTGCAGTGGTGACGCCCGATAGAAACGGGCCCGTTTCAGCAAGTGCTGATATTGCGTATTGACCACCAGAGCGACGCTGGCATTGCCGTTTGCATCCAGGCTCAGCTGGTTTATCTGACCAATCTGCAACCCCTTGTACCAGAGCGGAGCCCCTTCATTGAGGCCCGCCAGATCATCGGCCAACAGTGTGAGTCGGGTGCCGCTGACCTGATCCTGGCCGCTCAAGGTGATGGCTTTGACCCTCTCCCCCGCCACATAGTCGAGGCGAATGGCAGGCCCTGCCAGCAGGCGATCAGCGTGCTTGAGACCACTGGCGCCGAGGGAAACTGTCTCCCAGACCAGCCGGCTTTCGCCGGTGATCCGAAATGCTTGTTCCGGGTTGATCAAAGCCGTCACAATCCGGCCCTTGTCGGTCAGGCGAATGGGGTCAATACGGCCAATCTCGATCCCCTCATAGAGGATGGGCATTCCCTCCTTGATGGGCAGATCCCCCGCGGCTATGTCGATCCGCTCACCACGGGCGGCCTCGGCCAGTCCCTTGTAGAGGGTGAAGGTCTGCCCCTTTTGTGGCTCTGGGGATGCCTTGGGAGAGTCAAATGCTATGCCGCCGCTGAGGATGGAGGTGAGGCTGCCCGCCTCCACACTGACGCCGGCCAGACTGAAGGACCCCTTGATGCCGCTGATGTTCCAGAAACGGGTGTCAGCCTTGACGAGGTGCTCGAAGCGCGGCTCGATCACCAGATCCAGGATCACGTTCTGGTTGTCCTGGCCCAAGCGGGTATTGATGACGCTGCCTACCTCGATACCACGGAAATAAAGCCTGGCGCCAATCCCGACCGATCCCAGCGAGTCAGCAGTCAGGTGCAACATGCGCCCTTGAGCCTGATAACCCGGGGGAGGGCCGTCCAGTGCATCAAACTCCTCTTCCAGCGGATTGTTGTCCCGGCCGGGCTGCAGGTTGATGTAGTTGCCGGAGACCAGGGTATCGAGGCCGGAAATTTCGGTCAGCGATGCCTTGGGGCTCACCAGCCAGAAGTCGGAGCCTTTGCGGATAAGCGAACGGGCTCGGCTGTCTATCTTGGCCAGTACCGCTATCTTGTGGCCATCTTCAGCCAGCTCCAGATCCTGCACCACCCCTATGGCCACCCCCTGATAGCGCAGCTGGGTCTTGCCCGGCAGAATGCCGTTGCCCTGGGCAAAATTGATGCGAATAAGTTGTCCACTGCTCGCAAACTGCTGGTAGATGAACCCGACCGCCAGCAAGAGGGCAATGAAGGGCAACAACCAGACTGGCGATAACCAGCGACGCTTCTCAATGACGGGTTCAGCCCCGATCATACCGACTCCTTAATTGGCTGATGTGAACAGCACTTCAGATACAAACAAATCATCAACAAGTCACCTTGTCCAAAAACAGAAAGGGAGATTATCCAAGGGGTATCAGCGGGCCGCTTTGTCCCACAGCAGCCGGGTATCCAGCATCCTGGCCGACATCATGGTCAGCACCACCACGCAGGCAAACGCCGTGGCACCGGGGCCCGCCCGCACATTGAGCAGCACGCCGCGATCAACCAACGCCACCATCAGCGAGATGACAAACAAATCCAGCATGGACCAGCGGCCGATAAAATCGATGATGCGATACATGATGAGCTGACGCTTGCGCCGCACCGGCTTGGTGCGCTGCAACTGCCAGCAGATCCAGCCCAGCCCCAAAATTTTGCCCACCGGCACTATGATGCTGGCGGTCAGCACTATGGTGGCGATCCCCGACATCTTGCTGCGATAGAGCATCATGATACCGCTGAAGATGGTATCGGACTGCAATAATCCCTTGTTATAGAAGTGGGTGATGGGCAGCAGATTGGCGGGCAGCAACATGAAGGTGGCCAGTGCCAGCAAGCCCCATGACCAGGCTAGCGAATGGGGGATGCGCAACTGCAACTTGCTGTGGCAGCGGGGGCAGACTGCGCCGGCCTGATGGCGCACCAGCAAACCGCAGCTGTGACAACGGCAGAGCCCCAGCTCACGGGCGCTGGTCTGGGTCATGTTCCGGCTCCTCCAGTGGCACCCGCTCCCAGTAAGGCGCGGGATCAAACAGAGTCAGCAGTGTCATGTTGAGCAGCATCAGAATACCCAGACTCAACAAGCCGCCCCCCAGGCGCACATCGGCAATATCGATCAGTTTGAACAGCGCGACCAGCAGGCTGACGATGTAGACCTCCAGCATGGCCCAGTGACGAAACACCTCCACCGCTTTCAAGGTCGGTGCCAGTATGTGCCAACGCTTGGCCAGACCTCAGGACAGCAGAAAGATACCGAGCAGCAGGCCCACCGGTGCCAGCACGGCGCACCAGAGCACCAGTCCCGCCACCCAGAATTCGTGTTCGACCATCAGCACCAGGATGCCCTTGAGCAAGTTGGCATCCGAGTTCACCCCGGCCAGACGCAGGTAGATAAGCGGTTCGAAGAAGGCGGAGGGCAGCAGCAGAAAACCTGTGATGGTCAGGGCCATCAACTGGGAGGGGCGAAAGGCGTAGCGTCCATACAGATGCTGATGGCAGCGAGGACAGTGAGCGTGGCGTCGCATTGGCAATAACTTGCGTTCGATCAGCAAGTCGCAAGCCGGGCAGACGATCACGGGATTGGGATCCGACATACGATTCAACCTGTTGAAGGAATTGGTGAAATTTACCCTAAAACCCGCGCCCTGTCTTGCCTGGCGCCGTTCTGCCACGAAAGTATGATTGACGTTAACGTAAACGTGATATTAGATAGTCAGACCAGACAAATGAAAGGAGTCATGATGTCCAGCCTTACCCCTTCGGCAGGTCTGCGGTTTCGCACCGCCCTTGCCAACGAATGGCCACTGCAGATCGTCGGCACCATCAATGCCTACATGGCCCTGATGGCCGAACGTAGCGGCTTTGCGGCTATCTATCTCTCCGGTGCCGGTGTGGCCAATGCCTCCCATGGCCTGCCGGATCTCGGCATGACCTCCCTCAATGACGTACTGATCGATGCAGAAAGGATCACCGCAGCGACCAAGGTGCCACTGCTGGTCGACATCGACACCGGCTGGGGCGGCGCCTTCAATATAGCCCGCACCATTCGCGCGTTCGAGCGGGCAGGGGTGGGGGCTGTACACATGGAAGATCAGGTCGCCCAGAAACGCTGCGGCCACAGACCCAACAAGGCGGTGGTTACGCTGGAGGAGATGTGCGATCGCATCAAGGCGGCGGTAGATGCCCGTGAGGATCATGACTTCGTCATCATGGCGCGTACCGATGCGCTGGCTGTGGAGGGGATTGGCTCTGCGCTGGAGCGCGCCGCCGCCTACGTGGCCGCCGGAGCAGACATGATCTTCGCCGAGGCGGTGACCGAGCTTGGTCAATATGATCGCTTCAAGCAGGCGGCCGGGGTGCCCATCCTCGCCAACATGACAGAGTTCGGCCAGACCGAGTTGTTTGATAAAGAGGCGCTCGCCAAGCATGGGGTCGACATGGTGCTCTATCCCCTGAGTGCCAGCCGGGCGGCCAATCAGGCCGCGCTCAACGTCTATCAGCACATTCGCCAGGATGGCCACCAAAGAGCCGTCGTGGACACAATGCAGACCCGGGAAGCCCTGTATGACTTCCTCGGCTATCACCATTACGAGCAGACATTGGATCGTCTGTTCACATCCAGGGATTAGGAGGCAAGGTTATGGAACAACAGAAGCCATTGGGCGGCGCCGGCCTGCGGGGTCAGAGCGCGGGGGAAACCAGCATTTGCACCGTGGGCAAGAGCGGTACCGGGCTCACCTATCGCGGCTATGACATCAAGGAGCTGGCAGAGGGCGCCCAGTTTGAAGAGGTCGCCTATCTGCTGCTCAAGGGAGCCTTGCCCAGTGAACAACAACTGGTGGACTACAAGCGCGAGCTGCGTCGCCTGCGCAGCTTGCCCAAAGCCCTGCTGGAGGTGCTTGAGCGCATCCCTGCCACTGCCCATCCCATGGATGTGTTGCGTACCGGTTGTTCCATGCTCGGCGATCTGGAGCCGGAAGATGGCTTCGAGCACGAGCATGAAGTGGCTGATCGGCTGCTGGCGGCCTTTCCTGGCATACTGATCTACTGGTACAAGTTCAGCCACGAAGGGCTGCGCATTGCGCTCGATACCGATGAGGAGTGCATTGGTGGCCACTTTCTGGCCCTGCTGCACCAGAAAGCCCCGAGCGAGCTGGCGCGCCGCGTCATGCATGTCTCCCTCATTCTCTATGCGGAGCATGAGTTCAACGCCTCTACCTTCGCAGCCCGGGTCTGTGCCTCCACGCTTTCCGATATGTTCTCCTGTATTACCGCCGCCATCGGTACCCTGCGCGGGCCGCTGCACGGTGGTGCCAACGAGGCCGCCATGGCGATGATCGAGCCCTGGCAGGATGAAGCCCAGGCCCGGCGCGAGCTGCAGGCGAAACTCATCGCCAAGGATAAGATCATGGGCTTTGGCCACGCCGTCTATCGCACCTCGGATCCTCGCAACGTCATCATCAAGGAGTGGTCGGCCCGGTTGGCCGAGGCGGTGGGAGACTCACGTCTTTATCGCGTTTCCTGCGAGGCGGAGAAGGTGATGTGGGAGGAGAAAGCCTTGTTCCCCAATGCCGATTTCTTCCACGCCAGCGCTTACCACTACATGGGGATCCCGACCAAGCTGTTCACGCCTATCTTTGTCTGCTCACGGGTCACCGGCTGGTGCGCCCACGTGATGGAGCAGCGGGAACACAACAGGATCATTCGCCCGAGCGCCGATTACGTCGGCCCGGCCCCCCGTCATTTCGTCTCTTTGCAACAACGATAAGGAAATCACGATGTCCGCCAACGTCGACGTCAACCACAGACCTTCTCCCGATCAGGTGCTGGTCGATATTGCCGATTATGTCTGCAACCACCCCATTACCAGCCAGGCGGCGCTCGATACGGCCCGCTACTGCCTGATGGATACCCTGGGCTGCGGCCTGCTGGCCTTGCGCTTTCCCGAGTGCACCAAGCATCTGGGGCCCATAGTCCCCGGCACTGTGGTACCTCACGGTGCCCGGGTACCCGGCACCCAGCTCTGTCTCGATCCGGTCAAGGCGGCCTGGGACATAGGCGCCATCATTCGCTGGCTCGATTACAACGACACCTGGCTGGCCGCCGAGTGGGGCCATCCTTCCGACAACCTGGGGGGTATTCTGGCTACCGCTGACTGGCTGTCCCGCACTCGTGTCGCCGAGGGCAAGGCGCCGCTCACCATGGCCGATGTACTGACCGCCATGGTCAAGGCTCACGAGATCCAGGGCGTGCTGGCGCTGGAGAACTCCTTCAACCGGGTCGGGCTCGATCACGTTGTGCTGGTGAAGGTCGCCAGTACCGCCGTGGTGACCCATATGCTGGGGGGCAATCGCGATCAGGTGATCGATGCCATCTCCCAGGCCTGGGTCGATGGCCAGAGCCTGCGCACCTATCGCCACGCCCCCAACGCGGGGTCACGCAAGAGCTGGGCGGCCGGGGATGCGACATCACGCGCCGTTCGTCTGGCGCTCATCACCATGAGCGGCGAGATGGGCTATCCCGGCGTACTGAGCGCACCCAAGTGGGGCTTCTACGATGTGCTGTTCAAGGGCAATCAGTTCGCCCTGCATCAGGGCTATGGCAGCTATGTGATGGAGAACGTGTTGTTCAAGATCGCCTATCCGGCCGAGTTCCATGCACAGACAGCCGTCGAGTGCGCCATGAAGTTACATGAGGAGGTGAAGGGGCGACTGGATGAGATCGACCGTATCGAGCTCACCACCCATGAATCGGCCATTCGCATCATCAGCAAGGTGGGGGCACTCAATAACCCGGCGGATCGGGATCACTGCCTGCAATACATGGTGGCCGTGCCGCTCATCTTCGGGCGCCTGATAGCCGAGGACTATGAAGATGACGTGGCCGCAGATCCCCGTATCGATGCCCTGCGCGCCAAGATGGTGGTACAGGAAGACAAGCGCTACAGCCGCGAATATCTGGAGGCAGACAAACGCTCCATCGCCAATGCCATCCAGGTCTTCTTCAAGGATGGCAGCCACAGCGCCAAGGTCGAGGTGGAATATCCGGTTGGCCATCGTCGCCGGCGTGAGGAGGGGATCCCCCTGCTGGTGGAAAAATTCCAGCACAATCTGGCGACACGCTTCCCGGCCAAACGGGTGCACGATATTCTCGTCCTCTGCCAGGATGGCAAGCAGCTGGCCAGCACACCGGTCCACGCCTTTATGGATCTGCTGGTGATCTGACCCGCAGGTTTCCCCACCAGAAATAGACGCGGGCCGCAGGGGCCCGCTTCTTATTGGAGCGTCACGTGCCGCCAGTCAGGCCAGCACGCTGGCATCCCCGTCAAACAGCGCCGTCATGATGGCTGTTTCCCGGCTGGCGATGGTTTCCAGAAACTCGTTGGCCCGTCCCATCTGATGGCAGACCCGATAGCCCCGCTCGACAAAAGAGAAAAGCTCGCCAAGCCCCGCCAGATGAGCCGGCCCAGAGACAAGTTTGAGGGTGGTGCCAAGGAAAGGCTTGCGGGCCAACCTGTCAAGCGTCATTCCCAGCTCTGTGACCAGGGTTATCTGATGGGCGCGTCGCTCGGGTTCGCCCACTTCCCGATAGGCGAGGGCATACGCCGTTGCCGTCAACCGACCTATGGCGCCACTGCAACGCAGCGCCACCACCATCAGGTAGTCGAGCTCCTCGGAGAGGGCGTCAAGCTCAATCGCCTGGGCCAGCACCTTGAGGCCCGATTCCGGCAGCAATCGCTCGGCGGTCGGCATTACCCGCATCACGTCCGCATCGCGCCGGGCACAATCCCCGGGGCCATAGAGATCCGTCAGGAAAAATTCGGCGGCCGGGCCGTAGCGCTCGCTCTCCAGCAGATCCCTGTGGGTGCGGCCCAAGCGATCTGCCTGCCATTGACGCAATCTGTCTCTGTCTAGCTGATCTTCCGGGTGATTACGCATCTGCTCGCGCAGGGAGGCGACCCGATTGAGCTGACGATAAAGCCGCCCCAGAGTGCTCTCGTCTTCGGACTGCGGGTCATCGGATAGGCGTGTCTCTTGGGTCATATTCAGCTCTCTGGTGACCTGCAACGAATGGTTTGGCGAACGGATAAAAACAGGGCACATGATAAGTGGATAGTGAGACGGATAGTAGCGTGCACTACAGCGCCGATACATGCTTCTCCTTGAGTGTAACTCGCGGGCGGGCAGGGGATAAATGCGTGGTGCCCTTGCTCAAGCGGCTTTGTTAAGTGAGTCCCAATTATGTTGCAAATGGCTTTCACTTGTTTGATTCATGTGTTTAATATCAATAAATGTTGTCATCGCTCAGAGAGTTAGCATGTTCCTATACGATCCCCTTGTCGGCAGCAGCCTGTCGACCATCCAGGTCAATCGCCAGCACCCCCTGGGGCTGGCCGGTGTGCGGCTCGCCGCCGAAGCCATTGCACAAGACATGAGCGAGGAGTACCAACTCGACTGTGAATGGGAAGATGAGGAAGAGACCCGGTTGCTGTTTCGCGGGGCCGGGGTCAATGGCTTTCTCTGCCTGACCGATACAAACCTGCAACTGGAGGTGCGTCTCGGCCTGATGCTGCTGCTGGTACGCAGCGTGCTGGAGCAGGAGATCCTCGAATATGTCGATAACCGCCTGCCTTGTCCCAGTCAGGGATAAGCCGCACAGAAACATCAACACTCGCTCTGTCTGTCTGTCTGTCTGTCTGTCGCCAAAAATAGATGCCAGACAGCACATCTGTATATTAACTGAACGATGCGACGACCTCCGAATAACAAATAAACCGGAGACAAGACGAGCGGAACAATTATTTTTACGATGCCATGTTCACGTCGCCACGTTTCATTATGCCCAGGCAGAAATAATTAATCGAAGCGTACTGGCACCAACATATACGACTCCTGTTTGTTCGCCATCGATATTGCAGTCTTAATGGGAAGATGGCGGACAAATAAGCGAAACGGTAGGGAAAAACCATGTCACCGTGTGAACTTATCTCCTGTGTCGATACCGCCTGGCTGCGGATGGACAGACCCAACAATTTGATGCAAATCGTCGGTGTGCTGATGTTTGACGGTCAGCTCGACGAGGCCCAGCTGCGTACCAGTCTCGAGTACACCATACGGGTACAGCCCAGATTTCACCAAAAGGCCAGCCTGGAGGGGGGTGAGTACTACTGGCGTGACGATCCCGATTTCGATCTGGATTTGCACCTCAAGCGGGTGATCCTGCCGGGCAAGGCTGGCAAGGCCGAGCTGGAGCGGCTGGTGGCCGACTTTGCCTCCACCCCGCTCAACCATCAGCGCCCCCTGTGGGAGATGCACCTGGTGGATACCTCCCTCGGTGGTCAGGCGCTGGTGGTTCGCTTTCATCATGCCATGGGAGATGGATTCTCCCTGGTGCGCGCTCTGCTCACCATGATGGATGAGAGCCCGGTGTCCGCGCCGCGCCCACAGCCCGAGCCCCTGGCCAGCGACCATGATGACGACCACGACGCTCATCAGGGCAGTCGCCTGCTGCGAGCCGGTCTCAAGCTGACCGGCACCCTCTGGTCCAAGTATGTCGAAGTACTGACCCATCCGACCAAGGCGATGGACTACCTCAAGATAAGCCGGGATGTGACCGCCGAGCTCTACACCATCGCCACCCTCTCCGACGATGCAAAGACCCGGCTGAAAGGGGAGACAGGCTGCACCAAGCGGGTGGCCTGGTCTGAACAGATACCGCTACCGGATGTGAAGGCGGTAGGACGGGTGCTCGGCTGTTCGGTCAACGATCTGCTGATTGCCGCCACCGCAGGAGCGCTTCGCCACTATCTGATTGAGAAAGGGGATGACGCCGATGGCGTCGCAATACGGGCACTGGTGCCGGTCAACATGCGCGCCCCCGACGACAACGGTGCTCTTGGCAACCGGTTCGGGCTGGTGGCCCTGGACTTGCCTCTGGATATCGAACACCCGCTGCAACGGCTGCATGCGGTGCGAGAGCGGATGCAGGCGCTCAAGTCCTCCCTGCAACCAGCCGTGGTGCTGAACCTGCTGGAGGTAATGGGCATGGCCCCCAAGGCCTTGCAACAGCAGACCATCGATATTCTCTCGGCCAAGGCCAGCGCCGTCATCACCAATGTGCCCGGTCCCCAGCAGACCCTTTATCTGGCCGGTGCCCGTCTGCGCCAGCCCCTGTTCTGGGTGCCCCAGGCGGGTGACATAGGTGTCGGTGTCTCCATCCTCTCCTATGACAACAAGGTGCAACTTGGCCTCATCACCGACAAGAAGCGGGTGCCGGATCCCGACCTTATCGTCGATCGCTTTGCCGTGGAGTTTGAACAACTGCTGTTGCTGGTGCTGATGGAACCGGATCTGGTCTATGACCCTGCGGTACTCGAGCAACTGCTGCAAGGAAACTAAGCGTACCGAGCAAGCTGTCTTACAGGAAAACAAAGAGGCCAACCCTTGGGTTGGCCTCTTTCATGGCCACAAAGCGGCGTTATTCGTCCTCCAGCTCCTCACGGGCCGCTTCCACATCGAGCCGTTCCATGGCATCCATGGGCTCACACTCGGCAGCCTCGGCATAGAGCGCTTCGGCCGCCGCCATCTTGCTCTTGCCATGCATCATCACCATGGCATTGGCGTATTCCATGCGGGCGATGGCGGAGTGGGGCACTATGGCCAACGCAGCCTTGAAGTGACGCTCAGCTTCGTCTTTTTTGGCACCATAGGTGATCCCGCCGATCATGGCGCCCAGCTTGTCGATGATCTCCGCATGCCAGGCACCAAAGGCGATGTGGGCCTCGGCATGCTCGGGGGCCAGTGTCAGTGCTTTTTCCAGACTGGTTTTTATCTTGTCACCTATCCCTTGTGACAGAGCCTTGGAGACCGAGATCACCTGGCTATAGCGACCCAGCGCCAGGGCGTGGAAATACCAGCCGTTGGCATTGTCGGGCTGACGCTTTTGCAACTGTTCGGCGTTGCTGGCGGCCAGCTCGAATGCCGCCCGCTTGGCGTATTTGTCATCCAGCAGGTAGCTGGCGTGGATCACCAGCGCCTTGTTCACCACGTTGAGGCCCGCGTCCCCCGCCGCATTCCCCAATGCCACCGCCTGACCGAAGTCACCGGCATGGTAGGCACGCCAGGCCGCTTGCACCTGAGCGTCTTGAGGCCAGGGTTCTGCATCCCCCTGATGCAGGCGAGCCCAGTGTTGCTTGAGGCCCGCCCCCGCGTAGTCATAGGCCGCGTCCGGCCAGGGGAACGGGGTGAACTCGGACAATTTTTGCTGTGAAATGGTCATGTTGTGCTCCCTGTTAAAAATTGGAATTGGGTGCCCTCGTCGCAAGGGACGGGCAGTAATGCATGGCGATGGCATCCAGATGGGCGCGTGCATTGGGCCGCAGACGAGGGGCCACCAGCTGCATTACCTGAAACACCCCGAGGGCGATGTCGGCATCGGCCCGCGGGTACAGTGCCCGTTGATAGGAGATCCAGAAGGTGCCCACCAGCGCGATATTGGCCGCCAGGGCAGCGATCTGGGCGTCGCTGCCCTGCAGCAAGCCACTGCCGGACAGGCTGTGACAAATGGCGGCAGCGGTCTGTTCCTTGCGCCGCAGCAGAGCCGAGAAGCGCAGCTCCACCTTGTGATTGCCGCTCATCAGGGTGCTGATGTCGTAGTAGAAGAAGCGATATTTCCAGATGAGTTCGAACATCAGGTGCAAGAAGAACCAGATATCTTCTGTTTCATCCAGCGGAGGGGTGACGGTGTCGAGCAGATGAGCCATCTCCTGTTCGAACTCGCCGAACAAGGCATTGACTATCTCTTCCTTATTGTGAAAGTGGTAATAGAGATTGCCCGGACTCATCTGCAGCTCGGCCGCGATGGCGGAGGTGGTGACGGTCGGCTCACCCAGCAGGTTGAACTGGGTGAGGGCGGTGGCCAGGATCCGCTCCCGCGTTCGCCGCTTTGGTTTGCTGTCCATGCTACTCCTTCGGTTGCCGGCGGCCCTTGCCGCCATAACGGTGGGTCAACCAATGTTGCAATTGGGTCAGGGAGGCATCCAGTGCCGCGACCGAGCCAGTTCCCGGAGTGAGCAGGGAGCGCTGCTGATCGGCCAGCGCCCCCAGATTGAGCTCAAGCCCATGCTTGGCGAGGATGGGGCCAAGTTCGGCCCGGCGCTGCCACAGATCACGACGGGTATGCTGGAAGGCGTGCTCGCACAGATGGCGGCGATCCTTATAGCTGAACACATTGGCAAAAAACATTTCGCCATCAGCCTGAGAGGGCTCGAACAGCAAGGCGTCGGCATCCGGGTACTGATGCTTGTAGCGATCCATTCCCACGTGCATGCGCGAATGTATGATGGCGCGAAAGGTCTGGGCCAGCACCACAGGCAAACCACTGTCCACCAGATTGGCGGGGCGCTCGCTGGCGATCCCCGCATCGAACGGCACCAGCGGATTGATGCAAAACACCAAGTCGGCTCCCTCCTGCAGCGCCACAGAGGCATGCAGCGTCTTGATCAGCGCACCGTCCACATAGTGACGGCCATTGATCAATGACGGTGGAAACAGGCCGGGCAGGGCAGCAGAGGCTTGTACCGCCGCCGAAATGGGCACGTCGTCGAGCCCCGGGCTGCCAAATGCCACGGCGCGGCCTGTGTCGAGCTCAGTGGCGATAACGAACAGGCGGCTCTTGAGTTTGCGAAAGTCATTGCTGCGGCCACGGCGAGAGAAAAATTGGGTCAGGAAGCGATCCACCCCGCGGCTGTCAAACAAACCAGTCGGGATAGCTTTGGACATGCCTTGCAAGGAGCCGAGCAAGCTTTTGTTCCAGGGGACGGAGAGGTAATCGGCCAGGCACTCCCACGCCAATGGCGGCAGTGAGGTCAGTCGGTCAAGGTATTCACCGAAAGCGGGGCGCAGCAGGGTTGAGGGGTCGAAAAACTCGCTGCTGTCATCGCTGAGCAGGATCCGCACCAACTTGTCGGGGGAAATGCCATTGGCCAGCGCCGAGGCAACGACGGCACCGGAACTGACCCCCACATAAATATCGGCCTGTTCGAAACGCAGCCCCTTGATACTGTCGGCCAGGGCGGCGCAGGCTCCGATCTCGTAAATCCCCCCCAGAGGACCCCCTCCAGCGAGGGCAATCGCAATCGTGCTCATGACACAGCCTCCCTTCTCAAGCAAAACCGGCCCAGCAAGAGGGCATGGGCCGGTCAATCACTATGCCAGGCCAAGCAGGTCTGGCCGGTTAGATCAGGAGAGGGTGGTCTCGCCCTTCTCCTTGACATCCTTGGCGACTTTTTCTACCTCGGACGCCAACGCCTTGACCTCTTCTTTCACCTTGGCGATGGGGGCTGCAGCCTTTTTCACCGGTGGCTTCCTGGCCGCAGGTTTCTTGGCGACAGTGGCGGCGGCAGGTTTGGCTTCGGCAGCCGGTGCAACCGTGTCATCCTGTGCATCGACCAGTTGCTGTACTACTTCGGTCAGCTCGGCCATGCGCTTGGAGAGCTTGTCGATATCCTTGCGGGTCGGGATACCGAGGCTGGCAACGGCGCGGGCCACGCGATCCTCGAACACTTGTTCCAGACGGCCCCAGGTACCTGTGGTCTTGTCAGTGATGGCCGCGATTTTTTCGTCGGCACTCTGACGGGTGCGGGTCTGCAATGCTTCGCCTTCCTGCACAAGGGCTTCGAAGATCTTGCCCCCTTCCTCTTGTGCCTTGGCATAGGCACCCAAGCCCGCCAGCCAGATCTGCTGGGTGGATTCTTTGATGGTCGAGGTGAGCTGGTTGTCGGTCACCGAGCTTGCCAGCGATTTCAATTTCTTGGCCATGATTGTTTCCTTACTGGAGAGTGGGATGAGGTAATGACAACAACCTTGGAACATTCGTTGTGGCATTACTGAGCTTTCATTCTCAGTCTATGGGGAAAAAATAGAGGGTTCTACCTAATAACGGAACAGGCAGTCGTGGTAATTTTGGTCTCGGTCACGAAGATGATGTTCGAATGCATATTTCCAATTGAAGCGTGATATATCTAACGACAACTAACAGCCCAATCAGTAAGGGAATAAATACCATGGACTATTTCATCACGGGGGGCAGCGGTTTTATCGGCCGCCGACTGATAAAAAAACTGCTGCAGCGCCCGAATAGCCGGGTGCATTTCTTGATGCGCGCAGCCCATCTTGAGCGGGTACCAGAATTGCTGGCTTACTGGGGAGTCGACGAGCAAAGGGCCATCCCGATCGTCGGAGACATGACCCATCCCCAACTCGGAGTGAGCGCCACCGAGCAGGAACCACTCGTCGGCAATATCGATCACTTCCTCCATCTCGCTGCCATCTATGACCTCAACGCCAAGGCGGGCATTCAGCAGCAGGTCAACACTGAGGGCACCCGTCAGGCGCTGCAACTGGCCGAACAACTCGGCGCTCGCTGCTTCCATCATTGCAGCTCCATCGCAGTGGCCGGTCTGTTCGACGGCCTGTTTCGTGAAGACATGTTCGATGAGGCAGAGCACC